>Ga0164309_10000533_pt1 | contig 20779 bp, 17 predicted proteins | sample Whisoiple_247_MG_FD_109984 | JGI IMG/M metagenome (GOLD analysis project Ga0164309, IMG submission 109984) | Soil microbial communities amended with fresh organic matter from upstate New York, USA - Whitman soil sample_247_MG | ecosystem: Environmental > Terrestrial > Soil > Unclassified >...
AGCACCCGCAGTGCCGCCAGCACCCGCAGTGCCGCCAGCACCCGCAGTGCCGCCAGCACCCGCAGTGCCGCCAGCACCCGCAGTGCCGCCAGCACCCGCAGTGCCGAGGCTTTCGCTGGGTGCGACGATGAACGCGATCAAGTCTCGGATCTCGGGATCCGACAGCCGATCTGCGGCCCAAAACGGCATCACGCCTCCGGTCAAGCCGTCGTACACGGAGCTTTGGGGGTTGCCACTTTTGCGAATGCGCTCAGCGATGTAGCGAGGCTCGCGCTTGCTACCGACGATACTCGGGCCGCGGTTCGTGCCGACTCCGCCCGGACCGTGGCAAACGATGCACGTATCGTCGAACAGGGCGCGTCCTCGCTCACGGTCTCCACCGCTGACGTTTGCCTCCGGTTCGACGATCTCGAAGTTGAGATCGGGCGCACTTCCGGTTCCCGCTTCGAGATCGAGAAATGCCTTCAGCGCGACGAAGCGCGGTTCGCTCTCGGTCCACTCGGGAGCCCCCATCCACTCGCTGAGACAGCTGTTGGTCGCCTCGAGAAAGCTCGCAGCTCGGCCGTTCTTCCAATGGCTACGACGAGTCGCATCGCCAATCGGATGTGCTGGACGTCGAATCCCGTTCGATGCCGGCTCGGACAGCGCATGACAGGTCACGCAGGCAAACGAGTTGCCATCGCTGAGCGGCTCTTGATACACGATCTGTCCGGCGGGAAGGCTTGCTGAGCTGTTGTCGCGCGCCGCGCAATTCGGCAGTAGCAGCGCCAGGCCCGCAGCGACCCAGCCCACGTTCGAAGATCGAAGCATGCTTGGTCGTACGCCTGTGAGCGACAACGGTTACGGCTTACGTGAACCCTAGTGAAAATCACGTGAGACGGCGCGAATGTCCTGCCCCGGCACATCCAACCGCGACAGTGAGCGCACAATCAGGTGGATCACGGCTGCGTCACCCCCGCCCGGCAAATTCGACCCGTCGGGCCGCACTTGGCGTTCGACTTCACCATGAGCGAGCAAGATCGAAGAATGCCGCGCTGGCAATCGGAACTGTTCGTAAACCGCGCGCCACAAAATTAGATTCGCGAACCCAGTTTCATCCTCGAGAGTGATGAACACCACGCCGCTGGCAGTGCCAGGTTGCTGCCGGCAAATCACCACCCCCGCCACGCTGACCAGCTCCCCTTTCCTGCGCTCACGCAAATCAGTCGAGCTGAGTACGCCCTGCTTCGTCAGCTTCTTGCGAAAGTGGCGCATGGGGTGATCCCCGACCGACAGACTCTTGTGCTGGTAGTCCAAGAGTAAGGTGTCTGCTGCATGCAGAGCCGGCAGACGCACCTCGGGATCGCTAACCACTTGGCCTTCGAATAGGCCGGAAACGCGCGGGGCTCGCGCTTGCCACAGGGCTTGGCGGCGACCGGGGAGCAAGGTTTCGAAAGCGCCTGCTTCTGCCAAGCGTTCGACTTCATCGTCACGCAAGCGAGCGCGCCGAATCACGTCATCGAACGAAACGAAGGGACGAGCGAGACGAGCTTCGACCAGCTGTTTCGCGCAGCGCTCGGACAAGCCTTTGACTTGCCGCAGGCCGACGCGGATTGCGCGCGGACATCGTTGAGTCTCGGCGTCTTCCGAAAGTCCTCGTACGGGTTCGAGCGTCGAGTCCCACTCGCTCCGGGTGACGTCCACGTCGCGCACCTCGACGCCATGACGCTGAGCATCGTGCAAAATGGTCGCTGCCGAGTAGAAGCCCATGGGCTGCGAGTTGAGCAAGGCACAGGCAAAGTGCGCCGGATAATGCCGCTTTTGCCAAGAAGAGGTGTACACGAGCAACGCAAACGAGGCCGCGTGTGATTCCGGAAAGCCGTAATCACCAAAGCCTTTGATTTGCTCGAACAAAGCTGCGCCGAACTTGCGACTGATGCCCTTGCGATCGAACCCTTTCAAGAGCCGCTCACGGTGACGCTCGAGTTTGCCGGTCTTCTTCCAGGCGGCCATGTCACGTCGCAGCTGATCGGCTTCACCCCCGGAATAGCCAGCGCCATCGATGGCGATCTGCATCACCTGCTCTTGAAACAACGGCACGCCCAGCGTCCGCTTCAAAATTGGCGTCAAGCACGGGTGCGGTGAAGTGGCCGGCTCTTCGCCGTCGCGACGCCGCAAATACGGGTGCACCATGCCGCCCTGAATCGGCCCTGGCCGAACGATCGCGACTTCGATCACCAAGTCGTAAAATTTCTTCGGCTTCAACCGAGGGAGCATCGCCATTTGCGCGCGGCTCTCGATCTGAAATACGCCCACGGTGTCGGCGCGCGTGATCATCTCGTACACCGCGGCATCGTTGCTCGGAACGCGCGCCAAAACGTCTATCGGGTCGAAGCTTTCCTCTGTGTCCAGGCTCAGATCGCCCTCGGCGTGAATGCTGGCCAACGCTTTGCGAATCGCGGTCAACATGCCGAGCCCCAGCACGTCGATTTTGAAAAACTTCAACGTCTCGATGTCGTCCTTGTCCCAGGGCACCACGGTGCGTCCAGTCATCCGTCCCGGTTCAATCGGCGCGACCTCGGAGAGTGGCGTGGCCGAGAGCACGAAGCCGCCCACGTGAATCGATAAATGCCGTGGAAATCCTTGCAAATCCCGAGCCAGCGCCAAGATGCGCCGCATGCGCTCGCCGCTCTGGTCGAAGCCCATTTCGTGCAAGCGCTGCTGGCTCACCTCTGCCGTATCCCAATGGGTGATCGTCCCACTCAGGCGATCGATCTGCTCCAAAGACAAACCGAACACCTTGCCCACTTCACGCAGGGCGCTCTTGCCGCGATAACAGATCACCTCCGAAACCATCGCCGCGCGATCCCTGCCGTAGCGCTCGTAGATGGCTTGAATCACCTCTTCGCGCCGTTCGTGTTCGAAGTCGATGTCGATGTCCGGCGGTTCGTTGCGCTCCACACTCAGAAATCGTTCGAAGAGCAGATTCGAGCGTTCGGGATCGACCGCGGTGATGCCGAGCGCGTAACACACCGCGCTGTTCGCTGCGCTACCTCGCCCTTGGCACAGGATGCGCCGCTCACGTGCCATCTGCACCACCTCCCAAGTGCTGAGGAAATAGGTCGCGACCTCCATCTGACCGATGAGAGAAAGCTCTTTTTCCACCTGCGCACGGACACTCGGAGGGACCCCTTTCGGGTAGCGCTCACCGAGCCCTGCCCAGGTCAGGCGCGAAAGCTTTTGATTGGCACTCTCCCCTTCTGCCAATGCGCAAGGAAACTGATAATTGAGCTGATCGAGCTGAAATCTCAGCTTTTCACTCAGATCAGCGGCAGCATCCACCCACTCGGGATAGTCGGAAAAAATTTGGCGCATCTGCGCTTCCGAACGCAAATACGCCTCTGAATTGCCCGCGAGCCGAGTCCCCGCGAGATCGAGTGTCGTGCCCAGACGGATCGCGTTCACGACGTCACACAATTGTTTGCGCGCGGGTTGATGATAGAGCGGTCGCGCGCTAGCAATGATTCCAAAGCCGTAACGCTCAGCCGCTTCTTTCGTCCACGCCAGACGCAGATCGTCGAAGCCGTCCAAATGACGATACATGGCGATTACAGCACGTTCGCCGAATGCGTCGCGCAGCTGCGCGAGCGCGCTCGCACTCGGCGTGCTCGGATCTCCAGGACAGCGTGGCGCAGGGATCAACGCGAAGAGTCCCGCGGCGTGGTCCACGAGCCAGTCGAGCTCGAGTGCGCTCTCGCCCTTGGGTTGATCCGCGTGCGACAGCGTGAGCAGCCGGCACAGGTTCTGATAACCTTGATGGGTTTCACAAAGCAGCGCGAGCGTGGGTAGCTCGCACTCGGCCGTTGTGCGCTTTTTCTTGCGTGGCGCCGCGAAGGTCAGCTCTGCGCCAGTGATGAAGCGCAGCGTCGAGGTTTTGGCCTGATTGAAGGCCTTCACCACGCCGTACAGCCCATCACGGTCGCAAATGGCGATGCCCGAGAGCTCGAGGCTCGCCGCCTGCTCCACGAACTCCTCGGGCTGAGAAGCTCCGCGCAGAAACGAGTAACAAGTGGTGGCGAGCAACTCGGCGAACATGCGAAGGCTGAACGTATGATCAGCTACGCGCCGTCGTCTAGCTGCACCTCCAGGTGATGGAGATCGCTGGCTTTATCTGAGTATCGGCGGAAGGATGCTCCCACTTGCGTTTGGGTGCCGGGACTAGAGCTTGGGTCGATGCACCTCACGCCATTTGACCGGGCGAAATGCGGGCACGGGGGGCGCGGTGGTTGTGCTTTTGGGCGTGGGCTCACCGCTCATCGGCGTACTCGACTCATCGGCGTACTCGAAGCGAGCCACGCCTGCGGGGGACGACCAGAGTTCCCGTCGATAGCGCTCGAAGCAACGCGCCTCGGCGCGCAATCTCAACAAGGCGCCTTCGGCGATCACCGGCGCGAGTGTCGAGTCATTTGCGATCAGCGGCAAAAGCACTCGGTGCAGCCAGGCCGAAGCAGGTTGCGCGTCACTCTTTACCTGAGAAAGATATCGCTCGGCGCGTTCATCACTGAGCCCAACCCGCACCAAGCCAGCGCGAACGAAGCGCAAATGTATGGTCGACGTCAGTTCGAATGCGCCCAGCGCGCCGAGTGATTGGTAGGCGTAGTGACGTGCCGTCGCCAATGCAGTCATCAGGTTGCCGAGCGCCAATGATTCCCACACGACGTCTGTCAGCGGGTTTGGGCGTCGTACTGCAGCGCTCGGCATCGATGGATACTCGTGGGTCGCGTGCTGAGCCAATTCATCCCAGAGCGTCCGCGCGAGTTCGAGCTTCGGCCCAGTGGGAAGACTGACCTGCGTGAATGCCACGAGATCTGCAAACTGACTCACCTGAGCCAGCTCTTGATCGAGGAACCAGCTCAACGCTTCGCGTTCGGCATGCTGTGCGAGCCACGGAAACAGTGCGTCGTTTTGCCCGCTGCCCGTGGCGTTCAGCGACGTGAACCAATTGGCAAACCCGGCCGGCTCCGCAGGCGTGCTTTTGGCTTCGGCTCTGACCGCTGCGCGCTCGCTTTCCACGAAGCGCCGCTCGAGCCGGCGGATCGACGTTTCTTGCTCGAGCTCCACGTCGAAATCCCCAGCAGTACGTCGGGGACTTAAGCGCTGCCGATTCGAACTCGCGAGCAGTCGATGAGTGGTTTCGTCCGGGGTCGATTCTGTCGAACTCGGTACAGCGTGAAGCATGCACCGAGCTCTGCAATACCGAGGCCACCCGAGTCTTGATGGGGTGAGCCAAGGCGTCACAGTGCGGTTCAATCCGCCAAAGCGTGCAAATAGCGTCGGCCCGTCGAGCGATCGACATAGGCGAGCGCTTCGAAACCACCTGAGGCGCCTTGCAACCAAAGCCTCACGTAGTCACGTGTCACCGGCGCTTGCCCCCACCACTCCACCGCATCGAGCCGTTGCTCGAAACGAAGGCGATCGATGGTGTACAGGCTGCGATCGATGGCGAGGCTAGAGCCGACACGGAGCGGTCCGTGCAGCTCACAGGGCTCAGGCAAGAGGCGGTTGGGCGCACCGGGAAGCTCGGCGAAAGAGGGTTCGGTCTTGCGCAGGCGAGGCTTTTTAGTGACGGTGGTGCGAGCAGTCGATTCGAGCAGAGCGGGGCTGAGCTTGCTCTTGGCTTCTGGACGATGTGAGTCGCACAGTTTGAGTGTGCCGACTTGCTCCTCACCCAACTCGGCGGAAAGCTCAGCGATCAGCACGGGGATTTCATCATCCGCGGCAATACTGACTGTGGCGCCACTGAGCACCTGTGCGAGCTCCAACTGCCGCGCGACGGCAGGGACCAACTTGGGCACGGACAGACGCATGCCGAGTGATGGCGCGCCGAGCTTGGTGCGCGAAAGCCGCGCGCTCAACACGCGTCGCAGTTCATCCGCCCGGTGCAGCGGATTGGTCAACTTGAAGCGGAGCGTGAGCTCGGTCTTTTCGCCGCGAAAACGCGCGATTGCCGGGTCGTGCTCGATGGTGAGCAGCAGTGACTGCGCGGCTTCGCCCCGGCCGGTCAGGCGCGCGCTGACGCGCGAAACGAGCCCACCGAGCACGAATGCCAGCGGCTCATTGCCCGTGACCGGTTCATCCCAAGTGCTGCGCTCGGTGATCGTACGCTCGGGGGTGAACGCGACGAGCGGCGCGCTATCGCGACCGGCACACAATTCGGTCACGCTGGCAGCGGCCTCCCCCAAACGGCTCCCCAAAGCTTGGCGAGGCAACGCGCCCAACTCACCAATCGTGAACACACCCAGGCGCACGAACCAACCCGCAGTGTCCTCGGAGATCGGCAAGGCATTGATCGGCAAAGTCGCAAACGCCCGAGCGGTGTGCTCCGAAGGCACCACACAGACGCCCCTATCTTCCGGATCGGCGGCACTGGGCGAAAACCAATGCGCGAAAGCACAGGCCAAACGCGGACCATCCGAAATTGCCACGCGCACCGAATGGCCCATGGCGCGCACGCGATTGGCGAACTCAGAGCCCAGCGCGAGTTCCCCACCCTGCAAATGCGCAGAACCCGTGATGTCGACGCACACGGTGTCCGGCAATTCCACCGAAACGGTGGTGCCCAAGCTGAGCCCCACCTCGGCCACGCAGCTCAAGGTCGAGAGCACCTCGGCCTGCGTGACTTCACGCACGACCAGGTTGGCGACGAGCGCACAGGCCTCGGCAATGGTTTGCCCGGCACGCACGCCATAACGCTTGGCGCTCTCGTTTACGGCGCTCAGCTTGGCGGTAGCGTCGATCGGCTTGGGCTCGGGCTCGGCAGCACTTGGTTGATTGGGCTTGGCTTCCGTAGTTGTTACCAAAACCACTCCCAAGGGTGGTTTTGACTTGCTCCGTTGCATCCCCCAGAAAAGCCGCTTTTCAGCCAGCTCACACAAGAGCTCCGGCAGCACCAGAGCGAGCACGCGTCGCTTGGACGTGGCTGCGCGTTCGATGAGCGTGCGTTCAAGCGAGGCGGCGGACATTGGTTAGCTCCCGGATAGGGCGCGTTTGCTCGTCACTCTTCCAAGCTGGCCCAGTACGGACCCAGGCGATGGAGCGCGGCGAAGAGACGCGGCCATGTTTGTCTTTCACGACGCGCACGCTGAGCTTGCCCTCAGTGGGGCGCTCGAGCTCGATGCGTTGCGCTACGGGCAACGGCAGGGGGCGCTGCTCAGCGGCGTCCGTCAGTAAGATCACGCTGTTCGGCGTGCCATCCACCCCCATGGCCAAGCGGCGCACGACGCGTAGCCAAGCCGTGAGGTTGATCGACAAAGATTTACCGGGCACACCCAACAGATCGACGATGGTCACAGCGCAGGCACCGGACTCGACGATGCGAAGAGCGACGCGACTGAGCGCTTCGACTGATGGGCGCACCACGAGCAAGCGTTCGAGCTCGACCCCCGCGGCAGCGACGCCCGGGCCGTACAGCGTGCCCGACGGATCGAGGAAGGCGCACCAAGGGACGCTGCCTCCGCGCGCCACGGCGGCTTGTTGCGCGGCACGACAAGCCGCCAAGCCGAGGCTGGTACCCAACGCTGAGCCGCCATGAACACTGAGCTCGATGACCGCGCCGCGAGGCAAGCCATTGTCGGGCAAAACCCGATTGAGCGCCTCTACCCCCAGCGAGAAGGCTCCAGGCGCATCAGGCGAGAATGGCTGACCGGCCCCCGAACCGATACGCACGCCATGTTCTCGCAAAGAAGCGGTCGGTAAGCGTTCGAGGAGGTGTGCGGGGAGCGCCATTGGTACTGAACATAATAACAGCTCCCAACCCCGATGCCAGTGATCCTAACCCAGACCTGGGACAGAGAATGTCCCAGGTCCAACGCCAACTCAGCGTGAACTCAAGTCAATGCGGCGCGGGTGCCGCGCCGCCTGCAGGCTTCGGCTTCGCCTTGTACTTCGGTTTGGGCTTGATCTTGGCTGCCAACGTCAGCTCGTCGAGCGCGGTTGCAATCGCCTTCGAGACGGCAAGCTCGCTGAGTTGATCCCAAGTCTCTTGTCGCTCGCGTTCGGAGGCCTTGGCTCCGTCACCTTTGGCGTTCGCCTTGCCGTGACCGGTGAAGCCCAGCGTATCGTCCGGAATGCGCGTGCCGAGCATGCGCAACGCGAGCCGAGTCTCGTGCTCCTGCGCGCCCGGCTTATCGGCAACCGGCGCGGTCGTTTCCGTCGCCTCCGTGAGCTCGACATTCACCGCAAACGCCCCGGCGATGTGCGACTTCTCGAGGTAACGGCGATAAGCGTCCGGATCGACTTTGGGATCCGGCGCGCCCTCCAGCTGGACCACGATCTGAGGATGGTGTTCGAACGCCTTCTTTAGCTCTGCCAGCACGCGCGGAGTCGCCGCTTTGACTGACTCGGCCTTGAGCTCAGCCTTGGGAGTGATCGCCTTGAGCTCGAAGTAGTACCGCTCCTTCGGCGGATCTGCGGCGCGCGACACCGCGCGTGTCGAACACAGCACCCCCAACACCAAAGCTGCCACGCTGCGAGGCCAAAAAGTCGATCCCATACCCGAAAACTAGCAAAAATTGGACGCAATTGCTGCCTCACCCGCAGTCGTTTGCTTCCAGACTGGCTGCTAGTTGCCGTCGAAATGGTATGACTCCGGCGTGCCGACGTCCCTCCAGCAACTCGACTCTCTGCGCCAGATCCTGCGAGACCTGGGCTCGGTGCTCGTTTGCTACTCCGGCGGCATCGACAGCGCGTTCGTGCTCGCCGTCGCCCATGCCGAGCTCGGCCCGCGCGCAGTGGGGCTGACCGCGGTCAGCCCCAGCTTGTCCGAGAGCGAAAAAGCGGACGCCGCACGTATTGCCCAAAAGCTCGGCGCCGATCACCGCTTCGTCGAATCGCACGAGCTCGAGCGCCCCGGCTATGTGCAAAACGGCCCCGACCGCTGCTTCCATTGCAAGTCGGAGTTGTACGACATCGCCGAAGCCAAACGTCGTGAGTGGCAGCTCGCCGTCGTCGTCAACGGCACCAATCGCGACGACCTCGGTGACTATCGCCCCGGGCTCGAAGCGGCCAAGAACGCCGGTGCACGCAGCCCCCTCGTGGAAGCAGGCATGACCAAGAGCGACGTGCGCGCCGCCGCCCTCGCCATCGGTATGGACGTTTGGGACAAGCCAGCGGCCGCCTGCCTGTCGAGTCGCATCCCGTACGGCACGAGTGTCACCACCGAGCGCCTGGCGCAAATCGGTGGGCTCGAAGCCGATCTCAAAGCGCTTGGGTTTCGCCAACTGCGCGTGCGCTGGCACGACAAGATCGCGCGCATCGAAGTCGCCCTGTCCGAGCTCGAAATCATGCTCGCTCCGGGCGTGCGCGAAGCCGCGGTTGCGGCCGGAAAAAAGTACGGATTTCAGTACGTCACCCTCGACCTCGGGGGCTACCGCACGGGGTCGCACAACGAGGTTTTGGTGGGGCGCACGCTGCGCATCGTTTGACGTCGAACGTTCACCGCGCGTTCACCCGCGTGCGTTATCGTTGAGAGCCCAAGATGAAATACCTGCACACCATGGTCCGCGTCGAAAACCTCGAGGCGTCCCTCGCCTTTTACGTCGGCGCGCTCGGCCTGCGCGAACTGCGTCGCAGCGAGAACGAAAAAGGCCGCTTCACGCTCGTGTTCTTGGCCGCGCCCGGTGACGACTCCGCGCAGGTCGAGCTGACCTACAATTGGGATCCGGAGACGCTCACCGGCGGCCGCAACTTCGGTCACCTCGCCTACCGCGTCGACAACATCTACGAGACTTGTAAGAAGTTGATGGACGCTGGCATCACCATCAATCGCCCGCCGCGTGATGGGCACATGGCCTTCGTGCGCTCACCCGATCAGATCTCGATCGAGCTGCTCCAAGCCGGCGACTCGCTTCCGCCGCAAGAGCCGTGGCTGTCCATGCCGAATACCGGCAAGTGGTGAACGCGCGGGCGCCGCGTCACTCCGCTCCCGCGCGCGCGACCTTTTGCACGGTGTCCCAGGTGCGCGTGGTCACGTCCTTGCCGAAGGTCTTTTCGATCAGGTTCATGAATACCGGCCCTTTGTCGCTGCGCACGTAAGAGCTGAGGGCCTCGCGTCCGCGCACTGTCCAAATGCGCGCGCCGTCTAGAGCGGGCGGCAATTTGAGCTTTGCTTCCGGTTTGTCGCGCAAGAACGTGACCACCCGCTTCGACCCCGCCGGCAAACGAAACTCCGAATACGGCTCCGCCGCGATCAGCTCATCGAGCTCCTCGATCGAGCGCACGATCGTGCCGAACTTCTTGCCCACTTCCTTCTCGAGCGCCGCCTCGATCTTCTTCTCGAGCGCGACGTCCGTCGCGCGCCGTCCTGAAAACACGACATTGCCACTCGAGAGCAGTGTTTTCACGTCAGTGAACCCGGCTTCTTCCAATGCCGTTTTCAAGTCCGGCATCTTGAGATTCATTGGACTCACTCCGCGCAGGAAAGCTGCGTAACGAGGCATGCCCGCGAGCATAGGGCGACATCAATGTGTGGTCAGCCGGATCGCGACGGGCACACCGCGCTCTGAGAGGTGCGTCGCTGGAACGCGGGCGCCCACTCACTCAAACCACAAAAGCGCGTCACAAGTGACCTCACCCCGGGACGGGCACCCCGGGACGGGCACCCTCACCCCGGGACGGGCACCCCGGGACGGGCACCCCGGGACGGGCACCCCGGGTGCGGTCAAAAGTGACCTCACAAATGCCGAACGGCCGAGCTTTGGGCTCGGCCGTTCGATCGGTTTGCTTCGCTAACGCTCAGCGACGACGGGGACCGCGGTCACCACCGCCGCGGCCTCCGCGATCACCACCGCCACCGGGGCCGTCGCGCCGCGGGCCGCGTTGGGGCGGACCGGCTTCGCGGGAGCGCGCGATGCGCTCTTTGGCGGCTTCGCCTTCTTCACCCTCGGGCAAGGGCAAGAGTTCGCGGCGTGTCAGGCGGATCTTGCCGTCGCGTTCGACGCTGATCACCTTGACGTCGATCTCTTCGCCTTCTTTGAGCACATCAGCGGGCGAATCGATGCGTTCGTGCGCGATTTCGGACACGTGCAGGAGCGCTTCGTTGTTCGGCAAGATCTCGACGAACGCGCCGAAGTCGACCAAGCGCTTCACGACGCCGTGATAGACGCGGCCCACTTCCGGCTCGGCCGTGAGGCCCTCGATGATCGACAGCGCGCGCTTCACGGCTTCCGAATCGGAGCTCGCGATCGACACCGTGCCGTCGTCCTTCACGTCCACCGCGCAGCCCGTCTGATCGACGATGCCTTTGATCGTCTTGCCACCGGGGCCGATGATGATGCGGATCTGATCCGGCTTGACCTTGACGGTCGTGATGCGCGGCGCATGGCGATTGATCTCGGTGCGCGACGTGGGCAGCGTCTCGTGCATGCGGCCGAGGATGTGTAGACGACCCTCGCGCGCCTGCTCCAGCGCTTGCTCCATCACGTTGCGGCCGAGACCGGCGATCTTGATGTCCATCTGAATGGCGGTGATGCCCTTCTCGGTGCCGCAGACCTTGAAGTCCATGTCGCCGAGGTGATCTTCGTCGCCCAGGATGTCGCTCAAGATGGCGAACTTGGGGCCCTCTGCGATGAGGCCCATGGCGATGCCCGCGACCGGACGGCGCAGCGGAACACCGCAGTCCATCAAACTGAGCGACGCACCGCAAACCGACGCCATCGAGCTCGAGCCGTTCGACTCGAGGATCTCGCTGACGATGCGGATCGTGTATGGGAACTCTTCGTGCCCGGGGATCAAGCGCTGCACGGCGCGCTCGGCGAGTGCACCGTGACCGACTTCACGACGACCCGGACCGCGCATCGGCTTGGTCTCACCGGTGCTGAAGGGCGGGAAGTTGTAGTGGAGCATGAAGCGCTTCCACGATTCGCCCGTGAGCGCGTCGATCTTCTGCTCGTCGGTCGACGTGCCGAGGGTGGCCGTGACGATGGCTTGCGTCTCGCCGCGTTGGAATAATGCCGAGCCGTGCACGCGAGGCAAGAGCCCCACTTCACAGCTGATCGGGCGAATGGTCTTGCCGTCGCGACCGTCGATGCGCTTGCCGGTGTCGAGCACCATGGTGCGCACGACCTCGGCTTTGCGATGCTCGATTTCGCCCTTGATCAGCTTTTCCGAGGCCAAGAATGCATCCGCGCCGAGCTCTTCGGTCAGCTTCTCGACGACCGCCTTCTTGACGACGGCGTACTGCTCGTAGCGCTTCTTCTTCTCTTTGATCACGCTGGCGGCACCGAGATCGGTGTCCGCGAGCTCGGCCACGCGCTTGGCGATGCCAGCGTCGAGCGTGGGCGACACGAACTCGCGCTTCGGCTTGCCGACGGCGGCGCGCATCTTCTCGATCAATGCGAGGATCGGTTGGGCTTGCTCGTGCGCGAAGAACAGCGCATCGATCAGCTCTTTTTCGCTGCATTCGTCGGCGCCACCTTCGACCATCATGATCGCGTCTTTGCTGACGGCGACCGTGATATCGAGATCGGCAACCGCCGCTTGCTCGAACGTCGGATAGACGATCAGCTCGCCGTCGACGCGCGACACGCGGATTCCGACGATTGGACCGGCCCACGGAATGTCGGAGATGTGCAGCGCCGCGCTGGCGCCGGTCATGGCCAGCACGTCAGTCGGGTTGACCTTGTCCGCGCTGAGCACGGTGGCGATGACCTGGGTGTCCTTCTTGAAGCCCTTGGGGAACAAGGGGCGGAGCGGTCGATCCATCAAGCGCGAGGTGAGCACCTCGTAGTCACGCAGGCGGCCTTCACGCTTGAAGAAGCCACCGGGGATTTTGCCGGCCGCGTACGTCTTTTCGACGTATTCACAAGTCAGCGGAAAGAAGTCGAGCCCCGGGCGCTCTTCGCTAGAGACGGCAGTGACGAGCACGACGCTCTCGCCGAAAGTGACGAGCACGGCGCCGTGCGCGAGCTTGGCCAGACGACCTGTCTCAAACGTGAGCAGACGACCGCCGATATTAACGGATTCACGAACAAACATGGGTTTAGCGCCCCCTGGCGCATGGTGCCGCTACGTGCGGTAAACGCCGAAGGCGAGCGCCCGATCTTCAGCCTCGATTCCTGGCTCGAACGGCAACGCAATTGCGGGGCGTTCGGGACACGAAGCGAAGTCGAAGGAGAGGCTCCTCGCGTTCGGAAACAAAAGACGAAAGCCCTCTCGGCCCGCGCTACTTTTCTTTCGCGCAGATAGAGAGGGCTCTACCGACTACTTACGTAGGTTCAGAGAACTCACGACCGTACGGTAACGCTCGATGTTCGAGCGCTTCAGATAGTCGAGAAGGCGACGCCGTTGGCCGACGAGCTTGAGCAGCCCGCGGCGCGAATGGTGGTCCTTCTTATGCGTCTTGAAATGCTCAGTCAGGTATTCAATTCGCTGACTGAGGAGAGCAACCTGCACTTCCGACGAACCGGTGTCAGATTCGTGCAAACGATACTTGGAAATTACGTCTTTTTTGACGTCCGCGTCCTGAGGCATCTTTCTAACTTTCTTCGAATAGCCGTCTGTTCAGCCGGCGCGGCGACACTATACGCGCGAGCTCCCCCTGGTCAACCCTCGCTGGCGCAGAGTTGTCACCTATTGGCCAGCTGGCCGCCCTTCGCCACTTAGGCGTAATTTGACGGGAAACGCGCGGCGGCCGACGCTAAAAGCGGCTAGACGGCCGCTGCTGACCGCGCGTCAGGGCACTTGAAGGACGATCCGGCGGTCGCGAAACTTCGTTGGATCGAGGCATGGCAAGGACGATCTGGCGCAGCTCGGCAACTGGATAACCGAATCGAGCACGGCGTCCAACGGAAGCCTTCCCGGGGAGTGCCGCGCGGTCGCTTCGGTCAACGAGTCGAAGCCGCTACCTCCACCGGCAAGGTAGGCGGTGGTCACCAGCGAGTACGTTTTCGTCGCGACGAGCTCTTGGCCCGAGCCGACGACGCGAGCGAGCGCGGCCGGCGCGCTGCCTGAACATTTGAACGCGAGTGTGAACCCCGAGATCTGGATCGGGGTTTGGCAATCACGCTCGTTGGCGACGCGCGCTTGCTGATTGAAGAGCGCGCGCAGCTGCGCTCCGCTGAGCTCGAGCACCGTCAGCTCGTCGTCGAACGGCAGAGCCGCGGCGAACGTTGCACGCGTTAGCTCACCGGGTGGAAGATCTGCGCGGATCCCTGTCGCGTTCAAGAGCGCAAAGTCGGCGCCACTCTGCGCGCGCAGTGCATCGGTAACGAGATCGCCGAGTGTGGAATCGCCGCCGTCATCGGCATAGCGTTCGATAGCGCCCAACGCGAAAGCGAGTGGCGCGTTGAACCCAGCAGCGTCGAGCCGCTCGCGGTACGGCTCGAGCAACTCCGTGAACGCGGGCTCGGGTACGACCTGCGCAGAGACGGGAATCAGCGAGTGTTCGGCAGCGGCCACCTCCAGCTGATTCGGGCCAACGACGTTGCTCGCGTCTTCGGCGACGGGTCGGAGCTCCAAGTCGAGTTCGCCCACATAGCGACCCAAAGCACCGGAGTGAGCGAGGATGACATTTCGCGGTCGGCAACCGCGCTCGGCCTGCAGCGCTGGGCCGCAATCGCTCCGTGCGAGCGCGGCGTCGAGCGCCAAATGTTGATGCCCGCCGAGTACGACGTCCAAGCCGCTCGTGCCGCTAACGAGTCGCTCATCAGCCTCGAGACCGAGGTGACTGAGTGCGACGAGCACGTCGGTCTGCGGTCGCAAGCGATCGATTTCGGCCTGCACCGCGCTGGCGGTAGGCACGAGCTCTATTCCATAAGGGTTATCTGCGCGCCCGAGACCGCTCGGGCTCGTGGGGTTGGCCACGCCGATCACCCCTACCCTGAGCCCTTGTGCGTCGAGCACGACGCTCGGGCTCAACGCCGAAGAGAGCTCCGAGCCGTTGTCCGCGAAGTTGCTGGCAAGGATCGGAAATTCGGCGAACTGTCGATGCACTTCGGCGAAGGCTTCCGCACCCGAAGACAGATCGTGGTTGCCGAGAGCCGCGGCGTTCAGGCCGAGCGCGCTGAAGGCGCGCAATTCGGGCTCGCCACCGAATTCGGTGAAGGCCGCGGTGCCTTCGACCAAGTCGCCGCTATCCAGATACAAGCGGTGCTGCGCGCCGGCACGCATCTCCCCAACCACGCGGGCAATGCGAGCGAACCCGCCCACCTCCGCCAATTCACCTGCAGTGCCGAGTCCGCGCGCCGCGTCCACACCGTCGAGCACTTGGCGCTCCGGGAAGAGATGCGAATGCAGATCTGACGTGTGAATCAAAACGAGCCGTGCGGGACCAATATCGCGGGGCTCTGCGGGGGGCGGCGGTTCGCATGCAAAGACGAGGAAGACGATCACCCAAATCCAAGCGAACCAGCGGGGCATACGCGGATATCGGTCGCGGCGCGGGTCAGTTTCCACCGCCTGAGCCTTCTGATGGCTTCAACACGCCTCAAGCGGCGTCGCGGTCGAGGGAGAGGACTAACCGCCGAGCCGCAGAGATCCGAGGGAGAGGAGAATGGGGGTTCCTCTTTGCGACGGTTTGTGTCGTGACAACGTGCGCTTCGACGTGTACCGGGAACCAAAAATCTCTTTCTGGTCTCTGCGGCCGCTGCGGCTCGGCGGTTCAATCTCAGGGAGCCGCTCGCGCGCGCCGAGTCGTTTCAACCCACGTCCAGACGCTCGGCGAATCGCTCGTGCAAGATCCGCTCGATCTCGCCGGCGTTTTCGGCGGCGAAGCAGGCCTGCGCCACCTCTTCCGCTTCAGCCACGGTCACGCTGCCGATGGCTTCACGGATCTCGGGGATGGCCGCGGCCTCCATGCTCAGTTCGCGCAGACCCATGCCAACCAGCAGGATCGCGGCGAGCGGGTCGCTGGCCATGGCGCCGCAGACGAGGACCGGTCGCGAGCGTTGCTTGCCGGCTTGAATCACCATGCGCACGAGTCGCAAAATCGCGGGATCGTAGAACGACGCTAGATACGCGAGCTCCGGGCTCGATCGGTCGACTGCCAGGGTGTATTGCACCAAGTCGTTGGTGCCGATGCTCATGAACTCGGTCTCGACCGCGAACTCATCCGCAAGGATTGCCGCGGACGGGACCTCGACCATCATGCCGAGGGGGATATTCGCGCTGTGAGCCTGACCTTGGGCTTCGACCTCGCTGATGGCCTGGGCGAATAGTGCCTTGACCTGACGCCACTCCCTCATGGAGGCAATCATCGGCACCATCACTCGCATTTGGCCGTGCGCCGAGGCCCGCACCATGGCGCGCAATTGCGTGAGGAAAATGTCCTGGCGCGCCAAGCCCAGTCGCACCGCGCGCAAGCCGAGGGCTGGGTTCATTTCCGACGGAACTTGGAACACCGACGCAAATTTATCGCCGCCGATATCGAACGTCCGCAGCGTGACGGGCAACGGCGCGAGCACTTCCACCACGCGCCGGTAGGTTTCGTACTGCTCGTCTTCGCTCGGGGGTTCGCTGCGATCCAGATACAGGAACTCAGTCCGATACAAACCGATGCCGCGCGCGCCTTGCTCGAGCGCTCCCTCGGCCTCCGACGGCAGCTCGATGTTGGCGCGGAGCTCGACGGTCTGCCCGCAGCGGGTACGGATCGGCCGATCGCGCGCTTCGCGGCGGTGTCGCGCGATTTCGCTGAATCGCCCCGCGCGCGCGTTGGTGTCTGCGATCAACGCTTCACTCGGGGTGATCGCGACTTGACCGTGCACGCCGTCGACAACGATCACGTCGCCACTGCCGACCCGCGCGAGCATGTTCGGCACGCCGACCACGGCGGGGATTTCGAGTGCGCGCGCCAAGATCGCGGTGTGGCTCGTACGCGTGCCGACCTCGGTGACGATGCCGAGCACGCGCTCTTTGGTCAGGCCCGCCGTCTCGGCGGGTGAAAGATCGTGCGCGACGAGCACGCTGGGAGTGCCGTCCTTGGGCAACACCACCGCACCCTGCTGGCCGGCCATGGTGCGGAGCAGCCGGTCTTCGACGAACTCGAAATCATGGCTGCGCTCGGCGAGGTAGGGGTCGCCGCTTTGACGAAGCACGGCGGCCATTTCCGCGACGGCCAGATCGAGCGCCCATTCCGCGCAAATCAGCGAAGTTTTGATCTTGTTTTCGACGGCTTCGCGCAGTGTCTCGTCCTCGAGCATCAACACGTAGGCCTCGAGAATCGACGTTTCGGCGCGACTCGCTGCGCCCTGTTTGGCGGCCAGCACGGTACGAAGTTCACCCGCCGAGAGCGACACCGCATCATCGAAGCGCGCCAGCTCATCCGCGGCGTCGTCTGCGACGACATGACGGCGAACGATGCCCGAGCGACGCGTGTCGACGATTACGACGTGGCCGATGGCATAACCTGCCGAACCGGCAATCCCGTCGAGCACCAGCGCGGCACCGCTCTGGAGCATGCTCGAACCGTCGAATCTCATGGGCGCTATTCGTCTTCTCCGAAGCGGTTGTTGATCAGTTCGCCGAGCTTGCGGACAGCCTCCGCCGCATCGTCACCAGTAGCCTCGATATCGAGCTTCGTGCCCTTCGAGCCGCACAAAAGCAGCACGCCCATCACGCTCTTGGCGTTGGCTGCCTGCCCTGCGCGACTGACCAAGATATCACATGGGTACTTCGAAGCGAGCTGTACCAATTTGGTCGCTGCCCGGGCGTGCAGGCCAAGCTTGTTACGGACCTCGAACGTTCCACGCGAGCTACTCGGACTACTACTCATGGCGCAAACGGGGCTCCTGCTGTCTTTTCGGGGGCTTGGGCGGGGGCAGACGAATGATCCGGATCGGCTCCTGGGCCCGTCATCCGAACGCGGTCGACGTCCCGGTGCACGACGTCGATCGAAACTCCGCCGCGTTTACGAAGCAGCGAGGCCAGCTCGTCGGTAATCACCACCGAACGGTGCCTGCCACCGGTGCACCCGATGGCTACGGTGAGGTAACTTTTTCCTTCGCGTTCGAAACGGGGCAGACAAAATTCGAGCAGCGATCCGACGCGCTCGAGAAACCCACTGCAGTCCGCCTGGGCCAACACGAAATCCTTCACGGCTTGCGTGTTGCCCGAGAGTTCTCGGAGTTCCGGCACGAAGTACGGATTGTCCAAAAATCGCACGTCGAACAGTAGATCTGCATCGACGGGCGTACCGAATTTGAAACCGAACGACACGAAGCGCGTGCGCATGTGCGGCATGCGGCCCGCGCCGGGCCCGAAATGCGAGGTCACTTCTCGGCGCAGCTCGTGCACGCTGAGGCGCGTGGTGTCGAGCACCAGCGTCGCGCGACTGCGCAGTGGCATCAGTAGCTCTCGCTCGATCCGAATGCCATCCAACACGGCGGTGGCGGCGCGTTCACTGCCTGGTTCGAGGCTAGTGCTGAGCGGGTGTGGGCGGCGCGTGCTCGAAAAGCGCCGCAGCAGCGCTTCGTCCGAGGCGTCCAAGAACAGCACCGCGAGTTCGCGTTCGCCCGGCACTTGCAGGGATTCGAGCGCGGACGCCGCGGCATCCAAGAACCCGCGCACGCGGACGTCGATGCCGATCGCGATTCGTCGCACACCGACGGTCGCAAACGCTTCGAGCGTGCTCTTCATCACGGGCGTCGGCAGATTGTCGACGCAGAAGAAACCGAGATCCTCCAGAGCGTGCACCGCGGTCGACTTACCGGCTCCACTCACGCCAGTAACGACCACGACCAAGGTGCGCGCTGGATCGTTCATCGGCGCTCCGGAGTGATCACGGGAGGCGGAGCCGAGCTCTCGTTGGGCGTCGGCGTGATGAAGCGGAACGAACCACTGGGCGAACGATGCATGCGTTCTTCCGGTTCTTCCGGGCGGAGCAGCCCCTTTTCGACGCGCTCCACGAACTCGCGCGCTGGATGATGCCCGGCCTGGCGCAGCAGCTCGTTGCGCGCCGCGATCTCGATGATCGAGCTCATATTGCGGCCTGGACGAACCGGCAACACCACTTCCCGAATCGGCACACCGAGCAGCTCGCGGTGTCGGTCCTCGAGCCCGATGCGATCGTAGGGCGCATCCGATTGCCAGAGCTGTAACTCGACGATCAGATCCAGCCGCTTGCGCTCGCGAATCGCCGTGACGCCGAACAGGTCTTTGATGTTGAGGATGCCCAGCCCGCGCACCTCGATGTGATGGCGAAGCAACGCGGCGGGCTGGCCGAAGACCATGCTCGGCGGGCGAAAATCGCACTCGATCACGTCATCAGCCACGAGGCGATGCCCACGCATCACGAGTTCGAGGGCGCACTCGCTCTTGCCGATGCCGCTCTTTCCGAGCAAGAGCACACCGACCTCGAACACGTCCACCAGGACGCCGTGAATGCGCGAGCGCGGCGCCAACTGCTCGTCGAGCAGCGTGTGAATGGCCGTGATCACTTGTGACGAGCGCTCCGCACAGACCACGAGCGGCGTGGCGGTGCGCTCCGCCGCTTCACAAAACGCGCGCGGCGGATCGACCCCGCGCGTGACCATCACGCAGCACACGCCGAGCGAGAAAAACACCTCCGCGGCGCGCTTTTGTTGCTCGGGCGAGAGCGACTCGGCATAGCTCAGCTCGGTTTCACCGAGGACTTGAATGCGACTCGGCACCACGCCTTGCACGTGACCGACCAACGCCAAGCCTGACTTCTGAATCCGCGGGTGCCGAATCTCTCGGCCCAAACCGGCAGCGCCGCCGACCAAGCGGACGTTCAAGCCGAGCGCAGAGTCGTCGAGCAGAGCTCGGACGCTCACCCCGTTTGGCAGCAGTGACGGGGGCTCGGAGTACACGGCTATTTCTCGCTCGCGTCGTGAGCTGCGATGAGGCCGTACACTTCTTCGCGGCTGCCCGCGGAGATCATGCGCGCGCGAGTGTGGTCGTCACGAAGCAAGCGCGAGATGCGGGCGAGCGTCCGCAGGTGCTCGCCCGTTGCGCGCTTGGGGCCGACCACACCGAACACGATATGCACGCGCTTGCCGTCGATCGCGTCGAAGTCGACGCCGCGCGTGCATAGGATCAACGCGGAGGCCTGTTGCTCCGCGTGATCGAGTGCGGTGTGCGGGATCGCCACGCCGTCGCCGATGCCGGTGCTTTGAAGGCGTTCGCGCTCCATCAGCAGGTCTTCCACTTCCGCTTGCGGAACGGAGACCGCTGGGGAAAGCAGCTCCGCCAGCTTTTTCAGCGCCGCGTCCTTGTTCGGGATCTGCGAGCCGTCCGCATCGACGATGATGCGATCGATCGTAAGGATGTCACAGAGTCGCATGGGTCGTCCGTGCGGCTCTCAGCGCTTGGCCTTCGCCACGCGCTTCTTGGCAGCCTTCTTCACGACCTTGGCGGCGCTCTTCACGCGGGGTGCGTCGACCTCGAGATCCGGAACGCGAGCGGCGGGGGCTTTGCGCACGCTCTCCCCACCCTTGGCCTTTGCCTTCGCAGCGCCATGCTGACTGCGGATCTGGCGCTCGAGCTTGCCGAGCACGACGTCGATCGACGCGTACATGTCATTGGTCGCTTCTTTTGCCTCGTGATGCTCCCCACCGCTCGAGATGCGAACCTCAGCCATCTGCTTCAAGCGGTCCACGGACAGAGTCACCTTCGCTGTCATGGGCTGTCGAAGAAACTTCTGCAGCTTCTGGATCTTCTCCTCAGAGTAGCGTTTGAGGGCGTCGCTCGAATCCACGTGGCGAAAAGTGATGCTGATCATGTCTCTCCTGGGCTTTGGGGGCCTTCAGCGCCAGTTTAGCCGAACTGTCACACCGGAAGCGAGTGCCTA
>Ga0164309_10000534_pt1 | contig 20761 bp, 21 predicted proteins | sample Whisoiple_247_MG_FD_109984 | JGI IMG/M metagenome (GOLD analysis project Ga0164309, IMG submission 109984) | Soil microbial communities amended with fresh organic matter from upstate New York, USA - Whitman soil sample_247_MG | ecosystem: Environmental > Terrestrial > Soil > Unclassified >...
AAGTCAAAGCATGCCAACACCTGGCACCCAGACAACTTCAAGAAGGAAGAAACCATCGATGAGGTCGCCAATGTTTCACACGTTGGTGGCATTGCTGGAGAAGCTGGTCACCAGTATCACAAGTGGGGTGGCAGTTCTGGTGGTGTTGAAGGTTGGAAGAAACTAGTAAACAAGCACCACCCAGAATCAAAGTTTAGTGATCATGGCGAAAGTGATACCAAGAAAACCAAGGCCCATGTTGGTGAAAAGGAAGTTGGTTCATTCAGCCACTATAACAATTCATCCAAGACGTTGGTCAAGGAAGAGGTTCTTGATGAAGTCAAAATAACTTCATCAATGAGAGATGGTGCCAAGGCATACAATGATGGAAAGAAGCATGGTCAGGGTGGTGCAGTAAAGAGCTCCATAGATTATGGAAGATTTCAGCCACACTATGATAGAGGATATGCCCACGGATCAAAGAAGTCAGTAAAGGAAGAAGTTCTCCTTGAGATCATGGTTGGCGACTACGTCAGCCACAAGCACAAAGGTATGGAAACTCATGGCTTCAAGGTAACAAAGGTCACTGGTGACTATTTGCATCTACACAAGAAGTCAATTGATCCAGCGGACGATGAAATTCATACCGTTGCTCACAAGAAAGATGTTTGGACAGAAGAGGTAATTGAAGAGAGTAAGGATCCTCCAATGACCATTCTTCTAAGACGTACAGCAGTTAGAAACTTCCCTGGAACACAGAGGGTGGCCCTCTATGAAAATGATCAATTGGGTGTTAAAATCACTGTACCTTATGACTCTTCCGTTGGTTTTAGTGCTTCTGCTTCCGTTGGTACTGCTGTTGCTGTTAATGAAGATGACGGCGAAGAAATAGATGAAAGCACTGCATACTCCCCAGCTGGTGGATATAAGCCTGGTCACAAGGTGAAGGTTTCTGATCAACACCCAAACAAGTTGGTTCGTGGCAAGACTCTAGATGTCGCCGCTGATCACCACACATATTCAAAGTACATCCTATTGAAGGATGGAGACAAGAACAGAACTGTTCACGTCAGTCAATTGAGACAAGTCAAGGAAGAAGTGATTGATGAGGTCTCAAAGGAGACTCTACAATCATATTCCAAGAAGGCTGACAATCGCCACTTCTTCCTAAACAAGGCAAAGAAGTATGGTGAGCCACACAGTGAGCGTAACCTTCAGAACCGTGAGAAGGGACTAGCTCTGGCCAAGAAGAAGTTGGCTGAGGAAGCTATTGATGAATCAGTATTGCGTAGCTTGAAGGCTATTGCAGCCAATGGTGTCGCTGGAGACATCAAGCACCACTCTGGTGAGACTTCTAACATCCACCCTGATATGGCTAGAGCAGTTGTCAAGACATACTTCAATTTGAATGATGATAACAAGAGAACTGCCGCTGCTGCAATGAACCTATCCAAGAGCTATTTTGGCAAGCTTGCAAAGTTCTCTTTGAATGTAAACAAGAAGTACACCAAGGAAGATTTGGATCAAGTTGATCTATTGGAAGTCTTGGGGCCATCAGCAACATCAGGTGAATACATCGATGATTTTGTTCATTCAAAGAACAAGATGTTTGATGGTAAGAGCAAGAAGCAAAGACTCAGGATGGCGCTTGGTGCATATTATTCCAAGAAGAAAATGAATGAAACCGTTGAGGTTGACCAAAAGCATTACGAATTCGCTCATGGTAAGAAGCCATCTGGTAATGGCTCCTGGATTTTCACCAAGCACAAGTCTGGTGTTGATTGGAGCAAGCACAAGGATGGCGAAGACCACATTCAGATCCATAACAAGAATTATGGAGACGCAAAGAAGGATGCTGTTAAGTGGGCCAACTCAAAGGGCCATCACACAATATATCCAGCAACATAATGAGCACATTCAAAGAACATCTAGCAGAGGCTGCACTTAAGAAGCCAAAGGGTCCAAGGATCAAGAGGGTCAAGTTCCGCATTCGTTCTGGTAAGATCCAGCGCAATGTAAAGACATCAAATGTCAAGGGATTCCGCTTGGCCGCTGGAAAGCTTGTAAGAATGACCTCAATGGAAAAGTTGAAGCGTCGTAGAGGAGCTCTCCGTGGACGCTACAAGCGTCGTGCGAAGGCATCTAGAACCAGGCTCAAGAGAGCAAGATCACTAAGGAGACGCCACAATATGGGTTATTGATTGGTCTAAATAAGATCGATCGGTACCATTTGGAGCAAACGCCATGAAAGTAAATGATTCACTAATCAAGACCATACTAGATTCAGTCTGGTCTTGGGTTAAGGCGAAGGCCAAGGTTTTCGTCAAGGCCAAGAAGTCTGAGCTATCCACCAAGGTGGATGAGATTAAGGCTGACTTGAAGGTTGAATGGAAGAAGCTAAAGTCCAAGTGGACTGTGCTTGAAGCAGAACTTGATGCCAAGTTCGAAGAGTTCAAGTCATTGGCTGAAAAGGAATTGGACGAAGTAAAGTCTGATGTCGTTGAAGCCAAGGCAGCTGCAAAGGCAGATTTGGATTCCAAGTTGGCAGAATGGTTGGAACTAAAGTCCAAGATTTCAGCTGAACTAGAAAAGGTTGAAGAGAAGCTTAAGAAGGCATTTGAGGAATTGAAGTAACATGAAACTCCTTATCGAAAAGGTTGAAGATGTAAAGTGCCTCGTTGAGGAAGTCAACGGCAAGAAGAGCATGTTCATCGAAGGTGTATTCTTACAGGCAGAACGTAAGAACAAGAATGGCCGCGTCTATCCAAAGAGCGTCATGGAGCGTGAAGTTGCACGTTACACCAAGCAGTTGATTGAAACCAAGCGTGCGTTTGGTGAACTATCACATCCAGCAACCCCAAACATCAATCTTGACAGAGTCAGCCACATCATTCTTTCTTTGAGAGAATGTGGTAATGACTATGTTGGAAAGGCTCGTATCACTGACACCCCAATGGGCAACATTGCTCGTGGATTGATCGAATCAGGTGGTCAGTTGGGCGTTTCTTCACGTGGCTGCGGCTCCATGAAGAAGTGCACCGAGGGTCACAACATTATTCAAGACGACTATCATTTGGCGACAGCCGCCGACATCGTGGCAGACCCATCTGCTCCTGATGCATTCGTTGGAGCTCTTTACGAGGGCAAGGAATGGATCTGGAACAATGGAATCTTGCTAGAATCCGAGGTTTCCGCTATTTACAATGAAGTAAAGAATGCAAAGAGGAAAGAATTGGAAGAAGCCACACTAAGAGCTATGAAGAGATTCTTCAGTAGCTTGTAAAACTGTAAATGCTAAATAATTATCAATGAGTTAGGAGTTATTACCCATGACCGTGAAGAATCAGACACTATCCGAAGCAATCAAGCAAGTATTGACCGAAAGTTCAGTAACTGCTGGTGCAACATCTGCCGAGGCTCCAAAGTCCCTCTCAACAGAGATTCAAGACCTTGGTGGTGCTACCCAGGACAATCCTGCAGGTAATAACATCGCTGACAAGATCACCATCCCACAGATGGCTGCTCCAAAGGGTCCAGCTGTTGAAGGTGATGGCATCAAGAAGATTGATGACACTACTCCAGCTTCCCCAGCCGCTGAAGTGAAGCCAGCAATGGCAACTCCATCTGGTGAAGATGGTCACAAGCACCCAACCATGGGTGAAGAGATTTCTGCTGATGACCGTAGAGCAGCAATCCGCGAAGTTCTAAACACCGTTTCCATCGAAGATGACATGAATGCATTGTTCGCTGGTTCAGACCTATCCGAAGAGTTCAAGGCCAAGGCCAAGACCATCTTCGAGGCAGCTGTAACCGCCAAGGCAATCGTTGTTGTCGAACAGGTTGAAGCCATTATCACTGAAGCCGCAGAAGCCTCAATTGAAGAAATCAAGGCTGAGCTAGAAACCAATGTTGAAGCTTACTTGGACAAGGTTGTTGTCGAGTGGAAGGAAGAAAACAAGGTTGCTATCGAAGCTGGTTTGCGTATGGAAATTCATGAGGAATTCATTGAAGGTCTACGCAACTTGTTCATCGAGCATGACTTGAACATTCCTGCTGAGAAGGTTAATGTAGTGGAAGAGTTGACTGCGAAGGTTGAAGCTCTAACTGCTCAGATTAACGAGGAACTAAATAAGAATATTGATCTCTCCAAGCAGATTAACGAAGCTAGGAGAAAGGAATTAGTAGTTACAGCAGGCGAGGGTCTCACCGCCACGCAAGCTGAGAAACTAAAGACTCTCGCAGAGGGAGTCGAGTTCACTACAGAAAGTGAATACACCGATAAGTTGAAGGTCATTCGTGACCAATACTTCTCAAATAAGGGTGGAGTGGTTAGCGACACTGCAAAGAGTGTTTTGATCGCCGAGGAAACTTTGACACCAACTGAAGAAACAGTTGAGGTTAACGCAACCATGGCTCATTACCTAAGTGCAATTAGCAGAACTGTAAAGTAACTTTTTGTTGAACGAAGGATTTTAGGAGATTATATGCAAAACGTCAATGTCGACCAGCTAATTAAGAAGTGGCAGCCAGTGTTGGAAGCTAAGGAGCTACCAGCAATCAAGTCATACGAGCGTCGTGCTCACACCGCTGTTCTCTTGGAGAACACCGAAAGAGCTCTTTCAGAAGAGCGTCAGCAGCTAGCATCAGGTGGTTTCTTGACTGAAACCGCACCAGTTAACTCATTGGGTGGCGCAGGCTACACCACTGGTTCAACTGCAACTGGTCCAGTAGCTGGTTTTGACCCAGTCTTGATCAGCCTAATCCGTAGAAACATGCCTGTCCTAATGGGTTATGACATCTGCGGCGTCCAGCCAATGACCGGCCCAACCGGATTGATCTTCGCAATGCGTTCTGTCTACGCCAATGGTACTTCACGTACAATCGGTGCAGCTGCTGCAGTTGAAGCTTTGTACAACGAAGCCAACACTGCATTCTCTGGTGCTGGTACTCACACTGCCAACCTTGGTATCTTGGGTGCTAACACTTCAAACGCTAACGTCTTCAACGTAGCTGCTGACACCATCAGCACTGGTTACGGTAACACTACCGCTAACATGGAAGACGCCACCATGGCTCAGATGGGTTTCTCCATCGAAAAGGTAACTGTAACTGCTAACTCTCGTGGTTTGCAGGCTGGTTACTCTCTTGAATTGGCTCAGGACTTGAAGGCAGTCCACGGTCTAAACGCTGAAACTGAGTTGGCAAATATCTTGTCAGCAGAGTTGCTAGCTGAAATCAACCGTGAAGTTGTCCGTACTGTCTACATCACTGCAGCAGTCGGCGCACAGTCAGCCAACGTCAAGGGTTACTTCAACTTGGCAGATGCCAACACTGCTTCCGGCAGATGGCAGGTCGAGAAGTACAAGAATCTTGTGTTCTCCATTGAACAGGATTCTAACTTGATTCTACGTGATACTCGTAGAGGCAAGGGTAACTTGGTCGTCGTTTCAAGCGACGTCGCATCCGCTCTTTCATTGTCTGGCTTGCTAGACTATGCTGGTAAGATGTCCGAAGTTACTGGTGGAATTTCTGACCCAGATGTCTACGCTCACAGCACCTTCTTGGGTGTGTTGAACGGTAAGATCAAGGTCTACGTTGACCCATACAGCGTCGCTGGTGGTGAGTTCTACGTGGTCGGTTACAAGGGTTCCAACACCTACGATGCCGGTTTGATCTACGCTCCATATGTACCACTACAGATGGTTCGTGCTATCGACCCAACCAACTACCAGCCAAAGATCGGGTTCAAGACTCGTTATGGTCTAGTTGCTAACCCATTTGCTCAGGGTTCAGTCCAGGGAACTGGTGCTATCACTGCACACAGCAACTTGTACTACCGCAAGGCAATTGTCGGTAACATCAAGGGTTAATCCAAACTTCCTCCAGCTGACGTCAAAGTCAGTTGTCGGAACTTACCGAAGGGCGAAGCTAAACACTTCGCCCTTTTTATTTGGGTGTAAATAGAGACATGACATCAATTTGCTTAACACCATACAAACAATCATTGGCACAGGTCAACAAGTTTCAGTTGGTCTTCCCAAGGATCTCCAACACAACTTTCTTCTGCACAGAAGTGAAGATCCCAGGGATCACACTCTCTGAAGCAGATGCACCAAACCCATTCGTTGATCTGAAGGTTCCTGGTGACAAGTTGACCTATGACACATTGGACATCACATTCCTGGTTGACAGTGAATACAAGAGCTTCAATGACATCTTGGTTTGGCTCACTGGTTTGGGCTTCCCAGAGAACTTTGACCAGTATGCTGGATTGGGTGCAGCTGCCATCCGCAGAGGTGCACCAACATCTGGAATCAGACCACCATATTCAGATGCACAACTTCTTGTGTTCACCAACAAGGGAAACTATGCAAGGAAGTTCTACTTCAAGGATGCATTCCCATTGAACCTTGGTGGCATTGACATGACCTATGCAGGCGGTGGAGCATCCATTGTCATGAAGTGTACTGCATCATTCAGATACAGCTACTACAATCTGATCAGTTGAATTTAGGTTTCTGGGTTTATACTTCTATGTTGGTGGCAGATCTTGTCACCTAACTATTTGAATTCCTTACTATATGATGGTCGCCTATGAGTGAGAAAAGCGAAATTGAACGAGTCCTAGACAACTGGGAAATTGATTCAAAGATTGACAACACTGAGTATGCAAAGGAACTGAACAAGATCCCAAATTTGCACTCCAAGTATATCAGAGTCATGATGGTTCATTCTTCCAAGGTGAAGAAGCTTCAGTATGACATGATGAAACTGAGAAAGTGGAAGTCAGACTATTACACTGGAAGAATGCCAAAAGAAGAACTGGCCCAGCGCAATCTCCAGCCATACAAGTTCATTCTCAAGAACGAAGTCAAAGACTACATTGATGCCGATGATGATGTCATGGCACTCAGCATGAGATTGGCTGCCCACGAAGAAATCGTGACCCTGTGTCAAAGCATAATCAGGGAACTTAACAACAGAGGCTACAACTTGAAAGCAGCCGCAGAATGGGAGCGTTTCATCGCGGGATCATAAATAGTTTACAGGTTTTAAGAACTATCATGACGATTTTGTGAGTCAAGAGATGTTATCTCGTGCCGCACTGGTTGGTATGATGAGCCTGTTGGTCAAACAAATGGATTTAGGTGTTCTATTTGTTTGATCTGCGCATATGGGTTCATCCGATGGGACCATTTGAGTCCTCTACGGTGTCATGATGAGACTTTGGTGGCCATCCAAGACCAATATCTCACTAGGTTCAAAGGAGCAGATCATGATGACGCTTGAACAGTATTTCAAAACCAGTCATCTGAAAGATCACATGGTTCGCCATGAAATTCATGAAGACGGAACAATCCAGTTCCAAATATTCCAGAAAGACATTGAGGGCACAATGGTCCTTGATTTCATTGTAAAAGGTAATTGGATCAGGCAAGTATATCCAACTGAATAATGACAAAAGTTGTATTGAGAAAAGTGAATGAGGTTTGGGACACCATAGAGTGTGAAGAATCCATTGCCCATGAGTTGTCTGACTTCTTCACATTTGAAGTCCCAAACTCACAGTTCCGAAAGAAGGGAAACCTCCGATACTGGGATGGCAAGATCAAGCTGTTTGATAAGAGAAGAAAGAGGCTTCCTGGTGGTTTGAGATTCCACCTTGGGGCATTCATCAAGGAACGAGGCTATCAGCTAGAACAGCCCGAGAGTTTGACGAATCTGTGGGATAACACCACAACGGAGGCTTTCGCCAAGAGCCTCAAACTGACATCTGGTGGGAAGGCGATTAGCCTCCATGAACACCAAGCTTATGGCATCACGAAGGCAGTTGGGATGAAGAGGGTGACATTGGAGTCACCAACCAACTCAGGAAAGTCCCTCATCGCATATGTTGTGTCAAGATTGTTGATCAGCAAGGGTTTGAAGGGATTGATCATTGTACCATCCATCCAACTTGTTGAACAGATGTATCTTGACTTTGAAGATTACTCATCAGCCAATGGTTGGAAGGTTGAGAAGTTCACTCATAGAATCTATGGTGGACAAGACAGGAGAACTGATAAGAGCCTTGTAATCAGTACATGGCAAAGCCTGTTGGAGATGATGGATTCTGACTATCCGACTGACTTTCTCAGGGACTTTGATTTTGTCTTTGGTGATGAGGCTCATGGATACGCTGCAAAGTCTCTTGAGAAGATTATGCACCAGTTGACCAGAGCTTCATATCGCATTGGAATGTCTGGAACCATTCAAGATGAGAAGGTTCACAGACTTCAGATTGTTGGACACTTTGGTCCAGTTGTCAAGGTGGCAACAAACAAAGAATTGATGGACAAGGGCATATCAGCTGACCTCAAGGTTGGTTGTATCCTGTTGAAGTATGGACCAGAAGAGTCCAGGCTTGTCAGTAAGATGACCTACCAAGATGAAATGCAATACTTGGCTGGTCATAAAGGCAGGAACAACTTCATAGCCAATTTGGCTTTGTCTAGAAAAGGTAACGTGTTGGTTCTATTCCAGTTCATTGAGAAACATGGAAAGATCCTTGAAGAGATAATCAGGATCAAGAATACCACAAAGAAGAAAGTGTTCTTCATTTATGGTGGCACTGAACTTGAAGACCGTTTGAAGATGAAAGAGATAGTCGAGAAGGAAACCGACTGTATTATCTTGGCAAGCTACGGGACACTCTCTACTGGCGTTTCAATTAAGAATATTCAAGGTATTATCTTCGCCTCACCTTACAAATCTAAAATTAAGGTGTTGCAGTCAATCGGAAGAGGATTAAGAGTAAGCGAAACAAAGAAATCAATCAAATTGTATGATGTGGCTGATGACTTTAGATATGAAGACAAGCTCAACAAAACCCTGGAACATTATCTCGCCAGAATGGAAATTTACAGGAAAGAACGATTCAAGGTTGAAGTCTTCAAGGTTAGTTTGTAACGGAGAACACTATGAAGTATATTCGATTCAATAATGGCGAGAGTGTTGTGGCAATGGTGGAAGAGTATGGCGAGATCGTAAAGCTGTGCAAACCACTCGCTGTATTTTCCCAACCATCATTTGAGTCAACCAAGTCTCTATTGATGATGACAACTTGGTTGCCTGCTACTGTATGTAAGCAGCATGATATTGAGATTCAGAAGAAGGACATCCTCTTCATGACAGATGTCCAAGACAAGATTGATGATTTCATCAAGGGTTACGCTGAGCAACTCTATAGCACAGAAGTTGTTGATGTTAGTGTATCAAAGAATGCAGCAGGTGATCCTGTTGAAGACCATGATGCTGAAATGTCTGATGAACAGGCAAATGATTCACAAAACAAGGTGGTAGATATATTAAGTCGTTTCACCAAGAACAAGGGCGATAAGCCAAACTAATTGGAGAAATGATTATGGCAGAACCAAAGAAGAAAGTTGCGTACATCAATAACAAGGATTTCTACGCAGCAATTGTTGAGTACAGAAAGAAGGCTGATGCGGCAAAGAAGAAAAACAAGCCCAAGCCACAGATCCCAAACTACATTGGTGAGTGTATTCTCAAGATAGCAAAGAACTTGGCAAACAGGCCAAACTTCTCTGGCTACACTTGGAAGGATGAGTTCATCGATGATGCCATTGAGAACTGTATCACAGCCTTTGACAACTTTGATCCAAAGCGTTTCAAGAATCCATTTGGGTATTTCACCCAGATTTGTTGGTATGCCTTTGTTCGAAGAATTCATCTGGAGAAGAAACAGCAGTACATTAAATACAAGATCACAGAACAGAGTGGTATTGTTGCAGAGATAGCTGATTCGGCCGAAGATGGACATGTCATACCTGTTGAGTTGTATGACAACATCTCCACCTTCATTGGTGAGTTTGAAGAAAAGAATAACATCAAACCAAAGAAAGCCAAAACAGTTAAACAAAAGAAGGGTAAGATTGAAGAGTTCTTGGAGAGTTGATATGAAGTTTAGAGAGTTTTTGGCAGAGTTCCTGGTTAAGGATGTTGGTGAGTTCTTTTGTAAGGCTCTGCCGACAACTGAGACGATGAACTATATCATCAATGCGTTCCCTGTTACAGTAGAGGATCCGCATGTCACACTCATGTTTTCCAAGACACCAATTGATAAGTTGGACATCCCTGAGTTCCCAAGGGAAACAAGGTTCGTCGCAAAGCCTCTATCATATGAGTGGTGGCCAGGTTCTGATGGCGAAGGTTTCCTAGTTCTAAAGTTGGAGAGTGCTGGATTTAAGTGGGCTCACAATACCTTGAAAGAAGCAGGTTTGGTTCCAACTCATCCAGAGTATAATGCACACATGACACTCCAGACTCCAGTGACGAGGGAATCAGTCCAGCACTATTTGAATCAACTTCCTCCACAGGATTTGTTGACGTTTTATTATGGCGGGTATGTAATTCGCAAGGGTGAATAATGAAGTTAGCTGTATTGGGCGACACTCATTTGGGTGTGCGCCAAGATAGTCCTGTATTTCATGATTACCAGAGAAAATTCTACGAGAACGTTTTCTTTCCACGCTTGATAGAAAACGGTGTCACCACAGTCATTCAGACTGGGGATATCTTTGATCGTAGGAAATTTGGTAACTTCAATACCATTCAGATGGCCAGAGAATACTTCTTTGAGCCATTTAGAAAGCATGGTATTAAGTTGATCACCTATTTGGGCAACCATGACATCTACTACAAGAACACGCTGAAGGTAAACAGTCCAGAGCTATTGCTTGGTGACTACATCCTTCAAGGTGTCGTTCAGGTCATTAAAACACCAACGACTCTTGACTTTGATGGAGTCAAGGTGGACGTTATACCATGGATTTGTACTGAAAATGATGCCGAGATTGCGGCATTCATAAAGAGTACAAAATCACAAATCGTCTTTGGACACTTTGAAATCTCTGGGTTCGAAATGGACTCAGGAATCATGTGTCAGGAAGGTATGGATAGAAGTTCATTGGACAACTATGACATTGTCATGAGTGGTCACTTCCATCACAAGTCTACTGATGGACATATATGGTATGTTGGATCACCTTGTGAATACACTTGGTCTGACTACGCTGATCCAAGAGGATTCCATTGGTTTGATACTGAAACGAGGGACTTGACCTTTATCAGAAACCCTTACACAATCCATGAGAAGATTGAGTTTGATGAATCCAAGGAAACCATTGAAACCATCAGGCAGAAGGATTTTAAGGAATATCAGGGTAAGATAGTCAAGGTCTTGGTGAAGAACAAAGAAGACCCTTTGATCTTTGACTCTTACATGAGCAGGCTCATGGAGGCAAATCCACATGAAGTCAATGTCATTGAAAACTACACGGAGTCTGAGAACCTAGATGAAGAACTGGCTCAGGCTGACAGCACCCAAGACATCATCAAGAAGTATATTGATGGTCTTGATATTGGTCTAAACAAAGACAAGTTGAAGTCCATCATTATTGACATACATAATGAGGCTCAATCCATGGGATCCTTTGGAGAGGAATCTTGATAGTATTCAAAACTGTTAGATGTAAGAACTTTCTATCAGTTGGTAATTCTTGGTTCGAGGTTAAGCTCGATGAGAATAAGTCAACTTTGATCAGTGGTCGTAATGGCGCTGGCAAGTCTACATTCATGGATGCTATTACATTTGCTCTGTTTGGTAAGCCATACAGAAACATCAATCTTGCTGGATTGATCAACACCATCAACAACACCAAGATGATTGTCGAAATTGAATTTGACATTGGATCCAAGGAATACAAAGTTGTCCGTGGCTTCCGTCCAGAGACCTTTGAGATCTATGAAGACGGTGTGCTTGTTGAACAAGAGTCAAACAAGCGTGATTACCAGTTTTACTTGGAGAAGTCAATCCTTGGCTTCAACTACAGATCATTTGTTCAGATTGTAATCGTTGGTGTCACATCATTCACTCCTTTCATGAGACTCCAGAAATGGGAACGTCGTGAGATTGTAGAGGACTTGTTGGACATTGATGTGTTCACTAAGATGAACAACTTGCTGAAGAACAAGTCAAAGATCAACGTTGATAGATTGAATGAAGCCAACTTGAAGATCTCCAACATTGAAGAGTTGATCAAGATGAATCGTAGGTTCATTGAGGACTCAAGACGTGATGTTGGTGAGCAAATCAAGAAGCTACAAAGGGAATCCAGGGATAACACAAAGAAAATCAATGAGTCTCAGACTCAGATCGAAACTTTGAATGCCAATATCAAGGAATACCAAAGACAAACCGTTGAAAGACAAGCTATCATTGAGCAGATCAGGAAGCTTGAGAAGATCAGGAGCCAGATTGAGAACAACCAAGACAGAACTGTCAAGGAACTAGAGTTCTTCAATGAGAACAATGATTGCCCACGTTGCAAGCAGCAAATAACCAACAAAGAAACTATGATCAAGGAATGTGGTCATAAGATTGTTGAGTTTGATGATGGGTTGAAGAGGCTTGATAAGAAACACCAAAGCTTTGAAGAGCGTTTGGAAGAAATCAACAAGTTCCTTGGCTTGATCAGTAAGGCTCAAGAGGAAATTGGTCGCCACAATATCTTGATCAATGAAAAGCAGAAGCAGAACACCAAGCTATCAAATTCAATCACTCAATTGTCAGGCAAGATAAACAATGACAACGTTTTGTTGGTTGAAGCCGAAAGCCTTGAGAAAGACCTGAATATCCACAAGGGTAAGAAGGAAGAGTGCATTGATTCAGGTGCATACTTTGATATTGCTTCCCTATTGTTGAAGGACAGTGGAATCAAGTCAAAGATCATCAAGCAGTATTTGCCATTGATCAACAAGACCGTCAACAAGTATTTGGCTGAGTTGGACTTCTTTGTCAACCTGGAAATTGATGAAGAGTTCAATGAAACCATCAAGTCAAGGCACAGGGATGAGTTCAGGTATGACAACTTCTCTGAAGGTGAGAAGCTGCGTATTGATTTGGCCTTGCTATTCACTTGGAGAACTATTGCCAAGATGAAGAACAGCATGAATACCAACCTGCTGATTCTTGATGAAGTGTTTGATAGTTCACTTGACTCACAGGGAACTGATGAGTTTATGAACCTGTTAAATACGTTTGCCCATGAAGCGAATGTGTTCTTGATTAGTCACAAGAGTGACATACTTGCTGAGAAGTTCAACAACACGATTAAGATTGAGAAGATTGGTAACTTTACCGAAATTGTATAGGATGATACATTATGCCACTATTGACTGAGTTTAAGAAGAGCGAAGATTTCCTGTTGGGTCAGATTGGGAACCAACAGTATCCATTTGAATATCTCAAGGTGTTGAAGGATCATGATCCAGCCTTGAAGGAAACATTGAAGGAATGGGACTTTGCTAATCCATGGACTGACCTGCAGTATCTAGTGATCTCCATGATCATGACTATGAACAAGCATGGTGGAGTTGGTTTGGCAGCAAATCAGGTTGGTGTTCCATTCCGAGTTGCTGTTGTTGGCTTTGGTGGCTATTCATTGGTGATGATCAACCCAACTATCCTACAGTCATTTGGTGAAGCATCGATGCAGGAAGGATGCCTATCATCACCTGGTCTCTATTTGAAGGTCAAGCGTCCTGATAGAATCATGTTGAGATATTCTGATCATGAAGGTAAGACTCAGGATCAGGAATTCACTGGTTTGACTGCTCGTATCATTCAGCATGAGATTGATCACCTGAATGGAGTCCACTTCACTGATAAGGTGAAGAAGGGTGAGTTGTACTTTGCTAAGAAGAAAGTCCCATCAAACTTGAAGAAGCTTGATGAGGCCCGAAGCTATCAGATGAAGGTCAACAAGAAGAATCAGAAGTATGCTGCCAAGACGATCACCGGTGGTTCTCCATTGGTTGATATCAGCATGACCATGGAAGGTGCTGAGCCAATTATCAAACCAGAGGTCCCAGAGACTTTCGTTATTGATACAGCCAATTGATTCTACAGGGAATTTTCCACTTTACTTCTGGTTGATTCTGGCTCATAATTCCCTTCATGAGTCAGAATCAAATCAATGTCGAAAAGCTGAATTCCTCCAAGGGTCTGCTTGCACGTCTCCTTGCTGAAGAAAACATCTCAATCGTTCATTCGAATGTCCCTGGTCCGAGCTTTGACTTGACCAGCCGCACTCTTCACTTCCCTATTCTGAAGGAAGAGTTCATCAACAGCTTTGTGTATGACCTGTTCATGGGTCATGAAGTTGGCCACTGCCTTTATACTCCTGAGCATGGCTGGCACACTGCCATCTTTGTTTGCAAGCGCAAGCATAAGCACAATCAAACTTGCGTTGACATCAAGTTCAAGAATTACCTGAACGTGTGTGAAGACGCTCGCATTGAGCGCATGATGAAGAAGCGTTTCCCTGGTTTGGTCAAGTGCTTCTCTCAGGCATACAAGCTCCTTGATGAGAAGAACTTCCTTGGCCTCAATGGCAGGGATGTCAACAAGATGAACTTGATTGACAGGATCAATGTTTATTTCAAGCTTGGCTTCGCATACAATGTCAAGTTCACTGAAACTGAAATGGGATTCATCCGCCGTCTTGAGGTTGCTGAAACCTGGGATGAAGTGGAGCAGATTGCCCGTGAAATCTTTGAGGTTCCTGAGCCAGTTAATGCTCAGCCTGAGCCGCAGCCTGAGCCGGAACCGGACGCAGGTGATGAAGGTGATGCTAATCAGGGTGGTGCTGGTGAGCAGGAAGAAGTCATCGCTGAAATGAAGAGTGATCCTGAACCGGGCGAAACCGATGATGAAGGTGACGTGCCGGAAGATTTGGCCAATGGTGGCGATGCGGATGAAGACGAAGATTCATCTGATGATGCTGACCAGGATTCAGGTGAGTCTGAAGACACCGGTGGTGAAGAAGAAGGCGAAGACGCTGAAGGTAATTCTGCCGGTGGAAAGGATGGAGAAGAAGCTCCTTCTGATGAGAAGGGTGCGGGTGGCAAAAATGACAACACATCCATTGGTGAAGAGGAAGATTCTGATTCCACCGGTGGCGGTGGCAAGTCCAAGGATGAAAAGGATTCTGGTAACAGCGAATCCAATGAATTCTCATCTGCCAATGGTCAGCATGAAAACAACCTTGAGCAGAAGCCGAAGGATTCTATCACTGACAATGCCCTGCGTGCCCATGAAGGCGACCTGATTGATAGCAGCCAGTTCAAGAGTGGTGCCATCTCAGCCTTTGACTTGGGTGATCCAAACAAGTTCCCAGTCAAGGTTGTGACTGTGATGGACATGCTGAAGTCTTCCAAGGCCAACTTGAAGTATCGTTTTGAGTTGGATCGCAAGGATCGTTGGAATTCCAAGAAGTTCTTCCTTGAGCACAAAAAGGAAATCAACTCAATCGTTTCATCTTTCCAGATGAAGAAGAATGCCAAGAGGTATGCACGTGAGCATGAGTCACGCTCAGGCGAACTTGACATGAACAAGATCAGCCGCTATCGTTTCACCAGTGACGTGTTCCTGAAGAACACCGTTACAACCAAGGGCAAGGATCATGGAATGATGTTCTTCCTTGACCTTTCTGGTAGCATGGCTGGTGCTAACATGGTGGCAGCTGTGACTCAGGTGCTTTACATGATTGACTTCTGCCGCAAGTGCGACCTGCCTTATGATGTGTATGGATTCACGGATGCCTACATTACTGGTGGCTCGGCCATGGTCACTCCTTTTGGTGGTCTTGCTTTGGTCCACTTTGATTCATCCAAGTTCAACAAGATGGATCATGAACTGTCTTGCGACTTCCTTTGCTACTTCTTGGTGAATCACAGGGAATTCCTACACTACACACCGCTGGCTCCGACGATCTATGTTGCCCGCAAGTTGGTCACCAAGTTCAAGGCGGATAACCACACTGACATTCTCAATGTCATCTTCCTCACTGATGGTATGGGTGATCGCCCAGTCATCAATGAGTTTCTTGTGAACATCCGAAACAACGATGGATCAACTGGTTCACACAACCGTTACTTCATCAATGACTTGGCAACAGGCAAGAAGCTTCTGACTTCCTATGGCAATTGCTGCGATGACTTGATGAAGCACTTCAAGGAAACCAGTGGCATCAACCTGATTGGCTTCTATGTTTCTAGCTGGTCAAGTGTCAAGCGCAACCTGCGCATTGAACACACGTTTGGCACTGAAAAGACCAACACCATGTATGAAACATTCAAGAAGCAGGGTTATGTGTCAATCCCAATGATTGGGTTCCACAAGTATTTCCTGGCTGACACTTACGTGATGGGCATCAAGGACGATCTTGATGAAGAGACTGAGCTCACCAAGAGCACATTCACCCGCTCCCTGAAGAACAAGGCCAAGAAGCTTTTGGTTCTGAACAAGTTTGTTGATGAGGTGGTTGAAAAGCTTTGATTCCTCAAGGATTTTCACCATTTACTTTCAAACAGAATTCCAGGATAATTCTTACCCTTGATTCAATATTTGTAGGATTATGAAGAAGCCAAATTACACCGACGAGAACAAGCGCACATTGTGCGAGGCTCTTGCCAAGTTTTACAAGACTGATGTTGTCACCACGAAACAGGTGAATGACTTTGTCAAGAAGAATGGGTTGTCATGGCCATACTTCCTGACCAGCGAAAAGCAGTACAAGGCTGGCTGGGGCAAGTATCAGGTTGCCAATGTTCAGACGCCGAACTTTGCGCCACCTGAAACAAATCCTCTGCTGCTCCCTGAGCCTCCGGTTGAGGCTGCACCAGTTGTTGTGGCTGATGCACAGACGCCTGTCGCAGCTGCTGTGAAGCAGAACATCATGAGTCTCACCGCTGATGAGGGTGTGCTAATTCCTGAAAAGGATCCGACCTTTGAAGCCTTTGGCTTCTACACGGACCTGCGCAAGATCATCAAGTCCAAGATCTTCTACCCTGTTTACATCACTGGTCTTTCTGGTAATGGTAAGACCCTGTCAGTCATTCAGGCCTGCGCTGATGCTGGCCGCGAAATAATTCGAGTCAACATCACCAAGGATACTGATGAGCTTGACTTGTTTGGTGGCTATGAACTCATTGATGGAAACACTTTCCGTCGTGAAGGTCCAGTACTCACTGCCATGAAGCGTGGAGCCATTCTACTGCTTGATGAAACAGACTACGGCAGTGAGCGTCTGTTGTGCTTGCAGCCGATTCTGGAAGGCAAGCCATTCCTGGACAAGAAGACCAACACAATGATTTATCCGAAGCCTGGCTTCAATGTCATTGCCTGCGCCAACACAAAGGGTCGCGGATCTTCTGATGGTAGGTTCATTGGTGCCAACGTGCTCAATGAAGCCTTCCTTGAACGTTTTGCCATCACTGTTGAGCAGGAGTATCCTTCAAAGGCAGTTGAGTCCAAGATCCTCAAGAAGAACTTTGTACTGCTGGGCATCAAGGACGATGGCTTTGCTGACTTCCTTGTGGAGTGGGCTGCGATCATCCGCAAGTCCTATGATGAGGGTGCGGCTTCGGACATCATCAGCACTCGCCGACTGGTGCACGTTGCCAAGGCATACTCGATTTTTGAGAACAAGGAACGTGCCATCAAGCTTTGCTTGAACAGGTTTGATGAGGAAACCAGCACTGGTTTCTATGACCTGTACACAAAGTGCGATGCCTCAATCAATGAGCCCAAGGCAGCGCCGAAGCCGCCATGGACACCTGAGGTCAACATGAACACCAAGAAGGCTGATGAGAATGGAGATGACTCATACTTTTAAGGATCTTCAGGGTAGAATCTACCCATAGATGATAAGCAGCGATGGTTCTCATCCCTGCGGCTGGCTTGGTGAAGTCAGCGAGTGACTCAGAGTCACACCTTGGGCGAGTCCTCAAAGACTCGCCTTTTCTTTTTTGGAAATTGGCTTTACACTTTGCATAAGTATGACGTCAATTCTGTGATTTGGAGAATGTAATGGTCAAGGTTGTTGAACGTGAGAAAATTGATTGTGACCACCTGTTGGGCACATTCATGGAAGAGGAACACTTTGATCTATTGATTGATGAAGACGTTGACGTCTATCTCAAGAGTCCATACAACTCAGTCAACAATGAAGACAACATCATATTGATGTTCCGCAAGAACTTCTTCACCGCTGATCAGCAGCTTGGTGCATATGAAGGTTTGATGGAAGCAGCAGTTCAGTCGCAGAACAGAGGCTTGGCCGCTGGACTGAAGGCTGAAAAGTGTTTGAATAGAGATTGGGTGACTGATGAGCAGGCTTTGATCCTAACCAATCTGTCCAAGCTCGTGGACAATGACTCAGAACAATTCAAGTTATCAAGGGATCAAATTGAACAGTGGAAGTTTCAGGCAAAGAATGGCTCACCAAACAGAGGTTCTGTTTGGTTGGGTTCTGAAGTTGAAAAGAACGACTTCAAATTTGACAAGTGGCTGGATGGAATCTTCAGCAAGTCAAATAAGCAGATTGTGGAAGAGGTTGCATGGATCAATGATAAGTTGGTTAGCGGCACAACCTATGCCAATCCTGTCAATTCAGGAATTGCTGGTTGGTTCGGTCGCTATCCTCGCATCCCATACGGTCGTGCGACGTCTTACACAGAGCATAATCTGGAGAAGTTCAAGAAAGCGTATCCCTTCCTAGAACAGCTGTCAAAAGGGTTCGCTGAACTGTTGCCAAATCGCTACGAGAATCAAATCTCCTGCGCTCAGAGGCTAGATCAGAGCTATTATGTACCTAACACCCCATTCACCACGATCACAGTCAATAAGAACTTCAGGACTGCGGCTCACAAGGATGCTGGAGACTTGGCATCTGGGTTCTCAAACCTGACAGTGGTTGCTGGCAAGGGTGCAAAGAGTTACAGTGGTGGATACTTGGTGTTGCCTGAGATAAGAGCAGCCGTGAACATCAGACCAGGTGATTTGTTGCTGGTTGCCAACCATGACTATATGCATGGCAACACACCGATTGTTCCAAAGACTGGTGACATTGCTGATCTTGAACGTATCAGTCTTGTCTGTTACTTCCGTGAAGACATGCTTGAACTTGGTTCAAAGATGTATGAGGACTTGAGATACCAGTTTGTGGAATCTCGCCGCAAGAATCCAAACCATCCATTGTGGTGGGAGCGTTGGAATGGAGTATCCACAGGGATGTGGACTGAGCAGGAATGGTATGATTTTATCAAGGTGAATTATGGTCAGGAAATGCTTGACCTCTATCACCCTGAATCAAAGGGAGGAACATCACTTGACGACTTCTTCAGTTAACTTGAACTTCACTGGCCATAGTGATATTGTGGCCAGTTTGAGAGCCGTTAGGTTTCTCAAAGACGCTGATTCCATGACACGCTGGGCATCATGTGCCAAGGCTTTGTTCATGCCCGATACTGATTGTTGCGAAAATGAAAGCCGCAACATGAATGGTGGTTGTGATAATTGTGGAGATCCTTGTCTATGATCATGGGTGCAGTTGCGGTATTAAGAGGCGAGATCGCTAAGATCCAAGAGAAGATTGATGTGATTCAATCCAAGTGCAGCCATCCAGCTGAAGCTGTTGAGATCACAAACAAGTGTGGCGGTGAATTCGACAACGAATACTGGCGCATCTGTGTATGCCATTTGTGTGAAAAGCGTTGGACTGAAGATCAGTAATGGGTGAGTACATATTAGGCAGCTGTATTGAGCACCTAGGGAGAGAATGTGACTACGTGTTCACTTCTCCACCTTGCTTAGAAGATGCTTCATTTTGGGGTGTGGATGTTAGAAATCCTGAGACATACAAGACCAAGTTCTTGGATCAGGTGTTTCCATTGTTGAACCCAAGACTTGGAACCGTGACTGTTTCTTTCACTGGTTCAAGAAGAAACAACGCAAGGATCATCAACAAATCCCACTATCTTACCCAAACCATGTATGAGAATGGTTACTATTTGAGAGATAGGAAGTATGTTCTTAAGAGTACCAGCTTCAATGCGTATGATCACCAAACCATTGAGGTGTTGACCTATCAAAAGGAGAAGGTCAAGGGATTGTACAATCTGAAGAAGAATGGAACCTATCATACATATGGAAAGGATGTTTGGGGACCATTCTCAAAGCAGATCAAGTTGGATGGTGAAGTGTTGGGTCAGCCAATTGAGATTGCTGAATACTGCATCATGAACTTCACTGATGAGCGTCACTTGGTGTATGATCCATTTGCTGGAATCGGCACCACGCTGAAAGCAGCAAAGAAACATGGACGAGACTATTGGGGTTATGAGATTAGAAAGAAGATCCACGATGTGGGTCAGGGTATTGTGAATCAAATGGACATTGGAGAATTTCTATGACCTTTGATGTTGGTAGTAGAATTGAAATTATCGATATAAAAGGATGTCATTGCGCTGGATTAAATGATATAGTTCCTGGCAGACCATATCATTACATTGAAACAGACGTCACTCTGTTGATTGGTCAATTTGGCATCATTAAAGAAATATATCCATCAGATGATGGTATAAAAGATAATGATAGGTTTCTCATAAGGATCCAAAAAGGATCATGTTGTTCTGTTATGCTTAGGCGCAACCAAATAAGGTTAAGATGAACAAATCAATAGATTATCGCCAGCCTGACTTCCGTTTCAGTGGCTTTGACAAGTTCTACCGAGCCATGTTGGAAACCAATGATGTTTCCCCTGACATGGCTGTTGAGCGTTGGATTGCTGATGAGAAGAATTTCACCTTTGAACAGCGTTGCAGTCAGGCATTGTTCCATGGTCTAACTTATGATGGCCCATCAGAAATGGTTCTA
>Ga0164309_10000535_pt1 | contig 20717 bp, 16 predicted proteins | sample Whisoiple_247_MG_FD_109984 | JGI IMG/M metagenome (GOLD analysis project Ga0164309, IMG submission 109984) | Soil microbial communities amended with fresh organic matter from upstate New York, USA - Whitman soil sample_247_MG | ecosystem: Environmental > Terrestrial > Soil > Unclassified >...
CGCGCGGCGACTTCCGAGTTCTCGCGCAAGTGATGATGGATGACCTTGACCGCCACCTCGCGACCGAGGCGTCGATCGCGGGCGCGGTACACGGTGGCCATGCCCCCATGTCCAATTTCCGCGACGAGCTCGTATTTTTCGAGCTCAGGGCTGCGGCCGGAGAGAGCAGTTAACAGGGCACCCTCCGGCGCGCGTCACGTTTCATGGCAGCTGCTCCACTCGCACCGCGTTCGTTGCACCGCGCACGCCGACGCGCGCGCCGTACACCATCACGTAGCGCTCGCCTGATTTGACGAGGCCGTTGTCGGCCAGAATCTGACTCGTGCTTTGCACCTGCTCTTCGAGGTTCGGCGCGGCCGCGACCAACGTGCGCGGTGACACACCCCAATACAAGGCCAAGCGGCGCAGCGTGCGGTCGTCGGTGGAGAAGGCCAAAATCGGCGCGCTCGGGCGGGCCTTGGACACGAGCCGTGCGGTCAGCCCCGTTTCCGTCAAGGTGACGATCAACTTGGCTCCCACCTCGCGAGCAATGGAGCATGCGGCGTGCGCGATCGCGTCCGGCGTGGTGTGGTCGGGCTCGGACGCAGAGGGCGCGAAGAAGCGGCTCCCTTCGGCTTGGCGGATGATGCGATCCATCATGCGCACGGCCTGCAGCGGGAACTTGCCGCTCGCGCTCTCGGCCGAAAGCATCACCGCGTCCGCGTTGCCGAACACGGCGTGCGCGACGTCACTCGCTTCAGCGCGGGTGGGACGGGGCGAATCGACCATCGACTGAAGCATTTCGGTGGCCACGATCACCGGCTTGCGATGGATGCGACAGGTACCGATGATCTGCTTTTGGATCACCGGCACGGTCTCCGGCGGCAACTCGACACCGAGATCACCGCGGGCCACCATGGCCGCATCGGCGGCGCGCACGATCGAATCCAAGCGCTCCACGGCAGAGGGCGTCTCGATCTTGGCGATAATCGGCGTCGGTCGGCCTTTGCGCTCGCAAATCTCACGCAGCTCTTGAATTTCCTCGGCGCGACGCACGAAGGAGAGCGCGATGTAATCCACCCCGAGCTCGAGCCCGAAATCCAGGTCTTTCTTGTCTTTTTCCGTCAGGGCGGCGAGACGAAGCCCAGAGGACGGCAGATTGACGCCCATGCGCGGGCGCATTGGACCGCCGTGCTCGACGCGGCACTCGACGCGATCGCCGCGAATCGAGAGCACGCGCAGCTCGACCTGACCGTCCGAGAGCAGAATCCGATCGTCGACGCGAACGTCGTCCTTCAACGACGGGTAATCGATGGAAATCGTGTGGTCGTCCCCGGTGTCGCCCGAAACGAGATCGACGGTCTCGCCGTTGTTGAGCACGGCCGGGCCGATCTTACCGGTGCGAATCTTGGGGCCGCACAGGTCCTGAAGCAGAGCGACCGGCTTGCCCAGCGCTGCGCTCTCTGCGCGCACCATCTCCACCATGTGGGCGTGATCGGCGTGGGAGCCGTGGGAGAAGTTGAGCCGCGCGACGTCCATGCCGGCCTCGATCAGACCGCGAATGGCTTCTCGGCTATTGACGGCGGGTCCGAGGGTACAAACGATTTTTGCGCGGCGAGCGATCATTGATTCTATTGGTCCGTCTACTTGGCTTGGGCTCTTTTTTGGCCGCTGCCTTTTTTGGGGAGCCGCCAGCATGCCACAAGGCGCCGCTTCCCGGGTAGTCGACTCGCGCGAGAAAAGTGTGAACGTGCCCGTTACTTACAAGCCGCTTTCCGCCTCATCAATAGTGTTGGTCTGCGCGTGGATCCGTCACAGGCGTTTCCTTTTCTACCTCTCTACCTCCTCTCTACCTCGCCAGAAGTGGCCCCGGCCAAGCGTCGGGTTCGCGGGCGGGGAGGCACCGCGTTTCCGCGCGCCGCTCGTCAAGCGAGCCACTGGAAAGCGACTTCCGCGTTTGCGTCGCGAAGGGGCGCTGGTAAGGACCCGGATATGTACGGCTTTCGACGCAATGCGCAAGGGCAGGCCTGCCTCGGCAGCACGCCCCTTTCCGAACTCCTCGGCCAATCCGGACTCGAGACCCCTGTCTACTTCTATGACCTCGACGCGATCGCCAACGAAGCTCGCTCGCTGATCGCGAGCTACGGCGACGCGCGCCACGTGGTCGCCTACGCGATCAAGGCGAATTCCGCAGGTTCGGTGGTCCGCACCTTGGCGGCCGAAGGCATGGGCGCGGACATCGTTTCTGGAGCCGAACTCGAGCTGGCGATCGCCTGTGGCATCCCTGCCGCGAAGATTGTGATGAGCGGCGTGGCCAAGAAGGACAGCGAGCTCGACCTGGCGATTTCGTCGCGCCTACTCGCGATTCAAGCCGAGAGCGTCGAAGAGATCCAGCGCATTGCCGCTCGCGCGCGCACGCTGGGTCGAAAAGCGCGCGTCGCGTTTCGACTCAACCCGGGCGTCGAGATCGAATCTCACGCGCACATTTCGACCGGTCATGACAAGGCCAAGTTCGGCATCACGCGTGCGGACGTCGGCCGTGCTTTCGAGGCCGTGGACGCCGCGGGCGAGGCGTTGGTCGCGGTTGGTCTGTCGACACACATCGGGTCGATGCTAGGCAAGGTCGATCCGTACCTGCAGTCCGCGCGTCACGTTTGTGAGGTGGCGCGGGCACGCCGCGCGAGCGGCGCTGGGCTCGAGTACGTGAGTTTCGGTGGTGGCTTCGGCATCGACTACGGCACCGGACAAGCCGCAGCGCCGGCGGACTTTGGCCGCGCCGCGGTCCAACTGCTGCACGCTGAAGGGCTGTCGGATCTGATGTTGGTGGCCGAACCCGGGCGCTCGATGGTCGGCGCGCATGGTGTCTTGCTGGCGCGCGTGGTGCAGAGCAAAGTCAGCGCAGCCCACTCGTGGTTGATGCTCGACGCCGGCATGAATGATCTGCTGCGCCCCGCGTTGTACGGCGCGAAGCATCGCATCGAGCCGCTGGAGCGCGAGCCCGGGGCGCAAGAGTGGCGCGTCGTCGGCCCGGTCTGTGAAAGTTCGGACGATTTCGGCGCGCACCCGATCGGCAGCGAAGCACCCGCGACAGTGGTGATCCGTGACGCCGGCGCGTACGGGTTCGTGATGGCCAGCGAGTACAACGGACGCGCGCTGCCGAGCGAGGCGTTCGTGAAAAATGGCGTGATCGTCGGCAGCAGCCCAAGCCCAGGCAGCGCAGCCTGGGTCAAGCGCCGACTACAAGCCTGAACCGCGGCTGAAGGGCGTGGTCACCAAACCGTGAAAGCTCAATAGCAGCAGCACGGCTTCCTCGCGGTGCGCACCGTCCGGGTAACGGAACGCGCCGCGAACCTCGATCCAAGGTCCTGGAGCTGTTGCCAACAACGGAACCCCCAAGCCGAGCTGGGCGTCGAAGCCGCGATACGGCTTGGGTCCTTGTGGGTCGGACTGTTGTGGCCAGAAGGCACCCAGCGATAGCGATAGCGAATCCAGCGTCAGATCGAACAGTGCGGACCCCGTCTGCAGCCCCTTTACCCACCGCGGCAGGAACAGCGGACGCAGATCGACGCCAATCCCGAACAGGGATGGGGCGGAGTGATCGCCGGCTTTGATTCGACCGCTCGCATACAGCCCAGCGCTGGAAAAATAGTGCGCGGTCGCGCGCACGGTCGGCGCCGCATTCCCGACCGAACCGAGCTCCGCGCCCAACGCGAGCCCCAAATCGAGATCGCCGTCGAAGCGACCGTACACGCCGTCGCCCGACCCTCCGACCAGGCCCTTGGGAGGAGCCACGGTCGCCGTCTGTTCTGCGCGCGCGATGCGCGTCGCGAGCTGCGTCGCGATCACCACCGCTGCGGCGCCAATCGCGCGCCTCCACACCGTATGCGCACAGCTCGACCTTGAAACGCGAACCATCGCTCAGTCCACGGCCAAACGACGGACAATCTCGGGCCGCAACTCGGGCGCGAAAACCAGGCGAATACGCGACATTTTTTCGCCGCGCAAGCGGCCGAGCAAGAACGAGACGTCAGCCAATGCCCGAGTTTGGCCTCCCGGAAATACCACCGTCAACGGGTCGTGAAGATCGTCGAACGCGGTCGTCGAAGCCGCGTCCAAGCCAACGTAGATCTGTGGGTCGAGGCCCGCGTCTTCCGCGACCTCGCGGGCAATGTCCAGCGCACGGACGCGAGCATCAGGAGTGGCTCGTTCGTCGAACAGCTCGTAGGTCTTGAACAGCTTGCGCGCGTGGAAGCGCTGCGTCAGGTCCGCAAGAATGGCATTTTTGCTGTGCCGCCAGGCGCTCAAGGCAACCCAGAGCGAGGCGTCGTCGAGCTCGAGGTAATCGCTGAGCGCGGCATCCCCACCCTGCGCGAGCGACACGATCGCAGCCGGCGTCGAGGGCAACCGATCCCCATTGGCCAGCATCTTCGCGACCTCGTTGAAAATGCGCCCCAACATCCACTCGCTAGCGCGCTCGGTCTTGTGAAAATACACCTGCTGAAACATGAACAGCCGCGCCAGCACGAACGATTCGATGGCGGGAATGCCCTTGGTGCCGTCGATCGCGAGCGGCGGGGCCTGACCGTCTTCGGCAACGCCGAAGCGAAGACTCCGGAGCAGCCAATCCAGATCGAACGAGCCGTAGTTCACGCCCGTCGCGTGCGCATCGCGCAGCAGATAGTCGCAGCGATCCACGTCGAACGTGCCACTCACGGCGCGAGCCAAAAACGTGAGCTCGTGACGCCCGTGGACCAGATCGACGACGCGCTCCGGCAAACCCGGGTCGAAGCGCGAGAGCACGGCGTGCACCTCGGTGCTCGGATCGAGAACGATACGCGTGGTCCAGTCTTCGTGTTTTTTCGAGTCTGGCAACGCTTGTTCGAAAAGATGCGAAAAAGGCCCGTGCCCGACGTCGTGCAGCAACGCTGCGGCAAGAGCGTCGCGCGCTCGCTCAGTCGTGAGTCGCTGCCAGAACGGCAGCGACTCGTGCAAACTGCGCAGACGCCGGATCAGGCGCGTCATCACGCAGGCGGCGCCGATGGCGTGCGCAAACCGCGTGTGATCTGCTCCCGGATAGGCGAGCGAGGCGAGGCCGGTCTGCCTGATTCGACGCAGACGCTGAACTTCAGCGGTTTCGAGCAGCGCCGGGACAATCTCTTCCTCCGGCGTCTCGAACGACACGAGGCCGTGGACAGGGTCTCTCAAAATCATGGGCGCCGCACTGTACGCCACTGTACCAGATGGACCGCCTCATTCCGCTGCAGGTGGTAGCCCCGTGGGCTCACGCGCGATTCGGCGTGCCTGCTGGAGTCGCCACCGGAGACTGTGCCGGAGACTGTGGAGACGGTGAGGAGCGGGCACGGTCGCCCCGCCCTGCTCAATTCAAAGCTCAATACGAAAAAAGAGCTCTCGGGAGCAACTGACGCTGGACAGGATCTGAAAAATTGGAGAGAACTATTTATGAGATCGCGGGGAAGAGTGCCCCGTGGCCGCAGCGGCGGCGATGCGACGATCACGGTGGGGTACCGAGGAGTATGCGACGTGGAGTGGCAGTGGCCGAGCGATGCCGTTGTGGAAGCCGGGGGTGTTCGTGAGGAGTTCGTGAGGAGCGGGCGTCTTGAGGGAGACGAAAGGGATGACCGGGAGATGATTCCCAAATCGAGCTAGAAACATTTGTCAAAAGCTGAAAAACCGCCTGGGCTCGCCTGGACAATGGGCCTATTTCGCGGTTTGCTAGTGAGATCCCATGCCCTCTCGTAAAGACCAAGATTCGCCAAGCGCGGGGGCGATCCGCTTGGTGGATGTGCTGCGCCAATTGCCCGAGCGCGAGCTCGGCTCGCTGATCGCGCGGCTGAAAATTCGAATCGACGAAGCGAAGCGCATCGACGTGCCCTCGCAAGTAGCGCGAATGCTGCTGCAGCTGCCGGAAATGCGTGACGCGGGGATTCTGCCCGGGCCCACTCGGGAGCTTTTGTACCGCGTGGCCGAAGCGCGCGGGGTGCTTTTCGCGCAAACCCTTCCGCCCGCGGTTGAACCGCTGGTCGCCCGCGGCATCGTTTTCATCCGTGGTCGTGACAAGGGCGTGGAACTTTTGCTGCCCATCGCGCACATGATCCAGCTCCGCAGCTGGGAGGGCGAGGATCCTCGTGGTGCGCGCGCGCTCCTGGCGCAGTTGCACCCGGACGTCGCTAGTAGCATCGCCAGCCACTACCTCGGTCGTCCGGCCACGCCCCCGGTCGCGCTGTGCCTCGAGCCCGCCTGGGAGGTCTTCGCCGACCAAGCGCGCCTCGAACGCGAGGTCGAAGAGTTGGCCCCGCTCGAGCGCAAGCTGCTGAACGCGATCGAAAAAGTCGGCGGCGAGGTCGACACCGAAGAGCTTCTGGATCTCGAACGGGAGCCGATGCGCTTGCGCGGCGCAACGGGCGCAACGCCGTCGCGCCGCGGCGTGGGCTTCGCCCTCGAACGGCGCGGCTTCTTGGTCCCCGTACACCCGAATCGCCACGTGATTCCGAGTGAAGTGGTGGCGATCGTCGGCACCCAGCGCCGCGTCGAACGCGAAGCGCAACGCCGCGAAATCCGCAGCTTCGTATTGGCCGAGGACCACGCGCCGCGGCGCGCGCGCTTCGCGGAAGATCCCGCGCCCATCGCACTGGCGATGGCGCTCGCGGTGCGCGATCCGTCGGTCGAAGTGCGGGCGGGCGTGGGCACGCCACGTTCGCTGATCACCAAGTTTGCAGCGCGCTTCGGGCGCGACGCGGAGGTGATCGCGCTCGTCGCATCCCTCAGCCGAGCCATCGGGTTGTGGGATCCGTCTGCGGTGAGCACGGCGTCGCCTCCCGGGTCACACAGCGTGGCTGACCTCGGGCGCGCACTGTTCGAGGCCTGGCGCCGCGGCGGTGCGTGGGATGAAGCGCGCCCGGATGGCGAAGCCCTGCGCGTCACGGCTGACGCGCGCGAGACCAGCGCAGTCGGCGTCGTCCGCGAGCTCGTGCTGGAGGCGTTGCAAGAACTCGGTGACGGTCGTTGGGCTCCTTGGGAGGCGATTGCTGCCTACGTGCGCTCTGATGCGCGCGCCCCGGGCGTCGCTCGCTTGATCGAGCGCTGGGCTCAGCGTGCAGGTGTCGAACCGATGACCCCCGCCGAGGTCGCACGTCGAATCGCGCTAGAGACGCTACATGTGCTCGGGATCGTCGATCTCGGCGATCCCGAAACCGACGACATCGAGTCGATCGGCCCCACGTTGCGCATCACGCCGCGGGGTCGCGCTTTCTTGTCCGATGCGCCCCCCGAATCGCGCTTGCCCACCCAAGCCAGCCGCTTCTTGGACACGCAGGCGTTGCGCATCGGACCCTCTGCCAGTGTCGGCAGCGTGATTTCGTTGGCTCCGTTCGTCGAAATCGGCGGCGTCGCCAGCGCGTCACTCGATATTTTGATTACTCCCCAAGCGCTATCTCACGCGCTGAGCGCCGGCTTCGACGGCGAGGTCATCCGCACCCGGCTTGAGGTACTGGCCCCCCTCCCCGATCCGATCGCGCGCACGCTCACGCAGGCCAGCACGGTCATTGGGCGCGCCGAATTCGTGATGACCCAGGGCTTTCTCTGGGTCGAAGATCCGGAGGTGCGAGAGCTGCTGCGCACTCGCCGCCAAAGCGCGGATCTGTTCGTCGATCCTTCGCCGCCCTCGGGCTTGCTCTTGGCGGTCGGTGTCGATCTCGAGCGCGTGGCACGCCGTTGCCGCGCGCTCGGTGTCGAAGTGCTGGTCGACGGAGAAGTGTACCGAACGCGCTCGATCCCTCCGGGCCGAGGTAGCGGCGCTCGCCGCCTCGATTCCGCGGGAACCATGGCCGCGGTCCGCGCGCCGTCCGCGGGCGGCATGCCCGCGACGCGCGTCTCTTCGCGACCGCCTTCCGCACGTCAGCCCGCATCGCGCTCAGGCGCAGGCTCCACGCCGCCCCCCGCGAAGCGCGGCAACGGCGGATAGCTCTCGAGGCCCTCCACTCGGCGGGCCCTCTTGAACCGATCAGCGAAAAATCTCCGACTTGAGCGCGAACACCCCGCTCACGGCGATGCGGTCACTGCGTTCGATACCCCGCGAGACTTCCACGCGATCGCCATCTTGAGCGCCGAGCACGACCGCGCGCGGTTCGACGGACAGGTCGTCATGAGCGACGAACACGGTCGGCTTACCGTCGACGCTACTGACGGCCGAGAGCGGAATCGTGATCGCACCGGACACCGGTGCCGAAGTGTGAATCGTCGCGGACACCGACTGACCGGGCCGCAAGCGGGACTCAGGGTGTTCGACCACGATGCGCACCGGGGCTGTGCGTGTCGCCAAATCGATCACGTCGCCCACGTACGCGACCACCCCGTGTACGGGTTTGTCTCCCGCGGTCGCGGAAGCGACGTCGACCGTGTCACCGTTGTGAATCGCGCTGAGTTGCCCCTCGAACACCGCCAATTCGACCCACACGCGATCGAGATCCGCGACGCGAAAGGCGGTCAGCGTCGCTTCCACCGACTGCCCGCGGCTCACGTTGCGCTCGACTACGCGACCAGCAATTGGCGTGGTCAGGCGCAAAATGCCAGTCGAACCGTCGTTGGAGCCACCCAACGCGCGGACGCGCTGCTCGGCCGCCGCGAGATCGGCGCGCGCAGCGACGGCCTGCGCCTTGGCCAGCTCGGCATCGCGATGCGCCGAGATCTTGGCCTCGGCTAGCTCGGCCTCGCGCTTCTCGTTGGTGGTCGCAGCTTCAGCGTGCGCGCGTGCTGAGAGCACCGAGGCTTGAGCCTGGCCCAGATCGGCACTTTCGATCTCGGCCAATAGCTCACCCGCCTTCACGCTGTCGCCCTCCAGTTTGAACACGCGACTAACGCGACCAGCGATGCGCGAGCCAACTGCGGCAACGCGATCCGGGTCGAACGTCACGGTGCCCGTCACGTTGAGCATCGGCTTAAGGCTGCCCTCGGCCGCCGGCGCAAACGCGATTTGCTGCCGCTTGGCGAATTCCGGGGAATATCGAATCCATTTCCCCTCCATGTACGGCACGTCACGCTTTTCGCCCTTGGATTGTGCGTTCGCCTTGGGCTCGGAGTGAGTGAAATAGAACACCGCAGCGGAAGTGAGGCCAATTCCAAACGCGATGACGGTCAAGCGATGCGCGAGCTTTTTCATGATTTTACTTCTCCACCGACGGCGCGCTCGAGCTCGATACGCGCCAACCAGGCCGCTTCGATGGCGTCGATGCGACTCGCTCGAACCCTGAGCGAATCACGCGCCGCGGCCAGCAAACGAAACACGTCGAAGCGCCCAGCTTGAAAGCCGGCTTCGGCGAAAGAGAGCGTGCGTTCGGCAGCGGGCACCGCTTCCGAACTCAGCCGTTCCAGCTCCCGGCGGCTCGACTCGTAGCTCCCCAAGGCCGAAAGTACCGCGCGACGCAAGAGTCGAGCTTCCAACGCGAGGTCGGCCTCGGCGCTCTCTCTCGCACGCGCCGACTGCGCACGCAGGCCCTGATTGCGCTGCGCTACCGGCAATTCCACGCTCAGTCCGAGCACACCGTAGGTCGGTGAGAGCGGAGCCGAGTCCACGCCGGCATAGAAGCCCACTCTGGGAAACACTTCTTTGCGCAGCCGCTCTTCGGTTGCGCCCCAAAGCGCGACTCGCGCTTGAATCGCCTTCAATTCAGGGTGCTCCGTGAGCGCACGTTGCAGGAGCGCGGAAAGCTCATCGACTTGCGGCAGCTCGATCACCGAGCTGGTCAGCGTGAGCGGCACGTCCGATTCGAGGTCGAGCGCATCGCGCAAGTCCATCAAGCTCATGGCACGCGCCCGCTCGAAGGCCATGCGCGCAGCTTCCAATTCGGCGACTTGAAGCTGAGCCGAAGCAGCGTCGAGTTCCGACCCGGCGCCGGCGTTCACGCGTCGCTGCGTGGCGTCGAGCACGCGCCGAGCCACCACCAACGCCGCGTCGGCCTCGATGATGCGCAGCTCGCCGATCTGCGCGCCGACGTAGCCACTCAGCGCTCGCACGCGGGCCGAGGTGCGCGACATCGCGAGCTCTGCCTGCGCGACGGCCGACCAACGCGCGGCTTCGCGCACCCGTGCGCGCGGCGCGCCGCCCACGTCGAACAACAAATCCAAAGTCGCGCCGTAGCCCATGCTGCCGGAACCACCGCTGATCAGCGGACGAGCGTCGACCGCAAGGCGGGGGTTGACGGGCATGACCAAGCCGGCCCCAACGCGCTTGGCGTCGGCCTCGCGCGCCGCAAAGCGGGCGCGAGTCACTTCAGGGCCGCCTGCCTTGGCGCGGGCCAATGCGTCAGGGAGAGACAGTGAGAGCGGAGCCGCCGCGTATACCGGACGTGTTACGAAACAGCTGGAAACCACTGCACACGTGACACAGACGAGAGACGCGAGGGCGTGCTTGAAACGGAACTTCAAGGCAGAGCCTCCGGGAAAACGGGGTTGAACGACGAAAACAGGCGCGCCGTTCGCTGACGAAACAGGCACGAAAAATCTGGCGAGAGATATAGGGCTGACCGGCGCTAGTCGCGCTCGGCGCTCGGGTTCGCGCGATGGCTCGCTTTCCACTCGTCAAGAACGAGCGAAAGACGCCAGCCTTCGCGGCAACCGTCAGACGCGCGGGGGCCGCTCGAGCCCGCGCGCGTGGCTCGACAGCGCGCGATCCGCAGCTAGCGCGCCGCAATCAGCGCCGGAGGGTTCGCCGTGGGAGAGCAAACGAATGCTCGGCTGCGCCGGCGTGATCACGACGTCCGAGTCGTCATCCGAATCATCCATGGCAACCAAGGCCAGGGTGTCTTCCTCGCGCGGTTCATCCGAAACCGGGCGCAGCTGATCCGCGCCCAAATCCGGCAGGGCCGCGCAGGCCACGGCCAACGGAAAACCGCTGAGACAGCGCACGCTGACGACGAACAACGCCGTAAACAGAGCCAAAAGCCGAAGCGCGCGAGTCACTGTCCGAAGTCGTGCCGCGGAGCGCCGGTCTTGTCAAGCGCGAGGCGCGAATGCACGTAGCCCCGATTCGGTTTGGGACTCCGAGAGATGTGCGGAGATGGCACCGCGTTCACGCTCCAGGAAATCGGCCACTGCACTCGTCAGACGGCGATCCCGAAAGCTGTGCGCACTGAAGGTGCGAGCGGGCTCGAAGCCGCGCGCCAACTTGTGTTCACCACCAGCGCCAGGCTCGAACAGTGACAGCCCGCGCTCGATGCATTCTTGAATACCGCGGTAAAAGCAGACGTTGAAGTGCACGAACGGACGCTCCTCGAGCGCTCCCCAATAGCGGCCGTACAGAGCCTGCTTGCCCAGCAAGTTGAATGCGCCTGCGAACGGCCTTTGCGAGCTCGCGTCGCGCGCAATCACGACATGCAGGTGCTCGGGCATCGACTGGCACACCTGTTCGAAGAAGGCACGATTCAAGTATTGCTTACCGTAGAAGAACTTCTGCACCGTCGAGCGGTAGAAGTCGAAAATGAAATCAACCAGCTCGGGGCGGATGCGCTCCCCCGTGAGCACGGACAGGTCGATCTGCCGATCGCGCATTTCCCGTATTTCGCGGCGGATTTGGTTGCGACGCTTGGAATTGAAGCGCGCCAGAAAGTCGTCGAAAGTCTGATAGCCCGGATTACGCCAATGAAATTGTAGCCCGTGCCGAGGCAGGTACCCCTCCGCTTCGAGACCAGCCGCCTGCGCGGGTTCCGGGAACAGGACGTGACAGCTCGAGGCGCCGATGCGCTCGGCGATCTGCGGCAGCGCTGCCGCAAAGCCCCGCAGAATCGCCGCCGAGTCTTGGCCCGGCTTGATCAGCACGCGGGGCCCAGTGGCAGGCGTGAACGGCACGGCCACGATCAGCTTCGGGTAATAATCGATGCCCAGGTTGCCTTGGGCGTAACGCGCGATGGAGTGATCGAACACGAACTCCCCCTCGCTGTTGCGCTTCACGTAGGCCGGCGCAACGGCCACGAGTTCACCCTCTTGGTATGCAGCCACGTGCATGGCGAGCCAGCCGCGTGAAGGCTCGATGCACCCCGTGTCTTCGAGCGCCGACAGCCATTCATAACGGAGAAACGGCTGGCAATCTTGCCCCGCAAGCGAGCTCCAAACGCTCGCTCCAATATCCGCAATCCGCTCGTGAGTGCGAAATTCCAAATCAGCTATGGGCGCACGCGAAGCCACTGGCCAGCGCAGCTTAGCCTCAATCGCCGGCGCGCGCCCTCAGCTACAAGATTTTTCGTAAACGGTAGGCCAAGTACTCGAGCAGCCGCTGGCCCAGCGGACGAAAGCGAAAGTCGACCGGCAAAACCTCTCGGGATAGTTCGAAGTCTTGCAGAAACGAAGCCTCGAGCCGCTCCGCGAAGCGCGCGTCGAGCACGCTCACGTTGACTTCTAGGTTCATGCGCAGAGACATGTAATCGAAGTTGAACGTGCCGGTCGTGCTCCACAGGCCGTCGACCACGGCGGTCTTTGCGTGTAGCACGCTCTCCTCCCATTCGAAGATGCGCACTCCGGCGCGTAGCAAGCGCCCCCAAACCGCGCGGCTGGCGTGACGAACGATGTCCACGTCACTCTGCCCGGGCACGATGATCCGCACATCGACGCCGCGACGCGCGGCCCGCGCCAAGGCACGTAACACGCGACCGTCCGGGACGAAGTACGAATTCGCGATGAAGATACGGCGCTCCGCGCGCCGCAAGTAGTGCAGGTACGCGCGCGAGATCTCGCGCTGCGTGCGTATGAACCGTTGACCCAAGACGCGCACCGCCGGCGTGCGCAAGCGTGCTCTCGAGGGCGGCGGAGGCTCTCGCAACGCTTCCGGCACGCGCAGCTCGCGACCGCGCAAGCGCGCCCAAACCCTTGCAAAGCAATCACTCAAGCCGGCAACGGCAGGCCCCTCGATGCGCACCATGTCATCGCGCCAACCCGCTCCGCCGTCTTCGGGAGGCAGCCAATAATCTGCAATGTTGATACCGCCGGTGAAGCCGATCTTGCCATCGACGACCAAGATTTTCCGATGATCGCGGCGCGTCAGCCTCGACAAGCGAAAGCGCCGTTTCCAGGGCGCGATCGGATTGTATTCGATGACTTGCGCACCCACACGCATCAATTCGGCGAACATGTCGTCGCTCGCGCCGACCGAACCTACGGCATCGAAGATGATCGCGACCTCGACGCCGCGCTGCGCGGCAGCCCCCAATGCGGCGGCGAATTTACGACCGATGGAGTCCGACCCGAACCAGTACATTTCGAGCAAGATCTGCTGTTCCGCGGCTGCAATCGCGGCCAGCATTTCCGGGTACGCGGCCGAGCCGTTGCGCAACAAACGCAGCTGATTGCCCTCGATGAAATGAGGATCGAGATCCGGTTCGAAAGCGCGCTCGGGATTCACCACGCGCGCGGAGCCTAACCCGCCGCGCAGAACTCTGCTCAAAAGCGTAAAAACGTGGCAAAACACCCCAGGAATTTCCGCGCCTCCGCGGGCTTCGATTGCTATGCTGGCAGCAATGTCGCCGCGCGTTCTCGGTCGCCCTTCGCGCTTCGTTTCCTGCTTCGTCTTCGCGCTCGCGGCTTTGCCGGGGCTCGGTTGCAAGAACAGCAGCCAAGCAAGCTATCCCACCACCGTGCAGCAGTTCCCGCAGCAGCCGCAGCCTGCGGGCGCCGCGCCGGTCGCGACCGCGCCGGGAGTCCAACCAACGAGCCCCGCGCCCGCGGGTCAGTCGGCTGCATTGCCCGCGCCCGGTGTCCCCGTTGCTCCGGCCGTCAACGATCCAATCAACGCGACTGATTTGACGTTCCTGCGCGGTCAAGCGCAGTCGCTATTGAACGAGCTTGTCGCAACCTTGCCCGCGCCACAACAGCAGCGCGTGGCCGGGATCCCGCTGGTCGTCGACAGCACCGTGGGCGACGTGAACGCGTTCGCCTCCTGCACCTCGAGCGGCCACGCGGCGATGGCCATCACCGACGGCCTGCTCGATATCGAAGCTCACCTGAGCCAAGCGCGCGCCACCGACGAAATCTTCGGCACGCACAAGTTGAACGACTACATCCAGCTCATCGTTCAACAACAAAAGCCAAATCGCCCGATCGTGCAGCCCCCGCTCGGCTTCTTCGATCCCACGCAGCAAGTGGACGGCCGAAAGGTGCTACGCCAACATCAGCTCCTGGAAGAGCAGATCGGCTTCGTGTTGGGCCATGAGCTTGCCCACCACTACCTCGGCCACCTGCCCTGCACTTCCGCGGGACAGCTACCGATCGCGGAGCTCGGGCAAGTTCTGTCTGGCAGCGTCCCCCTCTTCAATCAACCGAACGAGATCGCCGCGGACGGCTCCGGCACGAACACCCTGCTGACGATGGGCTTTCGGCGCTCCGGTTACCACCTGACCGAGGGCGGCGCCCTCATCACCATGGAATTCTTCGCCGGCCTCGAGCAATTCAGCGCAGGATCGCTGATCTTCGGGTTCCAAAACAGCCATCCGCCGGCCGTTATCCGCTCGCCGATCATTCAACAAACCGCAGCGGCCTGGCGGCTCACCGGCGGCCGCGGCCTGCCGTATTTGATCTAAACGGTCCAAAGCCGGAAACTCGCGCCGCAGCCGACCGATGAGGCTCGAAACGCGCGATGAGTGACAAGACCGAACAAGCTACCCCCAAACGGCTCGCGAAAGCGCGCCGCGAGGGCGATAGCCCGATCTCGGCGGTATTGTCACAAAGCCTTGGCTTCATGGCAGCGCTGTCGGTCGTCAGCGGCGCGATCGCGCTAGCCACCGAGCAGACCGGGGCCTTGTTGTCACTCGCGCTGCGCCACCCTACCGAACCCGCGTCGCCCACCACGATCGCGCGCATCGTGCTCAGCATCAGCTTGCCCGTGGTGGCTGTTGCTGCAGCCGCCAGCGCGGCCGCCAGTTTTGTGCAGACCGGCGGCAACGTCAGCGCGGCAAAGCTGGTTCCGAGCCTCGACAAGCTGAATCCGCTCACGGGTTTGAAGAACCTGTTTTCGTGGCAGCGCGTGGTGGGCATCGCGCGTGCGCTGTTTGCCGCGTCACTGGTCAGCTACTTTGCGTTGCGCCAACTGAAGTCGCACGCGGCTGATTTCGCATCGTCGATCGGCAACGCGGGCGCGGCTGCACTGCTCGCCTCGAGCGTCGCGGGTAAAGTCGCGTGGTTTGCCGCAGCGATCGGGGTGTCGCTTGGCCTGGTGGATTTGATGCTCACGCGACGCGCCTGGTTTCAGCGCCACCGCATGAGCAAGGACGAGGTCAGACGCGAACACCGCGAGTCGGAGGGCGACCCGGCGTTGAAGGCGGCTCGCCGGCGCGCGCATCAAGAAGCCCTCACCGGCGCCACTCTCGGCGCCCTGAAAACTGCCAGCGTGGTGATCGTGAACCCAACCCATTTAGCTACTGCTCTCAAATACAGCGAAGAAGAGGAGCTCGCCCCATCGGTCGTCGCGCAAGGCCAGGGTGAGATGGCAAAGCTCATCATCGAAGCCGCCCGCGCCTACGGCGTACCCATCGTGAGGGACGTCCCCGTCGCGCGCGCCCTCAACGAGCTCGAAGTGGGCGACGAAATCCCCGAGGTCCTTTACGAGGCGGTCGCGGAAATCTTGCGTGAAATTTGGCAGGCTGAATCGAACCGCACGCCCTGACCAGTGGATTGTACGGGCTCATCTGCGTAAGTCCGCTATAGTCCGCGCATGGGTGGCTTGCGCGCCAGTTTGCTTAAAGGTTTGGGAGCGTCCCTCTTCATACTCGCGGGTTGTGGTGGTCGAACCTCCGCGCTCGATCCCGAGGCAGTCTACGTCGAGCCGAGTCAACCGAGCGGGACCGCAGGGGCCGGCAACAGCGGCTCCAAGCCGAGCCCGAGCGCGGGCAGCGCCGGCGCGATAAACACCCCACCCATAGGGAAAGGCGGAACCCCGGCTGGCAATCCTGGCACTCCGGCGGGCAGCACCGGAGGCAGCACCAGCACCCCGAGCAACAACCCCAACATGCCTCCCTCTACGGGCGCCAGTGCGGGAGCAATCGGCGAAGGCGGCGCTTCAGCGCTCGATCCCTGGGTGATCGCCAAGTGCAACGACTTCTGCAACTCGGACACGCAGGCGCCCTGTCCCACCAGCCCTTCGAGCGCGGATTGTACCGACACTTGTCAGAGGGAGTTGCTCGCGACTGGCAGTCAAGTCTGCCAGAAGTACGGCGGCGCGGTCCTCGAGTGCATGACCACGGTGTACAAGAACAGCAGCAATTGTAATGACGTCGATCGCCTGTCGACCGCCAAGTGCTCGTCTCAATTCGAGAGCTACCAGAGCTGCGCGGTTGACGCGCCGCCCGGCACGTCAACGTGTTCGACGAGTAGTATCGTTAGCGACACCACGTGCTACCTGGACCTGGAGTGCGGCAGCCGGGGACACTTCAGCGTCTATTGCAGTGAAGGGGCCCGCCCCGACCAATCCAACTGCAACTGCTACGGCAGGTTCCTTGACGGGTCCGGATTCACCTCGAACGTAGGTCTCAGCGATAGCGTGTCGTTTGCTTGCGTGGACGTCCTCGGATTGTGCGGGATCCCTCAAGCCGGCCTCAAATAGCGGCCCCCGCGTCCGCATCTGGACACTCCGCGGAAACGCCCGCGTGAACCTTCCGCCCTAGCCTGCTCCGAGTTGCTCGGTGCGCCCGAGCACTGCAGAGCGGTGCGATGGCAAAGGAGCGTTCACGATGGCATGGCGTCAGCGCGTAGTCGTAGTGGGTGCCGGGTTCGGTGGAATCGCCGTCGCGCGCGCGCTGCGCAAAGAGCGCCTCGATGTACTGCTCATCGATCGCAACAATCACCACGTCTTTCAGCCGCTGCTTTACCAAGTCGCGACTTGTGCGCTGTCGCCGTCGGAGATCGCCTTTCCGGTTCGCTCGATCTTCGCTGCGCAGAAAAACGTCGAGGTCCTGTTCTCCGAGGTGCAAAGCATCAACCTCAAAGGTCGACGCATCGAAACATCCACCGGCCCCATCGACTATCACTTTCTGGTCTTGGCTGCCGGCGCTCGCAACAACCACTTCGGACACGATGACTGGGTGGAGATCGCGGTTGGTTTGAAATCACTCGACGATGCGCTCGAGATCCGCCGACGCGTGCTGGTCGCGCTCGAGATCGCCGAACAAGAAACCGCCGATCTGCGCCGGCGCGAGCTGCTCACCTTCTGCGTCATCGGCGGCGGCCCTACCGGCGTCGAAATGGCCGGCGCGCTGAGCGAACTGTCCCGTACCTTGGTCGGCCGTGATTTTCGGCACATCCGCCCCGAAGAAATCACGGTCATGCTGCTCGAAGGCGGCCCATCGATCTTGAGTACCTTCAGCGAAGTGTCGCGCAGCCGCGCAGTGCGCCAACTGAAAAAGCTGGGCGTCGAGGTGCAGACCAACGCTCGAGTGACCGCCATCGACCAAAACTCGGTCACCATCCAGCGCGCGGATGGCGATCCGCAAATCATCCCCGCAGCCAACGTGATCTGGGGCGCCGGTGTGCGCGCCGCCGCCCTGACGGCGACCCTCGGCGTGCCGCTCGACCGCGGAGGCCGCGTCATCGTCGACCACTCGCTCAACGTAGCCGGCTACGACGAAGTATTCGCGATCGGCGACTGCGCCGCGTGCACCAATCCCGACGGTACAGCCGTGCCGGGCGTCGCTCCCGCAGCCTCACAGGCAGGCCGCTTCGTGGCCGAGCAAATCGTGCGTCGCATCCGCGGCTTGCCCACCACCCCGTTCCGCTACGTCAACAAGGGCAACCTGGCCACCATCGGCCGCTCCGCCGCGGTCGCTGAATTGGGCGGAGCCAAACTCTCCGGCTTCATCGCCTGGGCGCTCTGGCTCGCGGTGCACATCTGCTTCCTGATCGGCTTCCGCAATCGCTACATCGTGCTCTTCCAATGGCTCTGGCACTACTTCACCAACCAAGGCGGCGCGCGCCTCATCACCGGCACCCAAAGCCCCCGCTCCGGCTGGCCCTCTCAGCCTCGCCGCCTAGCCAAAACCCTCAGCGGCCGCACCCCCGCCCTCGACACCTAAACGAACCGCACAAAACACCGCGCCCAAGAAATTTGGGGGCGCCCCGGACCCAGCATCGCACCTCACAAGCAAGCGTGGTTCCCGACGCGAGAACGGCTCCCTGACTTTGAACCGCCGAGCCGCAGAGGCCGCAGAGATCAGAAAGAGACTTTGGGGGGCTCGTACACCGCCACTCTTCGTCGTACCACGGCGTCACCCGTCGAACTGCGGCAACCCGAATCCCCCTCTCTGATCTCTGTGGTCTCTGCGGCTCTGCGGTTAATCTCTTCTTCGTCCGCGATCGTCCTCGAAGTTTACGAATCCGCAAACACCGTTCAGGGCGAACCCCAAATCTCCCTCTGATCTCTGCGGCTCGGCGGTTAATCCCCCTCCCTCGTCGCGATCGTCCTCGAAGTTTACAAATCCGCAAACACCGTTCAGGGCGAACCCCAAATCCCCTCTGATCTCTGCGGCCTCTGCGGCTCGGCGGTTTATCCTCAGGGAGCGCTCCTGGGTGACCTGCGGTTCGACGCGACGGCGTGTGGGCGACAACGCGGGAACGCACAGCGTCGAGAACAGGGGCGTGCTTTGAGGTGCGCTGCTGGACCGAGGGCGCCCACCCAATCGAATTGCGTTTGAACGCTATTCAGGTGCCGATGCGGATGCGTTTTTTTAGGGCGGAGAGTTCGTCGTCGACTTCGGATTTTGCGGGCTTGGTGGGGTCGGCGCTGGTGCCGCTTTCGAGGGCGCGGAATTTGGCTTCGACTTCGGCGGGGGACATGCCCGTCGGGCTCGCTGGGGCGAGCGCGGCGTCGACTTCGCTTTGGGCGAGGATGGTGTGCTCGGCAGTTTCGATCTTGTCTTCCATGCGCCGGAATTCGTCGAAGGCGCTCGAACCGCCGCCGACTTTGCCCAGACCTTCGACTCCGCCGCCGGCTTTGGCTTGCTGTGCGCGCGCGGCGATCGTGCCTTTGCGGAGTTCGAACTCTTTGACTTTGCGCTCCATGTTTTCGAGCGCATCTTTCATCTCGAGCGCTGCGGCGCGTTGCTCGCCGCGCTGAGCCTCGGCGCGATCGCGCTCACCGACGGCACGTCGCTTCTGGAGCAGTGCTTCGCGCGCGAGCGCGTCATCGTTGTTGCGCACGGCGAGCTCGGCGCGGCCGTTCCACTTCTCGACTTCTTGATCGAGCTCTTCGACCTTTTTCCGGAGTTGCTTCTCGGAAGCGACGCTCGAAACCACTTCGCGGCGTGCGGCCAAGATTTGCTCGCGCATCTCGAGCAAGGTCTGATCGAGGCTCTTGCGCGGATCATCCGCCTTGTCGAGCAAGGCGTTGAAGTTGGCGGACATGACTTGAGAGACGCGGGCGAAAATCCCCATCCGCCAAAGATGCCACGCCTAGGCGGGCGCGCGCAAAAGCGCCGGGCGCGCCTGCGACATCCGCCACGGCGCGCCCGCTTTTCCCGAGATTTTCAGCGATTGACGATGTGAATCGCGTGGCCGAGCGAAGCCGCGGCCGCTTCCATCAGCGCTTCACCCAAGGTCGGGTGCGGGTGGATGCTGAGCGCCATGTCTTCCGCCGTAGCCACGGTCTCGATCGCCAGCACCGCCTCGCTGATCAAGTCGCTCGCCGACGGGCCGACGATGTGGATGCCAAGGATGCGACCAGACTTGGTGTCCGTCACGACCTTCACGAAGCCGTCGGTCTCACCGATGCTCACAGCGCGGCCGAGCGCCGCGAACGGGAACTTGCCGGCCTTGATCGTGTAGCCCTGCTCCTTCGCTTGCGCCTCGGTCAGACCGGCGGTGGCAATCTCGGGATCGGTGAAGATGATGCCGGGGACGGTGACCCAATCCTTCGCCGCGTGGTGGCCTGCAATCACCTCTGCCGCAACCTCACCCTCTTTCGAGGCTTTGTGCGCGAGCATCGGCTGACCGCTGACGTCGCCGATGGCGTACACGCCCTTGACGTTCGTTTCGCAGAACTCGTTGGTCTTGACGAAGCCGCGCTGATCGATTTCGACGCCGATCTCTTCCAAGCCGACGCCGCGGGAACGCGGCTTCATGCCCACCGCGACGAGCACCACGTCCGCTTCGATGCGCTGCTCTTTGCCTTCGTTCGAAACGATCACTGTCACGCCGCTGCTGGTCTTTTCCAGCCGTTCCGCGCGGGTGTTCTTGAGCACCTTGCCGCCGCGTTTCTCGATCTTCTTCTCGACGATCTTCACGCAGTCCGGATCGACTCCGGGCAGCAAGCTAGGCGTCAACTCGACGACCGTCAGCTCAGCGCCGAAGGACTGATAGACCATGCCGAGCTCCAGGCCGATCACGCCGCCGCCGATCACGACCAAGCGCTTCGGGATCTGGCGCAAGCTGACGGCTTCACGCGCGCCGATCACTTGCTTGCCGTCGAACTCGAAGCCAGGCACCTGAATCGTGGCCGAGCCGGTCGCCACGACCAAGCCCTTGCTGGCCGACACGCGGCGCTTCTCGCCAGACTTCAGCGTGACTTCGACCGTCTTCGCGTCGACGACCTTGCCACGGCCTTCGATCATTTCGCCGCCGTTGGCTTTGAGCAGAGAGCGCACGCCGCTCGTCATCTTCTTGACGACGCCGCCCTTCCAATCCTGCATCTTGTCGACGTCCACCTTCACGTCGCTGACGGTGATGCCGGAGTCCGAGATGTGCCGGGCCTTCTC
>Ga0164309_10000536_pt1 | contig 20694 bp, 65 predicted proteins | sample Whisoiple_247_MG_FD_109984 | JGI IMG/M metagenome (GOLD analysis project Ga0164309, IMG submission 109984) | Soil microbial communities amended with fresh organic matter from upstate New York, USA - Whitman soil sample_247_MG | ecosystem: Environmental > Terrestrial > Soil > Unclassified >...
ACCACGCTGATGACGCCAGTGTTTCGATCGAGCACGTAGCGGGTGTCACCGCTCGGGATCGCGATCCCGTAGTGAACGTCCTGCTCACCGTACTTGATGATGGCATGTTCTTCACGTGGGAAGTACACCGGTTGTTCCTTGCCGGTGACGAACAGCTCCTCGCCTTCCTTGCGAAGGGTCTTGCCATCGTCCTCGGTGTAGTCAGCGATGACGCGGATGTGAATGCCGCTGGTAAGCGTCAGTTCCTGCGCACGGAACTTCTTGGCCTTCGCCTTCTCCGGGCTCGACTTGATGGGAGCCTCGACGAACTTCTCGGTCGGACGGGGGAAAACCACTGCGGGACCGCGAACGTAACGCTTGTTGCCGTTCTGATCGAGAAGGAGGCAGTACTCGAGGCGCTCGAGGGTGACTGCTTCACGGACGTAACGGTCCTCACCGTTGACGTGTTCCGGAACGATCTCGATGCCAGTCGGCGGGATGTAGAAGGAGACCTCGGTGCCGCGGATGACGAACAGCTTACCCATCGTCAGCTCGTTTGCTGACGGGATGTCAGACGAGGCACGGTTTGCCGCCTCGGCCTTGCGAGCCTTGGTGGTCGTGACGTCGGTGCTCGATGCCGGATCCGTTGATCCTGCGCCAGCATCAGTCTGTTGCTTGATGACGGCTTTGGACCAGTTGGCCTTCGCCGCTTCTTCGTCATAGACCCGAGCGAGGACGAACTCGTTGCTCTTCAGGTTGTGACCGGCGAGCACCTTGGCGAACTGACCGGGCCACAGGGCGAATGAGGTCGGACCCGAGATGTTGACCTTCTTGCCAGTGCGAAGGGTCGGGGTGGTGAGCTTGCCGGTGCCGGACGGGTGCTTGTCACCTTCTGCCGGGTTTTCCAGGACGATGTACGAACCTTCACCTGCAGTGAGGAACGCCTGGGTCGCCTTGTCGAGGGCCACGCCAGTAAATCGATTCGTGCGAGGGTCGAACACGCTCGGGCGATCGGAACCTGCGAGGCTCGCCTTGTTCGGGCCGACGTAGATGGCGATCTCGCCTTTGGTCTCATCGAGGATGAGAGCGTATTCGTTGGGTGCGAGGATCATGTCTTGGTTGCGTCGAGTTTCTTCAGCCATGTGTTTTCTCCGTTTTCCTTTTGTTGTTTCGTGTCACTAAGTGCCTGTAATCGTACTCTATTTTGAAGAATTGTTAATCGGTTTGGGACAGATCATCCAGCGATCTCCTGCCTCCCAGACCAATTTTCCGGTGACGCCTGTGTCCCACAAGACGCGGACCGATCCTAGGTCGTCGACGTCCTCGACGAGGCCCTCCGTCCCGGACCTGACTGACGAAAAAACGTCGTGACAAATGACTAGCTTGACTCGCTTGCCGACGAGCGTTTTTGAGGCTTTTCGTTCCATGCGCTGTTACTCTATTACACACCAGGTCAGTTTTCACTGCTCGTTAAGCAATGTTGTCTAACCAGTTCGTCGGTGCCCAACCGACCTGTCCGTTGATGACGATGTAAGCGAGCCTCTCAAAGTAACCATCACGTTCTTTCTTGACGATAGAGACCAGGAGGGCGATGCCTCCACGAGAACAACTCACGACGTTGCGCATGCTCATGTGATGACTGGTGAACAGCTCGTTACCCATCCAATGGGCGATGGAACCTGGCAGGAGGTTAAGACCCATCAGTTCAACGTGGTCGGAGCAGGTGGCATCGATTCCGTGGGCGGTGCCTCGTCGAGCGGCAAGACCTCGAGCTGTGCCATCCCACGGGGGAACGTGGTGTTTGGAGCCTGCAAGGCATTGAAGGTCGATTTCGCTAGCGTTTCTAGCTCGACAGGCTCGTGAAAGACGGCAGTGATCGTGATCCTGACAGCGCGTGTTTTCATTTTGAACCTTGCATCTTCTTGGCACACTGTTCGCAGACAGTCGCCTCGACCGGTCGACACGTTGACATGGTACATGAAGCGTAACAGAAGCTGTCACCACACGGTCCCACGTAGTCCTTTGTCCTGATGGACCTCTTGAACGTCGTCTTCTTTCGTCGGAGACAACTCTGACACGTGTACTCGATGCCCAGTTCCTCTGTCATGTTACAGACTTATCATCTCTGGTAGGAGCGTTGCACTGCCTCAACATGTGGCGCCAGGTGAAGCGAAAGACGTCTGAGCCGTTCGCTGTCGAGACCAAGAGGGCGACGATGGGAATCTGCTTCGAACCTTCGATGATCGAGATGACCAGGGCCGAACGATGTGACTCGAGCTCTCCTTGGTGAGGATGCACCATCTTCAGTTGCCCGTTCTCAGCCTGGTCATACGCACGCCAGAGATAACAACTGGACGAGTTCTTACACGTGACCAGGTCTCCGGGAGCTATCGTTGCCGTGCTGTTGGCTTCAATCGTGTTCATATTTCTCGAGCCTGTCTAGGTCAGTGTGACTGATCCACCCGAGGTTTCCTTCTGCCAAGACGTAGACCCAACCACACCCGTTGGGCCTGATGACGAGACACTTACACTCGTAAGAGAGTCTGCAGAGGTACAACTCATGTGACGTGGGATGGTCGCGACTGATCCCGGGTGCCTTGCATAGGTGAGGCTGATTGATCTCAGACTCAGGCTTCTCGTACTTTCGGGTGATGAGCACGTCGCCTGGCTTGCACTTGTACGCGGCACGCACCGGCCTGGTGATGTCCGTCTCGGACTCTTCCATCACCAGAGGTTCTCCGAGAAGAGTTGGTTGGCGTGGACCTCACGATCGGTTCGCAACTGACCGTTCGCTCGAGCGATGCCTAGCGCGCACTTTCGCGTGAGGTACAGACCGTTTTCATCTAAGAACCCTTGGTCTTGCCCACGTGAGTCGACGTGGGTGACGTCCGGGTTTCGTTCGATGATCAGTCGGATGACGTCGTGGTGCCGGTTGGGCGCGGGCAACGAGTAAACGACGCCTTGAAACCTAATCGCGACGTGTGTGATCTGCGGTCTTTTTTGCTCTTCCATTTTTCTTCTCCTTGTCGTTGCTAAGCGACATCACGTAGCTTGACCACGTGTAATAGAGGTGTTGTCTGCTGGGGACGTATAACAACAGGACGTCTATGTCGTGTGGGACGTCGTGATCAGTGAAGACCGCGACGACGAACGCAGGCTCGTTGAGGTCACAGAGGGCTCGGTTTTCCATGCGAACGCGTGACTTCGTGTCGCTGATGACGATGCTGTCTGAGGTCACGTAAAAGTCGACCCACAGCGCGGGTCTCATGTTGAGTTTGGGCCTGATCAGGTCGCCAGGAAGTATCTGTCGTTTCGACATCTCATCCTCCCAGTTGAAATCCGTCCAAGGTGTAACACCAGCCCAACTCACCTGTAGCCGTCAATAGTAACGCCCAAGGCCTGAACTTTTTAGGCTCGCGCTCTACCTTCAACAACACAGCGATGACCATCGCCTCGTCACCTACCACGAGCCTCGGACCCCGCAGTCGCTCGAGTCTCTGTATCTCGCGTAGCTTTGGGCGCCATACCTTCGTCAGCTGACAGATCTCTTCTGTCACCTCTTTCCACGTAGAGACCCGGGTGATCATGTGTGTCCTACCGTCATCGTAGGTGAGCTCACGCAGGACGACAGTGACCAGCTGACCAGGAAACATCCGCTCGGCGACCTGCCTTCGAGCGACCTCACGTTCTGTTTCGACGATCACTCTAAGCTCCGGAGAAACATCTCTCGTACGTATCCCACTCTTTTTGACGTCGAATCATAGAGCGCGACGATCCATTCGTCGCGACTGATCGGATCAAAGATGGCAATCACCAAGGTAAAATTCTTGATCTCTGTTTGGTTAGGACCTGTAAGAATCGAAACGATTTTTCCTTCGTAGGTCCTGATCTCGTAATCAGACCAAAGAATGACGGGAACGTCATCGCGTGGCCAGACCAGGTCGCCTGGCGAGATTCTCTTGCTAGGATTGACCAGGTCCATCGGGTGATTTTAACGCCTCTGTCTCAGAAGTCCATCCTAACGCTCCTTCGGGCGACAGCAACAGGACCCAATCTGTCCGTTCGCTTAAGGGCTTGGGCTTTCGTGATATCGTTGCGATTACTAACACACGCGTTCCATTGTTCAAACGAAACGCTTTCATGACGTTATCATCGTCATCAAGCGTGGGCACTGGCGTCATCATGACTCCGTTCATCACGATGTCAGCGATTAACCATTCTCCCACGATCACACAATCGCCAGGCTTTAGGTGACTCACTGCTTGATGACCCTCAGTCGGTCTAAGATGCGACACCACCCGAGCCTCCCGTCAGCCAACAATAGCAACACCCAGGGCCGAGCTCCCCAGTGTTGGTCTTGCAGTTCGATGATCGAGATGACGAGAGCTCGGGTACCACGATCGATGCTCGGACCGATTACTGCATTGATGCTATCGCCTTCAGCGAAGGGATGGACCCACAGCTGGATGTCGTTCACGGCTCTCATTGTAGTCACGATGACGCCGGGAGACAGTTTTTTTGATGCGTGCCGTTGCTCTTTTAAGAGCTTGGTCTCGTAGTCATCCATCGCTATCTAGACCCTACCACGATCAACGTCCTGTTTTCACTGAGAACTATCTTCAACGTCCTTCAGCATGTTGATAGCAGGCACCCAACCTAACTGCCCAGCGTCTGTCAGCAGCATGCACCAGATCAGGTCGCTTTTCATGTGATCTGGTAGGATGTATGCTATAACCAGAGCTAACTGGCCAGCGACGATTGACAGCTTCCCGGTGCCCATTTCGTGCACGCCTTCCCACAACATGAAACGATCACACTCGAATTCAAGGTCGATGCATAGGTTACCAGACGGTTCTTTTGACCTGATCTTGACAACCCTGACGACCTGTCCCGGTTTCACCAAGGGACCTTTCTCGGTAGCGACAACAGCTTGATGGGACTAGCCCAGCTTACCCAACCGAACGATTCGTTCTCTGTCTGATCGGTTCGATTGAGAAAGACGAAGAGCCAACGAAAGCTCGCGTCGCCTAACACGATGTCCTTAACAGCAAGGACGATCCCGATTGTTTTTCCTGGAAATCTATTTCCTTGTTGCTGACCTATCGATCCCTCGAAGGTTGGCCACAACACGCAAGGCCCGGTCGAGGTGACGAGAGACCCAGGAACAATGTTTCGATCACCCATGGTTGGGCTCACCTCAGAGGATCCAAACATTCTCGCGTTGGTTCATAACATCATTCACGCTTGATCACCAGGCCCTCTATCTCGTTCGTCCAACCCAACCTCCCATCGGGGGTCAGGAGAAAAAGCCAACGGTCAGCCTCATCGATGACTGCGATCACGAGAGCGTGTTTTCCAGCCCTGAACTCAAACTCAGTCACGATGTCGTGAGAGTCAATCCCGCTCTGGACTCGAATGAAAGGGTACGTCTGGCCGAACACCACGTGTCGTTTAGCCTGAACCTTTCGTCCTGGAACGAAACGTTTAGCGAGGGGTCGCCTCATCTTCGACAATTGCGCTCTTATTGGCTCATCAATCACGCGGCGGCCTTCTTGAATTACATGACAGCCCAGCTCTGTCATGTTTTTTGCAACTTACCATGTCGCTTGCGACGTTGCACTTCTAGGATGTTAGCCTTCCACACGAAACCGATCGTGTTCGTTCTGGAACAGACGACCAACACATAGTCAGAGTTGGCCCAACCCACGACCACTCCAAAGCAATCGTCATCAATGTAATGCTTGACGTTGTCTGGGTCGACAGCAGCTGCTGCACTATCTGGCGCCTCAGAATAGATCCTGACGTTTTTCGTGCCAGCGATGCAGACCAGCTCTCCGGGCAAGAATCGATTCATGGCAGCTTTTTCAACCAAGATTCGTTGATGAATCCCACGACTCCTGTGTAAGAGAGCAACGTCAAGACGTAACTGTCAAGTTCAGGTTGTAACACCAGCGCAAGCTCGTTTTCATAGACCCGTAACCTGGTGTCTGGGATCGATATGAGCGTCGTCCGAGGGTTAGGGATGGAATCATGCACGATCGTGCCTGTGTGGAGACTGTTAACAACGACAAGATCGCCTGGCAGGAACTTAGTCATTCGATAGCAGTCTTAAGGAATTGACCATGCTCGTCCATCCCAAGACGCCCTCGGAGGTCAAGAGCAGCAGCCATCGAGTTTTTGCCTGACTGATGCACTGGCTGATTATGATCGCTGGGCACTTTGTGTGAAGCTGTCCCGCTATCTCTGATTGTGACGTGCTGATGCGATCTGGCATGTCTGACCACAATGAGATCGACATGTCACCGTACGACGTGATGTAAACGGTCGTGCCCGGACAGAACAGGTCACCCGTCCTGAACCATCCTTGTAAGGCTTTCACTTTTGAATCGACTGACTTCACTTGTCGTTCTCGACTGCCGAGCTGTCACACGTCACAACGCGTAACCCCTCGACCTCATCTGTCCACCATAGGCCTCCGTTGATGAGCAACAACACCCAACACACGCCGTGAACGTCCTCAAGGCTGATGACCAGGCCTCGTTGGCCGACTGACAAGGCGGTCGCAGCGTTACCTTCGACGTAGTCTCGGGTTGCGTTCGGCCAAAGGTTAATCCCACGATACTGGGTGTCATTGACAATGTGATTGACGATTTCGAGCTGTTGGCCAGGCATCAGGAGCGCCGCGACTTGTGTTCGAACATGAATGAGGTCAATGTACGAATTTCTGCGGTTTCTTTCTGGTGGGGAGCAAAACGGGTCAGGTGTCATTTTAGATGACTCTACTTTTTGAAGATGAACGCGTGCTGGACGCATAGGTTGTTGATGTAACCCAAGGTGCCCCTGAGCAGGACGAACGAGTAGTTTCCTCTCATGGCGATGACGACCATCAGGTCAGACTCTGATAGGTCATCGACGACGACCTCGTCACCAAACGGGCTATCGTCCTTCCACACCTTGGGCGAGTTGGCTTGCTCGTTCATGACCAAAACGTCTCCAGGGAAAAAACTAACTGAGATCATAGCACTCGAAGGTCCTCTTGACGCGTGGTCCACCCGATGACAGCGTCACAGGTCAGCAAGCAAACCCAGCCTGCTCCGTTACCAACGACCTCTGTTGACGCCAGGACCAACATCGGACGAGCGTCAGAGACCTCAGCGATCAGGCTAACGCTACCGTCGTCTTCGAAGGTCTTGGGACCCCGGCGCAGGTGCAAGCTGCAAGACGTCCAGTCAGGACTGTAGTTGACGAGCTGCCCAGGGTTCATCTTTCCTCGATCGAGGGTCACGCCTTCACCAAGCCTTTGACGTTGACGTAGCCCACGACGTCGGAGCCTAAGACGCAAACGTAGCTAGACTCTATCGAAACAGAGATGACGAACAACATCTGTCCTTCCTCGACAGAGCTCGGTACGCCGCTCGGGTGCCCGCCGTCAGCGTCCCAGATCGCCCAGACGCCTTCTTTGACGACCATGATGTCACCCGGCGAGATCATGTCGGACTCACTAACGCTCGCAGGTTGAGGTAACCCAAGCGCTCTCGCGTGATGACGAGCGCGTAATTCGTGTCATGGTCGACAGAGATGACAAGCACCAAGTCGCCCTTGCTGACCATGGAGGTCACCTCCCGACGCTTGGCTCCTGCCTCTCCGTCATCCCAGACGTTCCAAAGACCGTTCAGAACGCTAGCGAGCTGTCCAGGTGTTATGTCAGACATTGTTAACGATGAATGACATCTAGATGGGCCTCAGGACCTTGATGTTGACAAATCCCAAGAGACCGCGAACGAGACAGCGTGCGTACACCATGCCAGCATATGACTCACCTTCACATGCGATGATTAGCAACACGTCGTCCTGGTCGAGCCAGGCCACACGCTGGGCTTCGCCCTCGTAAGAGTGATTCCACATCGACCAGGTTTCTCCGCTGTCAATGACAGCAACGTCGCCAGGGACGACCGACCGCGTCATGAGACCCTCTCACAACAACCTTGGTGAACGTAACCCGTCATCCCTCTGATGAGAACGTAGAGCTGACCGTATCCGATCCTAGATGAAACATCGATGATAAGAGCTAACTCACCCGTCTCAAGACCGACGATGGCCTTCTGTTCAAAAGGAGAACATGGAGGTTCCCACAGGCTGTAGTTGGCCTCGCTTATCTGAATGCAATCGCCTGGAACGTACATCAGTTGATCTTTTGTAGCTTGTAAACGTCAACGAATCCGACCCAACCCGTCTTGGAACAGATAACGACGGCCCACCTTTGGTGGTAACGCCCGGCATGGGTGCCAGAAACATAGACGATCAATAACGTGTCACGAATGTTTAGGTCCATGAGCCATTGGCCGCCTGGACCTGGATCAGTCCACAAGGAAAGACCGTGACAGGTAGCACAAGCGAACGCACCAGGAAACAAGGTGCTCGGGTCCGTCATCGGGTCCATCATACCTTGTTTTCTGCAACGTTGACACAGTAGGTGTACTCGAGGTTAACGTAACCCACCCGATTCGTGAGCGAAGAGATCACGAACGCAGATCTCTTCGAGTGCCTGACAGCGACGGCGACGACTAACAACATGTCAGAAAACGAGAGCTCGCAGACCAGGTCACTGGTCTGTGTGGTTTCATAGTAAGGTCGGTCCCACAAGCCGATCTTGTTGAGGCGTGGCCTGATGACGTCGCCTGGGTTCAGCCTGCGTATCTCTGAAGGTTCCATCAGAAGGCCTTGTACAGGCAATGAACGTTGATCTGGATCAGGGTGTTGTCGGGGCGTAGCAACCAGGCCTCGTCACCGACGAGCGCGATCATCAAGGCACAGGTGAACTTACCAGGACGAACAGACGAAAATGAGCCGCCGTCATCCCGGACTAAGAGAGCGCGAGAGTTGAACATGACGACGTCTCCAGGCGTGCTACGTCGACGTGAGGTGGGGATAGGAGGATCAAATGACATAGTCAAGGTACCCTCGTGACGTTGACGTGTCCGACGTAACCGACCGAGCGATCGGTCACGACAAAGACGTAACGTACGTTGACAGCGACGACCAGCATCAGGCTCGACTCAGCCAGGTAACCTCCAGGTGCTATCGAGTCATCGCTGGGATCGTCGCTTTGCCACAGGGGAACGTCGATCCGTCCCCCGCGTAGGACGACCAGGTCGCCGGGTCGAGTGGGCCTGTCAGCGTCAGACATGAGCGTTCTCTCTTCTTATCCTGACCTTGCTGATGTATCCCACGACGTTGGTGCCGACGATCAGTACGTACTCGTCACCGCAGTAGACGACGATGACGGGTTCGCCTGCTGAGATCTCGGCGATGGGCTCGTCACCTCCGTACGGGTTGCTCGTCTCTGTCTTCCACACGCGTGCTGGGACGTTCCCTGACATGCCGCCCGTCACAGTCGCCAGGTCACCTGGCAAGAAGACGATGCTAGCGGTCATACTGGATACACCATGTTGCGACGGGCGAAACCGAGACGCCCGCAGGCCAAGACGAGAACGAACTCGCCTGACATCGAGATGACGAACATGGGAACCCGATTCGGGACCTGGTTCATGATGACACGAGCTCGATAGAGCACGTTGTCGTCCCACATGATCGGACCGGTCGACGACGTGACGAGCTCTCCTGGATGAAGAGGCGTGAATTCCATCACTGACCAAACACTCGTTTCATTGTATCACCTCGAGGTTGACGTCATAGACGTAACCCATGCGATTCGCAGCTAAGACGAGAACGTAACACCCTCTTTCACGATCTCGTAACTTGATGCCAAGAACTAGGACGATAGAACCTGCCTCGACCTGACCAGACACCTGACTGTCAGGCTCGAAGCCGTACAAGAAAACGTTCCATTTCGAGTCTACTCGAGCGAGCATGCCTGGCGATAGCATCACAGCGCCATTTCCTTCAACCACATGACGTTAACGTAGCCCACGGAACGACTCGATGACGAGACGACCATCGCAAACCGACTGGACTCGACCTTTTCGATGCAGATGACCAACAACAGCTCTCGAGGGTCGAGGTGTGAGATGGGAGACCTCTCCCCGCAGCTAACATGAAAGGGCTCAGACCACAGGCAGATGTCATCGTGAGTAGGAACAACGAAGGCGCCGGGTGTCAACATCAAAAGACCTTTCGAAGGTAATCACGCCTGACGTAACCGAGCCGTCGGTCGACCAGGACAAAGAGCAATCGTTCATGAACAGAAAGAACGACCATCACTGTCTTTAACGGGAGCTGACCCTGGTGTGGGATATCTAGGTTCGGATCTGACCACAGGATCGGAACGACGTGTGGGGTCACCAGATCGCCTGGCAAGAACGCAGGGAAGAATTTGTTCATGTGATCTCACGTAACTGGGTGACATCGATGCACCCGATCTGAACGTTAGTCATTTTCATGATCCTGCCTTCTTCAGGCGCCAGATCAGGACGTAGCCCATCGCTACCTGGCCAGAGACCAAGACGTAAGCGTACATGTCGTTAACGGGTGCTGAGATGATGACCATCGTCACTCGCGAAGACAACCAACAGTCAAAGTAATCGTCGAGTGCCTTATGAGACTTGGGATCAGAACACTGCGACCACAGAGCGACCGTCGGCCCGAGACCCTCGCTGAAAGTCACCAGGTCACCAGGAATTAGGTCAGTCATGATATTTTCCTGACCCGATCGCGATAGACGTAACCCATTCGTTGTCCGACGATGACGAAAGCGAGCAGATCGTCCAAAGAAATCAAGAGCATGAGAGCATTAGCCAGGATGAAACCATGATGAGGTTGCTGTCGTTCGTAGTCAGCCCACAGGATGGGTATGCTGATAGCTTGCAACAGGTCGCCAGGAACCATATTGTTCATTTCGTCCTCATCAGGTACGAGAGGCTGACGTATCCTGCGATATCATTGATCAGGACGAGAGCATATCCTTTGACGTCGGCGACGGGAGACAGGACCAAGAAGAGATCGTTTGGTTTGGTAGTGTAGACAACAGCGTCATCAGAAATCAGATCACTCCAGATCGTGGGCAGTCCACCGTAACCACACCAGCTCAACAGTAGCCCCGGAACGACGTCAGTTGATCTCATGGTGATATCCCGGAGGTTGCAACAGGTCAGACCGGACGAAACCCAGCTGTCCCATCGCCAGGACGAAGAGGTAGCTGCTGTCAGGTCCCATCAGGACGCTGATGACTATGACCGGCAGGCCCAAAGGCAGTTGAACGATGATATCGCTGCTTGGACCAAACATCTTGAGATCACTGGTCGACCACAAGGCGACAACGTCCTGGTACTCAGCGACGAACAGCAGCTGCCCAGGAAACGCTCTCATGTTGCCCTCGACAGCTTTGACACGAGAACATAACCGACGCGCCCAGAGACCAAGACCAAAACATAAACGTCAGACACGCCGCAGCTGACTGACAACACCAAAACAAGAGCATCACGAGAAAAACTCTCTCCGATCGCCTTCTCGTCAATGAGGTTGGCCCACAGCACGGGAGGGGTGAGACGTTCACGATCGACCTCAAGCAGATCACCGGGAAGGAACTGATTGCTTTCCATCACAGCGACTCCCACAAGTGGGTGACGACGACGTAACCGACGTAACCTGCAGCTAGGACGCAGTAGAATGAGCCTCGCCACCCAAGACCAGTCGCTAGAACTAGGACGGGATCAGAGGGATCTAAGGTAAAGCCCCTGGAGCAGTTCACGTCAAACCACACGTTCGCAGACGACTGTCCGGGCGGCAGCCGGATGACGTCACCAGGGGAGAACGTCACTGCACCCTCCTGACCCAGTCACGGAAGACGTAACCCAATTGACCGTCAATCAGAACGAAGACGTAATTGTCTCTCAAGGCTAGCATCACCATGATGGAACTTCTCGGGACGGTCTGACCCGACATTGCACCGTTCAGCTCAGGCCACAGGTTGGGAGAGCGATTGCCCGTCGTTGACAGCAAGTCACCAGGAAACAAGACGACTGATGACATTGTCATGACAGCCTCGCCAGGCGAGCTATGACCACGTAGCCGACCCGGCCGGCGACCAGGACGAAGGCGTAACCGACGCTAGAGTCCTTGCAGACAGAGATGACGATGATCGGCTCAACGACATTGACAGAAACTCCCATGACATGAGCGCTCAGGTCAGAGTACAGCGTCCCTTGAAAGCGGGGATCAAAGACGACCAGGTCGCCAGGAGCTAGGTCGTGGAGGTGGTAACTCATGCCGTCTCCTTGAAGGAGAGGGTGCAGACGTACCCGATGAGCCCGTTGACGACAGCGAAAGCAAAGTCACCATCGACGCCGTGACCGGGAGACACCACTAGGACCAGGTCGAAAGGAGAGACGAGGCAGATGAACTCTGGTGCGCTGTCGAAATTGACCCCTGCCCAGAGCTTGGGATCGCTGGCAGTGAGCGAGCGCCTGGACACCAGCAGCTGCCCAGGCCTGACGTCAGACGACCTCACTCGTGTCTCCTGCAAGCATGGTCGCTAACGTAACCGAGGCCCAGGCGACAGATGACCAGGTCCTTGCCGAAGCTCTGATCCTGGTTGATGAATAGCAACAGCTCGCCGCGATAGAGCTCTCCGACCGCCTTGGCACCGGGACTTGGCTCGAGCCACAGGCAGAAACCCATGCTGAGGACCTCTAGCAGGTCGCCAGGTTTGAACCTCTGCTCCATCACGCCTTCTCCAGGTAGTCGATGGCGACGTGACCCACCTGACCGTCGACCACGGCATAAACGTAGTACCCGTCGGTCACCGACACGACCAGGACCAGGTCATCCGCAGACAGGTTAGATTCGAACTCGACCCCAGGAACGCTCCACAGGGGAGCGATCCCCCTCGAGGGGACGATCTGGCACAGGCTGCCGGGAGACAAGGACGCTTTCATGGGACCCTCGACATGTGTGACAGGCTGACGTAACCGACGTTGCCCCGAGACAGGCACAGGACGTAGCCCCTGACCCGGGCGACCGTGGACAGGACCATGACGAGATCGTTACGATCGATCCTCTCGCCAATCAGCTTCCCGTCCAGCTCAGGCCACAGGATGGGCTGGACGCTGATGTCGTTACCGTGCCATCGCAACAACGCGCCAGGGATGACGCCAGGCAACTTCATTGTAACCTCTCCCTCCTGATCAGGTCCGACCGGACGAAGCCGAGCTGGCCGCCCGCCAGGACGTAGAGGTACTCATCACCGTTATGGACGGGAGACGAACAGACGACGAAGGCCAACGTGCCTGAGGCCAGGCGGAGGACGATATCGACGCCAGGATAGAAGCTCTCGGTCTCGACCGACCACAGGACGACCGCCTCAGTGAGGCTATCGACAACGAACAACATCTCACCGGGAGAGAAGGTCATCACTGCACCCTCTTGACCCAGCTGCGGCGAACGTAGCCCAGGCCGGCGGAGCAGACGACCAGGACGTAGTCAGCCTTGTCCGTGCTGACCAATAACATGACAGAGCCAGGCTCGACGCACCCCAAGGTCTCCCAGTCATGACCGACGTTCTTCCATAGGGTGGACTTGCCGTCAGATCGCAGCAGGTCACCGGGCGCCATCACGGTAGGACCTCCTGGAGACGACCGACGTTGACGTATCCCACCTGGCCCTCGACGAGGACAAGGGCATAGTCACCGTTGTCATGGCCGGGAGACAGGACGAGGACGAGAGCGAAAGGATCGACGGACGTCCACCAGCTAGAGTCGAGCCGCGGCCACAGCCTGACCTTGGCGACGCCGACCCGACCACCCAACAGCGAACCGGGAGCCAGATAGTTGCTCATGGCCCGACCCCCTGCAGGCGCTCAGACAGGACGTAGCCCAGCTGGCCGGCGACCAAGACCAAAGCATAGTCGCCGGGAGCCAAGAACAGGATGAGCTCGTCGACAGAGACGAAGTCACCCATGGCCTCGGCCTCGCAGGGGTGCTCTGGCCACAGCATGGGCCTGCCTTGCCCGGGGATGACAGAGAGGAGATCGCCAGGAAGATGGGTCAAGGCGACAGCCTCCTGAAGCAGTCAGTGATGACGTAACCCAACCGCTGGCCGACCAGGACGAAGGCGTACTCGAGGTGACGGCCGTGGCCGGGAGACAGGACCAGGACGGGCTCGAAGGGGCCGACGAACGAGAAGCCAGAGCCTCCGACCAGGTCATCGAACAGCAGCTGGGGCACGAGGCGGTCGCCCTCCTTCACGGCCAACAGGTCGCCGGGAGACAAAATCACGGAGGCGCCTCCTGGCGGAAGCGAGCGAGGTTGACGTAGCCGACGCGGCCCTCGACCAGGACCAAGGCGAAGCCGCGATCGAAACCATGGCCAGCAGACAGGACCAGGGCGACGCAGTCCCAACCGACGACAGCGCCGACGGCGGAGGGGCCCATGTCAGGCCACAGCAAGGTCGCCACCCGGCCGCGACAGCGGCCCGGTCCCAGCAGCAGGGTGCCAGGCGTAGGCAGCTCAGCGTCGGCCAACGTCGGGTCTCCTGATCTCCTCATGGCGCACTGCGACCTGTGTGATGCAACCGCAACGGTGCATCACGACCAATGGACACCTAGATCGGACGGGAGGCCTCACCGCGGCGCGTGGATGGGGGCCCAGGAGGGAGAAAAGGGCCACGACGCACAGCAGCATGGGGAGCGAGGGGAAACTCGATGAACGGGACATAACTCAGCTCATTTCTCCGATTTCGTCAGCGACTTTCGCCGCTTCTCGAGCGCTGCATCGATGACGCAGCACAGGGCCATGGCGACGCTGTCCAGGAACATCGCTAGCGAGTAGACAAAGACGAACAGGACCGCCGTCACCACCAGGTGATCGACCCACCGGACCAGCGACTCGCCTACCGTCGCCACGCGACCCTCGCCTTCCGCCAGCACCAGCCCAGTCCCCTGGCTATCCCCTCCCTGATCGCCCACACCAGGAAGGCAAGGGCTCCCACCAGGCAGCCGACGGCGGTCAGCAGCAGGTCCATCAGCCAGTACAGCCCCTCGACCAGGTAGGTCAGGGCGACCAGTCCCAGCAGGACGATCCCGGCCCACAGCATGAGGTGCATCGCCTGGCCTAGCATGCTCTCGGTCTCCCGCTCACCACCAGCCGGAGGTACTGGGCCCAGACCACCGTGGTGAACGTGGCGTCCCAGTTGCCTTCCAGCTCGGTCCCACCGCGCCACATCGCCAGGTGGGTCGCCACCGCCACCAGGATCCACAGCAGGTCACCGTCCACCGTCCTGTCCTTCCTTGCCCGCCGTCTCCAGCTCCACCTTGAGGCTGGGTCGCCCGGTCGGGTTGTGGACCACCTCGGTCCGGACGGACAGCGGAGGCCTGCCGTCGTGGGTCTCCCGGCACCGCTCGATCAGCTCCCGCATCTGGGCCGCTGAGATCCGTTGGGTCTTGCCTGGGTCGTTCATCGCTTCTTGGCCTCCCGGCGCTCGAGGCGCTCCTTCCTGATCTCTTCCTTGGGACGGTTCTTGGAGCCCTTCGGCCTGCCCCGTCCCTTCCTCTTTGTCGCGCTGTCCCCCTGGGAAACGGAGCTGTTTTGAAGGGGTTTTCCATCCGTTGCCTTGGGAGCGCGGAACGGGTTACCCTTCTTCGGAGGCAGCTTGATGCGCTGGACGTCGGGCCGGTCGAAGGCCATGCAGGCGTAGTGTTGCAGCTCCTCGTCCCAGCAGTGGACCAGGCCTGCGTCGTCGACGATGTCCTTGACCAGGTAGACCCGGGTGTCCAGCCACGGGCCCCCAGGCAACAGCTGGGAGTGACGTTCTACGATGATGCGGTCTCCCACGTCGAAGACGGGGACGTGCATGGTGCCACCCAGGCCGTCGTCGGTCGTCAGCACCCCGTCCTTGAGGTGGTCGATGCTGGGCTTCCTGGACAGTCGCTTCTGTTCCCGGACCTCGGGGGCGACGAAGGCGTCTTCAGTCTCGGGGGTCAGGTCCTCTGGTGCGTCTTGGTTTGCCGTTGCTTCCATGTGGGACTCAATTTCGCGATAGGAAACGCGACCTCCTTGCATCTTACCCCGTCACGGGTCCGACATGCACAGCCAGAGATCGCTGTTGAATTGTGTGGGAGTCAAACGCAGCGAGTCGTTGCTCGCACGTTAACGCCTGGGTGTCGTGTCGATCGCGATTCGCTCGCGGGTGCATGCCCGAGGCGCGTAAACATACGACTTTCGTGGAGCGCCTCGGATTCGAACCGAGCCCTACGCTTGGGTGGCACGGGCTTGGGGCATACGCCTTGCGCCCCTGGCATCACCAGATGCTTCGCGCCCCGGCGATCAGGTCTCCTTGTCTTTTGCCTTCGAGAAGTGTCCCTTCTCGTGGAGACCGTCCTTGTCCATACCGAGGATGAACGTCTTGCCGTTGCAACCGAAGCGGTTCTTCTGCACCTCGTAGAGGCGCTCGCCGAAGGTCTCTGATCGCTTGTCGTCGTCGAAGAAGAGGTGGCCGTGGACGTCGATGGCGTGCTTGATGGCGTTCTTGCCGGCGAACTCACCGCCTTTGGTCACCTGGCCGATGAAGATGACGATGCCGTATGTCTCCTTGGCCCAGCTGGTCAGCAGCTCACAGCATCGCAGCGGCGTGGCACCGGTGGTGCCATTCTTGTAGTAACCGTCGTCCAGGGTCTGGAGCGAGTCCTGGAGGATGAAGACCTGTTTCTTGGGGTGCTTGGTCCGCAGCATGTCGGCGTGGGACAGGACGTCCGTGACCATGGAGTCCTGGCCGGGAACGAAACCGCTCTTCAGCTTCAGGCGCTCGGTCACCATGCGGACCTGGTAAAGGCTCTCCTCGCCGGTGTTCATCAGGGCGATGTGACCTGCCTTGGTGATGGAGTCAGCCAGCTGCAGGATCATCGTGGTCTTGCCGCAACCAGGACCTCCCGTCAGCATCATGCAGCTGGAAGGCGTGAAGCCCTCACCGCCTAGAGCGTCGTCGAACCAGCTGACGCCAGTCTTTTTCTTGTGACGGAGGGCGTCCGGCACCTCGATGTCCAAGATGTTGCTGCCACGCTCGAGCCCACGGATGCCGACGTTGAGGTTCATTGCTTTGGCCAAAATCTTATCTCCTTGAGGGGAAGGTCTACAATACCACGTTCGGATGCGAATTGCACCCTCTCAGGCGCGACGGTACTTCAGCGCGATGGTAACGTGTTCAGCGACGATCTTGTCAGCTTGTTCTTGGGTGAGGCTAACGCCCGGGACACCGAACAGATCCAAAGAGGTCTGCCAACGGTCCTTGATCACCTCGAAATGCTCGGTGTCCCGATTGACCCGCTTGGCGATGACGAGGTTGGCGGAGTGCATCTGCAGGCGGGTGACGCCTTGTGGGTTGATCAGGCACGTTCCGGTGTGATCGACGACGGCGTAGAAGGCTTTTACTGAACTGCTCATGACCGAGCACCCTTAAGACGTTCGATGTTTTGAAAGATGACCTCGTCAGCCTGCTCGCGGCTGAGAACCAGCTCGTTCTCGATGGGTTCTTTGACGATGAGGTACGCGTCACCAACTCGGTCCTTCTTCACCAGAAACGTGTCGTTGACGTCTTCGACGATGACCAGCGTGGCTAGTAAAAAGTCGTTGTATGAAAACGTTTTCGGTTGGACTCGCACTGAGCCGTCGCCCATCACAGCGGCGTACACACTCTGGTGTTTTTTCAGGTTCATCATGGTTTCCTCAGGATCATCCACATCTCACATCGTTGTTCGCAGGACGCCTGCCGGATCTCGACGTCAGCGGCGTCACACATCCGGTTGAACACGTCCCAGTCACCGGCGACCGCTGCCTGCTTCAGCATCCCCCGGCTGTGCCGGTCGGTCAGCTCCAACAGCTGCTGTCCGGTGGGTAGGTCCTGGATCTCAGCGTACGCTTCGGCAGCGCCTTTGAGCAGCTGGAACATCGTCAGACCTACCATGAACCGATCGAGCTGCATCGCTCAGGCTCGGGGACGACGGGGGACCTTGACGGAAGGCCACACCTCGTCGTGGCTGTCCTGGGTGATCCGAACGCGGGCCCGGCCGCCGTTCGACTTCACCTTCTCGACGGTGACGGGCAAGGCGACCTGGACGCCGGTGCTCTCCGCGGCGAGGCCGTAGGTCTTGCCTTCGAAGCAGACGCAGGTGATGCCGTTGCGGGTGTAGATGCGGCGAGGGGAGGTGGGAGACTTCATCATTGTCGTTGGTTCCTTGTTGATTGAGAGATCAGTATACCACTATCGTCAGTGACTTTTCACTGCAATCCGAGCTCAAAGACGCGTTTCGCACACTCGGTGGTGGGAGCGTAGGTGCCGACCTTGACGCGGTACCAATAGGTCCGGCGGAAGAAGGTCTTCTTGGCCTCCGCCTGGCGGTGGGAGACGATGCCGCTCCAACCCTCGCCTGACATCTTCCACCCACGTTGCATGATGTGCTGGGCGACGCAGCCGTAGCCGCCGTTGCGTGAGGTGTTGAACAGGTAGGTGAAGGAGAGGTCGAAGTCACCGTTGCGGAGGTGGACACACTTGCCGCGCCAGGCACGGAGCAAGGCGATCATCTCGCGTGACTTCATCGGTCCCAGGTGCCAGAAGAGCACCGCCGCAGCGTCGCGGTTGTTCATGACCTTCCGGGCGACGTCGGTCCGCACGCCGAACCTGAACCCGCTGAGGACCCGCATCACGCTTTCCTGAGTTGCCTTGCCGGCGATCCGTTCCATCATGATCCCAGTATACCACGGATCGCAAACGATTGCACCCGTTTCGTTGTTGAAAGTCACTTTCAACCGTGCCCGTCCGGACCACTCCCCGAAAGGATCGTGCACCCCCGACCGTGCCCACGAGGGCCCACACGTGTCACCCACTCGCGAGCGATAGGGGTTACCACCATCGGGTTCCTGGGTTAATCCTGGGTGAATCCAGAAATTACATCTCGGGTATAACGAAAGAATGTGCGCGGACGGTGTAAGTCATCGGTGATCGGGGTTATACTGGTCTTAGATGGAACAAACAACAAAAGCTGAGTTCATCGCAGAACTGAAGAGTTCACTTGTCTTGACGCCATCGAACACCGCGATTCAGAAGCACCTCGCTAAGGTCGAAGCGATGACTGAAGAGCAGTTTCAAGAACACAACACGAGACTCAACGCTTTGAAAGCAAAGTTCAAACCTGCTGTCAATCGCATGGTTCTTGAGGTCCAGCGTCAAACGAAGCGTTCTTATCGCTGATTCAGTGTAAGTTCACCGTCGAACCTGGTAGGATTAGATTATGTTGAACAACGCCACTGACAACTATTTCATGGTCCAACAAGCCATCGCCAAGCGGGTGCTGGCAAACCCGCTCGGGAGCTTCGTCGGTTATGGCGGCGTCGGTTCTAGCGGCCACGCTAAGCTGGTCGCGGTCGCAGCAGGCGACCAATCGGACACCTTCGGTTTCCTCTCGGTCGAGTTCCGTCGCGCGGACACCAACTGTGACATGTACATCCGAGCTAACGCCAAGCGTGAGTCCGGTCTCGGCCGCGAGGTTGACGCTGAAGGCAACGTGTGGGTCGAGTACGAGCTCAGCGTCGAGGTCAGCTGGCCCAGTCATGGTGGCGCTGACGTCGCTACCTGCCTGGCACGCCTGAAGCTGTACCAGGACGTAGCCTTGCTTGCCGCAGAGATCCTAGCTGACTTCGGTGGTCGTAACGTGATCCGTCGCATGGTCATGACCCGGTCCCAGGTCGAGCTTGCCAAGCTGAAGGAGCAACAGGAGACCTTCAAGCGAAACATCCAGAGTCTCGTCGTCGCGAATTGTAAGGGAATGCGCGTCGGCGGTGAACGCAAGATCCCAGCTGAACTGATCACGACCGTGTCAGTGCCTCAAGGCAAGTTCGACGTTACCGTTGGGCTCGGTCTCGATGGCGTTCGCAAGTACGTCATCTTCGTCACGGAGGGTAACGGTGCCAACCTGCAACGGGTTGCCTGAGAATCGTTGGTGAATCTCAATCACGAAGGTGTGTAAAAACCTTACGGTGATTGATAGGATGGAATCCTGAAGAGCGGAAACACCGCAAACAAGACCAAACCCAAAGAGGAAATCGGAGAAACAAAATGAGCACCAAGACCGAAGCCACGAACGAAGAGATCAGCGCCATCGACCAAGCGATCGCCAAGGCCCGTGCCCGTCAGGCCGCGAAGGGCGGGAACGCTGAAGGCGCTGGCGAAGGCAAGCCGAAGAAAGCTCCCAAGGAAGCGAAGCCCGCTGCTGAACCGAAGCGTCCCCGTCGGACCGACGAGGAAAAGGCTGCCATCATCGCTGCCCGTGACGCCGAACGTGCGACCCGCAAGGCTGACCGCGAGGCGAAGCGCGCCGCTGCGAAGGCCGCCAAGGCCTCCGAGGCCAAGACCCCTCACATGAGCAAGGTGGCCAAGGCCGCGTCCAAGCTGCCTGCCTTGAGCGCCTCCGCCCAGAGCACCCTCGATGAGATCACTGCGAACTTTTCGGCTGCCGAGGTCGCCGTGCTCGCCGCTCACCTGAGTCACTTCAACCGCGTCAAGGCGACCGAGCGCGCCCTGAACCAGACCGTCAAGGTGGACGACACCGTCCGCATCGTCGGTGGCGACGCTCGCTTCATCGGCCTCGTCGGCACCATCGCCAAGGCGCAGCGCATCCGCTGCTACGTCACGGTCGAGGGCGCCAAGAAGCCCGTCTACCTCTTCACTTCCGAGGTGGAGCTGGTGGAAAGCGCTAGCACCGAGGAACCCGCC
>Ga0164309_10000537_pt1 | contig 20688 bp, 17 predicted proteins | sample Whisoiple_247_MG_FD_109984 | JGI IMG/M metagenome (GOLD analysis project Ga0164309, IMG submission 109984) | Soil microbial communities amended with fresh organic matter from upstate New York, USA - Whitman soil sample_247_MG | ecosystem: Environmental > Terrestrial > Soil > Unclassified >...
CGCTTCCTCGCCGACCAGGTGGTGCCCGACCTGCTCGCCGAGCTCGACCGGACGCTCGCCGGCATCGGCGTCGAGCTGCCACCGTCGGCCCGGCCGCTGCGCTTCGGCGCCTGGGCCGGCGGCGACCGCGACGGCAACCCCAACGTCACGCCCGAGGTGACCCTCGCGGTCATCGGCATGCAGCACGACGCCGGCCTCGCCGAGCTCGTCGAGAAGCTCGACCACATGCTCCACGAGCTGTCGTCGTCGACCCGCTTCGTCGAGGTCAGCGACGCCCTGCGCGAGAGCCTCGAGCACGACGCCGAGGCCCTGCCGGTGACGTATGCCGCCGTGCGCCGGCTCAATGCGGAAGAGCCCTACCGCCTCAAGCTCAGCTTCGTGCGCGTCCGGCTGCTGCGCACGCGCGAGCGCCTCACCCACGGGAGCGCGCACGAGCCCGGCCGCGACTACGCAGGCTTCGACGAGCTGCTCGACGACCTCGTCCTCATGCGCGACTCGATGGTCGCGGCCGGTGACACGCTGACGGCGGACGGTGCGATCCTGCGCCTCATCCGCGCGGCCGTCGCCACCGGCACCGGCCTCGCGACGCTCGACGTGCGCGAGCACAGCGCGAAGCACCACGCCGCCCTCGCCGACCTCTACGACCGCATCGGCGGCCTCGACACCCCCTACGGCGAGCTCGACCACGCCGCACGCATCACGGTGCTGTCCCGCGAGATGGCCTCGCGCCGTCCGCTCACCGGTGTCGGCGTCCACGACGTCGGCGACGCCGCGCAGGCGTCCCTGTCACTCATGGCCGCGATCGGGAGGGCGCTCGACACCTACGGCCCCGAGGCGATCGAGACCTACATCGTGTCGATGACCCACGACGTCGACGACCTCTTCGCCGTCGTCGTGCTGGCCCGTGAGGCTGGCCTCGTCGACACGGGCACCGACTCGACTCCGGCCAGCGCGCGCATCGGCTTCGCGCCGCTCTTCGAGACCGTCGCCGAGCTCGAGGCCGCCGGACCGCTCCTCGACGCGCTGCTGTCCGACCCGTCGTACCGCCGTGTCGTCGCGGCCCGCGGCGACGTGCAGGAGATCATGCTCGGCTACTCCGACTCGTCGAAGGACGCCGGGATCGCCGCCTCGCAGTGGCAGATCCACCGGGCCCAGCGCGCCCTGCGCGACGTCGCCCGCCAGCACGGCGTCGTCCTGAGGCTCTTCCACGGCCGAGGCGGTTCGGTCGGACGTGGCGGCGGCCCGACCGGCGAGGCGATCCTCTCCCAGCCCTACGGCAGCCTCGACGGCCCGATCAAGATCACCGAGCAGGGCGAGGTCATCAGCGACAAGTACACCCTGCCCGGACTCGCGCGCTTCAACCTCGAGGTCGCTCTCGCCGCCGTGCTCGAGGCCTCGGTCCTGCACCGGCGGTCGCTGCTGCCGCAGGACGTCCTCGACGGCTGGAACGGCACGATGGACCTCGTCGCGGGTCGTGGCCAGGACGCCTACCGCTCCCTCGTGCGCGACCCCGGGCTCGTGCCCTTCTTCGTGTCGGCGACGCCGGTCGACGAGCTGGGCAAGATGAACATCGGCTCGCGGCCCTCCAAGCGACCCGGCGGCGAGGGCGGACTCGAGGACCTCCGCGCCATCCCGTGGGTCTTCGGCTGGACCCAGTCGCGGATCATCCTGCCGGGCTGGTTCGGCGTCGGCTCCGGTCTCGCCGCGGCTCGCGAGGACGGCCGCGAGAAGACGCTGCGCGAGATGTACGGCTCGTGGGCCTTCTTCCGCACGTTCCTGTCCAACGTCCAGATGACGCTCGCGAAGTCGGACCTCGACATCGCCGCCGGCTACGTGCGGGCCCTCGTGCCCGACGACGTCGCCGGGGTCTTCGACACGGTCCGCGAGGAGCACGCGCGGACGGTCGAGGAGGTGCTGCGGGTCACCGGACAGAAGGAGCTGCTCGAGGCGGCCCCCGTCCTGCGGCGCACGCTCGACCTGCGCGACAGCTACCTCGCCCCGCTCCACGCGCTGCAGACCTCGCTCCTCGCACGGTCGCGCGCGGTGCCCGACGACGTCGAGCCGGATGCGGACGTGCAGCGCGCACTGCTCCTGACGATCAACGGCATCGCCGCAGGCCTGCGCAACACCGGCTGAACCCCAACCACACTCGAGTGAGCGCCCGACCACACTCGAGTGAGCGCCTCACCCCAAACTCCGCGTTCGTGTGGGACGGGGCGCTCACTCGTGTGGGACGGGGCGCTCACTCGACTGCGTGTGGTCGCGTATGCCGCCGGCCCCGACGAGCGCACCGGCCCGGTCAGCCGGTGGCCGGGTCTCCCGCGGCGCGGAGCATCCGGGACGCCTGCTCGCGCATGACCTCGCGCAGCTCCGGCGGGTCGAGCACGGTCATCTCCCACGGCAGGGCCCCCAGGTGCATCGCCATCGCGCCGAGGTGGTTGCCGCCGGCCTCGAAGATGCAGCGGTCGGGGCCGTCTGCCGTGACGGTGCCGACCGATGGCGGGACCTGCTGGTCCACCGACGACTTCGGCGCCTCGATGCGCACCCGGGCGACGTGGTCGTACGCGTCGCGGCTGATCGCCCGCTGCACGTGCTCGGCGGCGTCGGGCGCGTCGTCGCGTGGGCGGAAGCGCCAGCCGCGGGCCTCGACATCGGCCATCCGGTCGAGCCGGAAGGTGCGCCAGTCCTCGCGGTCGAGGTCGTAGGCGAGCAGGTACCAGCGGCGTCCGGTGGCGACGAGGCGGTAGGGCTCGACGCGGCGTTCCCCCGAACCGCGCGGGCCGGCATACGCGAAGGTGACCCGCTCCGTCTCGCGGCAGGCGCGCGCGAGCAGCAGGAGGGTCGCCGCATCGACCGGCGCGGCTCCACCGTCGAGCGTCACGGTGGCCTCGTGGATGGCCTCGACCTGCGCTCGGAGCCGTCCCGGCAGCACCTGGTCGAGCTTGGCGAGCGTGCGCACCGCCGCCTCCCCCAGCCCTTCGACCGTGCCACCGGCCGCGAGCCGGAGGCAGACGGCGACGGCGACGGCCTCGGTGTCGTCGAGCAGGAGCGGTGGCAGGCGTCGCCCGGCGCCGAGCTGGTAGCCGCCACCGGCTCCGTGGGCGGCGTTGACGGGGTAGCCGAGGTCGCGCAGCCGCTCGACGTCTCGGCGCACGCTCCGCGTCGTGACGCCCAGCCGGTCGGCGAGCTCGGTGCCGCTCCAGACAGGCCGGCTCTGGAGCAGGTCGAGCAGGCGCAGCACGCGGGCCGTCGTGCCGGAGCCGCTGTCGGACGTCGTGGACATGGCTCGAGCATGCCAGCCTCTGCGGACAGAAACTGTCCTATAGGGCTGGGAGGGTCGAGCCATGACCACGTCACAGACCTCCATCGACTGGACCTCGGCCCTCGTCGACCAAGCCGCCCGGCACTGGACCAACCAGCTGCGCCCCCGTCTCGAGGGACTGACCGACGAGGAGTACCTCTGGGAGCCGACTCCCGGCGCGTGGAACGTCCACCCGCGCGGACAGGGCACGACCGAGATCCAGGGCGGCAGCGGTGCGCTCACCATAGACTTCGCCCACCCCGAGCCCGTCCCCGCACCCGTCACGACGATCGCCTGGCGGCTCGCGCACATCATCGTCGGCGTCCTCGGCGCCCGGGTGCACAGCCACTTCGGCGGCCCCGAGGTCGACTACCTCACCTTCGACTACGCCGGCACCGCCGACGAGGCCCTGGCCCAGGTCGACGCAGCCTTCGCCGCCTGGACCGCAGGCGCCCGGGGCTGGGACGAGGCCGCGCTCGCCGAGCCCTGCGGACCGAGCGAGGGCCCCTGGGCCGAGCACCCGCGCGTCGAGCTCGTCCTCCACATCAACCGTGAGCTCATCCACCACGGCGCAGAGATCGCGCTGCTCCGTGACCTCTACGCCCACCGCGACGACTGAGAGAAGGACCAGACATGGCAGCCCACGTCCCACCCGTCGCCGACGAGCGCGAGAGTCTCATCGCCTACCTCGACCAGCAGCGCGACGCCTTCGCCACCGTCGCCTTCGGCCTCACCGAGGAGCAGATCCGACTCGCACCCACCGCCGGAACCCTCAGCATCGGCGGCCTCGTCAAGCACGTCACCACGTGCGAGCGCGGCTGGACCGAGCGGATGGCTGCGGCGCCCGAGGCGCCGGCCCCGCAGGACCGGTCCCCCGAGGAGCAGGCCGCCGCCTGGGGCGACGACTTCCGCGTCACCGACGGTGACTCACTCGAGTCGCTCCTGGCCGCGCTCGCCGCCCAGGGCGACACGACCCGCGAGGTGCTCCGCCGTGCCGACCTCGGAGCCGCCGTGCCGGTGCCGCGCGACGCCCCGTGGTTCCCCCAGGACGTCGACGCGTGGTCGGTGCGCTGGGTCGCGATGCACCTCGTCGAGGAGCTCGCCCGGCACGCCGGGCACGCCGACATCGTCCGCGAGTCGATCGACGGCGCGACGATGTACGCGCTCGTGGCCGCCCGGGAGGGCTGGCCCGAGACGCCGTGGCTCACACCGTGGCGACCGGCCGCGCGGAGCAGCACCTGACGCGAGTTCCGTTGCAGCACAACGCTTGCAGCACAAAGGCGAAGGGCCCTTGGGAGTATGAGTCTCAAGGGCCCTTCTGGTTGATCGGTCGATGATGACGCTCCCGATCGACTCCTCGTCGTCTCCGGTCCCGGCCGCCTCGTCACCCGGCTGCCGCAGTGGGTTGCCCCACCGTGTGGACCCTCGTCTCCGAGTTGTCCCGCTCTCCCCGAGGGGAGGGCGTGAGAGATTTCTATCCCGCACCGACGGGGTCCGCAAGGGCTTTCGTGAAACATTTCAGCGGTCCACAGGCGGGCGGCGTGTCGTCCACAGGAAGGGTCCGTTTCTCCACCGGTCGTACGCGTCGGTGCACAGCTTGTGCACCACCCCTGTGGACGGCGGGGGCTCAGTCGCCGGCCCCGCCCGACTCGTCGAGAACGGCCCGCAGGAGGGCCACCCCGGCCGCCGCATCCCGGGCCCGCTCGCGGTCCCCGGCGGCGGCATACGCGGCCTCCGCCTCGACGAGCGAGCGCACCTCGGCGGCCACGAGCGAGCGCTCGGTGGCGTCGTCGAGCCGACGACGCTCGGCCTCCGTCACCCCGAGCCCGACGGCCGCCCCGGCCACGTCGGCCGACGTCGCGACGGTGCGGCCGTCGTCGACGGGCACGGCCTCGGCGTTCTCGATCGCGGCCACGGCGGTGCGCAGCACGCTGGCGGCTGCCCGGTCGCGCTCGCGCATGGCCGTCGTCAGACGGGAGCGCAGGACGGTGCGGAGTGCCGATGACATGCCGAGACGGTATGCCGCTGCCTACCTTGTGCGCCAAGGAGTTTCGCCCCGACTGAGCTCAGCCCGGCGGACGAAGCCGCTCTCGGAAGAAGTCGCGGACGGCCGCCACCGCCTCCGGGTGCTTGTGGTCGGTGAGCGTCGCGTGGTCGTGGCCGTCGAGCTCGACCGCGATGAAGCCGTCGCCGAGCTCACGACGCAGCGTCTCGAACCGCGTCCCCGTGGCCCAGTCACCGCGGTAGCGGACACCGAGCACCGGACACCCCTGCGCGACGCGGCGTCGCACCACCTCGAGGTCCGCAGCCGCCAGGTTGATGTCTGCGGCCCGCCGCCGTCCGAGCGGCAGCGGTGTCGCCGGCTGGGCGACGACGGGGGCCACCACGACGGGGTCGACCATCATCGCGAGCGCGAAACCACCGGTCACGCACATGCCGATCGCCCCCACTCCCGGGCCGCCCACGCGGAGGTGCAGGTCCCGCGCGAGGGCACGCAGCCACCCGGCAAGCGGTGCCGTGCGACCCGTCGCGAACATCGTGAACTCGCGGGTGACGCAGAGCCGCGGCACGACTCGCAGGGCCTCCCACGTGTGCGGTGGCGCGTGCGACGAGCCGAACAGGTGCGGCATCGTCACGGTGAAGCCGTCCTCGACGAGCTCGTCACCCAGCTCGATGACCTCCGGGGTCAGGCCCGGGCTCTCGTGCACGACGACGATCCCGGGCCCCTCACCACGTTCGTAGACGGGGTAGGCGAAGCCGTCCGCGGTGAACTCCCCGCCTGCCCAGCCCGCCAGCAACGACATGCAAGGACCCTACGGCGGTCGGCGCTCCCGTGGGCAGAGTCCACCGCGCGACTACAGTGACGCCATGTCGAGCGACGCCGGTGCGGCACCGACCGAGGTCCCCGCCCACGGCGGCAGCGCCCTCCCGCGGTTCCTGTCCCGGCCGTCGCCACGGGACCCGGCCCCCGTCACCGACCCGGCCGAGCGGCGCGGTCTCCGCTGGGAGACGGTCCTCGTGCTCGGGGTCAGCCTCGGGTCGTCGGCCGTCTACGCCGTCCTCAGCATCATCGAGAAGCTGACCCGTCCGGTCCCGCTGTCGCAGCAGACGACGGCGATGAACCAGTCGGCCACGCCGGGACGTCCGTGGCTCGACCTCGCCTACCAGCTCGCCGGCATCGTCCTGCCCCTCGTCGCCGTCGCCCTGGCGCTCTACCTGCTCAACCACGTCCGGAGGCCGGCTGTCGACGTGCGCGCCGGCCACTTCGTCGGCCTCGACCGCCGCGAGCCCGGCCGTGACCTCCTCCGCGGGCTCGGGCTCGCCGCCGTCATCGGCATCCCGGGACTCGGCTTCTACTTCCTCGCCAAGGCGATCGGCATCAACACCCAGGTCTCGGCCGCCAACCTCGAGGCGGTGTGGTGGTCGGCTCCCGTGCTCGTCCTCGCGGCCGTCGAGAACGCCCTCCTCGAGGAGGTCATCATGGTCGGCTACCTCTTCACGCGGTGGCGCCAGACCGGATGGTCGTGGCCGCTCGTCATCGGGCTCTCAGCGCTGATCCGTGGCAGCTACCACCTCTACCAGGGCTTCGGCGGCTTCGCCGGCAACATCGTCATGGGGCTCGTCCTCGGCCTCGTCTTCGTGCGCACCCGGCGCGTCATGCCGCTCGTCGTGTGCCATGCCGTGCTCGACACCGTGGCCTTCGTCGGCTACTCCGTGCTGCGGTCGCGCGGGGTCTCGATCTGACCGCCCCCGCCGGGCGCCGTCGGAGCGCTGCGCGGCCCACCCAGCCTCACTGCATACGATGTCGCCCATGAACTCGGCCAGACAGGTGCGCGCTCGCCTGCTCGGGGACCCGGCCGACGACTACCGGCTGACCCGCCGCACCGCCGGACGCATCGCGTGGCTCGGCTGGGCCGGGCCGCTCTTCTTCATGCTCGTCGGTGGCTTCATGCGCTTCTGGCACATCGGAGCCCCGCACCAGCTGATCTTCGACGAGACGTACTACGTCAAGCAGGGCTGGTCGATGGTCCTGTACTGGTTCGAGATGAAGAACGACGACGTGCTGCAGCAGGCCAAACAGGTCGACCAGCACTTCACCGCCAACGACCCGATGGTCTACGGCACCGAGGGCGACTTCGTCGTCCACCCACCCGTCGGCAAGTGGCTCATCGGCTGGGGCGAGGCGCCGTTCGGCATCCTCAACTCCTTCGGCTGGCGCTTCGCGGTCGCGCTCGCCGGCACGATCTCGATCTTCATGCTCGGTCGCATCGCCCGTCGGCTCTTCCGCTCCGACCTGCTCGGCACCGTCGCGGCCGCGCTCCTCGCCTTCGAGGGCCACCACTTCGTCCACTCGCGCACCGGCCTGCTCGACATCTTCGTCATGTTCTTCGGGCTCGCAGCCTTCGGCGCGCTGCTCATCGACCGCGACCGGGCCCGCGAGGTGCTCGCCCGAAAGGTCGGTGACCGCGCCCGCACCGCGACGTCGTGGCTGGGGCCGTGGCTCGGCTGGCGGCCCTGGCGCTGGGTTGCCGGCATCATGCTGGGCCTCTCGGCCGGCGTGAAGTGGTCCGGGCTCTACTTCCTCGTCTTCTTCGGGGTGCTCACGGTCCTCTGGGACGTCGGCGCGCGTCGCGCCGCCGGGGTCCGTGGCTGGGGCGCCGGCGGCGTCGCCAAGGACGGGCCGTATGCGTTCGTGCAGCTCGTCGTCACCGCCGTCGTCACCTACGTGGCGAGCTGGACCGGCTGGATCCTCACCAAGGGCGGCTCCTTCCGCACGTGGGCGCAGAACAACCCCGACACCGACTACGGCTGGCTGCCCGACTGGTGGCGCTCGCTGTGGGCGTACCACCAGCAGATGTACGCGTCGACGCAGGCGATCACCTCCTCGCACCCGTACCAGACCAACCCGTGGTCCTGGCTCATCCAAGGACGGCCGACGTCGTTCTTCTACGAGGGCCCGAAGAAGGGCGCCGACGGGTGCCTCGTCGACCAGTGCAGCAAGGCGATCACCTCGATCGGCACCGTCTCCATCTGGTGGGGCGCGACGCTCGCGATCTTCGTGCTGCTCTTCATGTGGGCGCTGCACCGCGACTGGCGCGCCGGCGCGATCCTCTGCGCCCTGTTCGCCGGCTACCTGCCGTGGTTCTTCCTCGGTGACCGGACGATCTACTCCTTCTACGAGGTCGCGTTCGTCCCCTACGCCGTGCTCGCCTGCGTCTACGTCCTCGGGCTCGTCGTCGGCGGCCGCGACGCCTCCCTGACGCGCCGCCGCATCGGCTACGGGCTCATGGGTGCGTTCGTGCTCGTCACCATCGGCCTCTTCGCGTTCTTCCACCCGATCTACGTCGCCGACGTCATCCCGCTGTCGGAGTGGCAGGCTCGGATGTGGTTCCCCAGCTGGGTCTGAACCCGGGCGGGCCGGCCGTCGCCAAGGTGGGACGTCTGCCGGAGACGCCGGTCCTCGGCCGCAACCGGTCAGTGCACGACCCGGACGATCGGGGCAGAACGGTCTACCCTGAACGGTGCACCACCGTTCATCTGACCCATCCCTCGGACCCACCGTCTGCTAGAGGTACGGCCGGCGCCCACGCCCGTTCGGGAGCAGGTGAGGAGACCCCTCATCTGCGGACGAGAGCGCGGAAGACCGCTCCCCAGAAGCGCGCTGTCCCTTCTCAAAGGAGTCCTGATGACGTTCTTTCCCCTAGGCCGAGCTCACGCGCCAGTCGCGGCGGCGGTCGGCGCCCTCGCCCTCCTCGCTGCGTCGGGGCCGACCACGGCCTCACATCCCGACGTCGCGGACGCGGGTGCGGTCTCCGAGGTGCACCCGGTCGCAGCCCGATCACACACGGCCACGGCCACGCCGGTCGAGCACCTCGTGGTCATCTACCAGGAGAACGTCTCCTTCGACCACTACTTCGCCACCTACCCGCAGGCCGCGAACACCGCCGGTGAACCCTCGTTCCGACCGGCACCCGGCACGCCGAGCGTCAACGGGCTGGGCGTCTCCCTGCAGTCGCCCAACAACCCCAACTCCGTCCAGCCGTTCCGTCTGGCCCGATCCCAGGCACAGACCTGCGACCAGGACCACAACTACAAGGACGAGCAGGTGGCCTTCGACCACGGGCTGATGGACAAATTCGTCGAGACCGTCGGCCGAGGTGCCGGCGTCTGCGCCGACTACGGCCACGGCAAGGGTCTGGTCATGGGCTACTACGACGGCAACACCGTCACGGCGCTCTGGAACTACGCGCAGCACTTCGCGATGAGCGACAACGCCTTCAGCAGCACCTTCGGGCCCTCCACGCCTGGAGCCATCAACCTCGTCTCGGGGCAGACGCACGGGTTCAGCCCGGACGGCGGGGCGGTGCCGGCCGCCAGTGGCACCATGATCGGCGACCCCCAGCCGACGGGCGACATCTGCGACACCCGCGACACCAGCTCGTCGGTGGACCCCCGCAATCGAAACATCGGCGACCTGCTCAACGCCCAAGGAGTCAGCTGGGGCTGGTTCCAGGGAGGCTTCGCCGACTGCGCGGCCTCGCACACCGACGCCGGCGGGGTCGTGAGCAAGGACTACATCCCGCACCACGAACCGTTCCAGTACTACGCCAGCACGGCGAACCCCGACCACACGCGTCCGACGTCGATGGCCGAGATCGGACACGCCGGACCCGCCAACCACCAGTACGACCTGACCGACTTCTGGTCCGCCGTGCGAGCGCACAGCCTGCCGTCGGTCAGCTTCCTCAAGGCGGCCGCCTACCAGGATGGGCACGCCGGATACTCCACGCCGCTCGACGAGCAGCGCTTCCTCGTCGAGACGCTCAACCAGCTCCAGAAGTCGCCCCAGTGGGAGCACACCGCCGTGGTCATCGCCTACGACGACAGCGACGGCTGGTACGACCACCAGATGTCGCCGATCGTCAACCAGTCCCGGGAGGCCAATGATGCGCTGACCGGGCCGGGCGCCTGTGGCACCAACCCCGCCCGGATCGCCGGCGGCTACCTGGACCGGTGTGGCTACGGTCCACGGCAGCCGCTGCTCGTCATCTCGCCGTTCGCCAAACGCAACTTCGTCGACCACTCGGTCACCGACCAGACCTCGATCCTCAGGTTCATCGAGGACAACTGGAACACCGGGCGGGTGGGCAACTACTCCTTCGACGAGAAGGCCGGATCCCTGACCAACCTCTTCACCTTCCGTACCCCCGGAGACGACGGCCACGGCGCCCGCGCCCCGCGCCTCACACTCGACCCGGAGACCGGTCAGCCCAAGGCCCTGTGACGAGCCCGTTCCGTTGGTGAAGCCGAGGGGAGTCGTCGCTCCGTCTCCTCCCGAATCCCATCCGGAAATGGCAGAGGGCCGGACGAAAAGCATGTCCGGCCCTCTGCCATCTGTGGAGCTGAGGGGATTCGAACCCCTGACCTTCTCATTGCGAACGAGACGCGCTACCAACTGCGCCACAGCCCCTTGGTGCGAAGGAACGATAACACCACGCCGACCGGCATACCCAATCGACCCGCGCCCGCAGATCGTGGTGGATCGTCGGCACCCAGCGCCGGCCAAGCACCGCGACTAGGACGTCGAGGACGCCTTCGGCGTCGCCGCCGACGGCGTCGGCGCCGTGGACGTCTCAGTCCCAGAAGGGCTGGGCGAAGGCGTCGGCTTGCCGGCCTCGGCGATGGCCTTCTCGAGCGCGGCGACCGTCGCGGCATCGACCGTCCCGGTGGCAGGGACGTCGAGCTCGGCCTGGAACTTCTGGAGCGCCTCCGTCAGGGCAGGTGTCCACCGTCCGTCGACGGGACCGTCCCAGAAGCCGGCGAGCTTGAGGGTCTGTTGCACGGCGGCCGTCGACGCGAGCTCCTCCTGCGCGGCAGCGCCTCCCTTCGTCTGCAGGTCGGACTGGAGGGCCTCCTGCGTCGCCTTGTCGACCGTGCCGGTGACCGGCAGTCCGTGGGCCTTCTGCAGCGCCTGCACGGCGTCGACCGTCGACGGCCCGTACACGCCGTCGACCTTGCCGGTGAAGTACCCGGCCTCGCTGAGGGACTTCTGCAGCGTGGCCGTGTAGTCGTGCACCGCCGTCTGGGCGGACTTCTGCGCCTCGTCGGTCAGACAGCCTGCGTCGGCGAACAGGGCCAGCCACGACATCTCGAGCGCCACTGCCGCGGCGTTGAACTGCTGGGAGGCCTGGCGCAGGGGCGTCTGAGCGCCGATGCCCTCCTGAGCTGCCGTGAACTCCGTCTCGGCCTGCGTGACCCGGTTCACCGTCGCCGGCGGCACGGTCGGTGTCGGGCTCTGGCTCGCCGCCGGGGTCGTGGCGCTCGACGATGACCCAGCCGTGGTGTTCCCCGCGGCCGCGGCTGCCTGGGCGGCCGCCAGCTCCTGCTCTGCCGTCACCACCGCCGCCCGGGCGTCGACCGCGGCCGTGGCGGCTGCCGTGGCGTCCGCACGCGGCTGCTCGAGGTCGGCACCTGCCGTCTGCACGTCCCCCACCGTCGGGGCCGTCGCCGTCAGCACGTCCCCGTAGCGGTCGACCGCCGTGACGTAGTCGGCCGCCGTGGTGCAGAAGTGCGCCGCTGCCGCCGCGGCGTCCGTCCGTGCCTTGGCCAGCGCCTGCTCCTTGACGGACACCCGCGCATCGGGCAGTGCCGTCCCGGTGCTGCAGGCCGCAAGGGCCAGCACGATCGCCACCGCGCAGCCCCCGACGCGGACCCGACTCCGGCGACGCGCGCCGGATGGACGCCCTCCGACCTCAGTGCGGTCGGAGGTGTCGGACGGGCCGGTCAGGGGCAGCACGGCAGCTCACCCACGTCAGACCAGCGCCTTGGCCTTGAGAGCGTCGAACTCGTCCTGGGTGATGGTCCCGGAGTCGAGCAGCCCCTTCGCGCTGGCGATCTGGGCCGCCGGGCTCTCCGCCGCCTGCGAGCCGGCCGCCTGACGGATGTACTCGTCCTGCTGGGCCTTCATCTGGGCCATCTCCGTCATCTGACGCTCGGTCATGCTGCGCCCACGGGCGATGAGGTAGATCAGGGCGCCCAACCAGGGCACGAGGATGAGCAGAACGGCCCAGCCGGCCTTGCCCCATCCGCTGAGCTCGCGGTCACGGAACAGGTCGAAGATGCAGCGGAACCACACGGTGATCGCGGCGATCCAGATGAAGAACCAGAAGCTCCACAGCAGAACGTCCCAGAAGTTGTTCGTGATGTTGTCCATGTCAGTCCCCTCGGTGCGGTGTGGCGATGATCAGGGCGCTGACGTGCGCCGTTGACCTCAGCCTGCCCACGGAACCGGCGAGGTGCCTCAACCGCTGAGGGTGAACCGTTCCGACGAAAACCGCCTGGAGCTGCCGGCCTTCCCAAGCGTGCCCGGCCTCACGTTCCCCCCGACGTGCTGTCCGGGGCTGCCATCTCACGTGCTCTTTCATACTTTGGGGGTGATGTTCACCTCGCGCTCAACCGTGACGGTGGGATCGGTGGGAGGGCTCTCGTGGGGCCCCGGGCGGCGAGTGGACCGAATGACATCGTTCGCTCGGGGCAGCACGACACCGGACAGAAGCCACACGAGAGACAGGGCATCGGTGATGGGTTCCGACACAAGTTCCAGGCCGGGAGTCAGCGTCGGCCCCACCAGCGAGTTCAGCTTGTTCTTCCACGTCAAGCCGGGACACGGTGAAGCTCTCCACCAGGCCCTTCGGGACCTGCAGGACGCGCCCGGCTACCGACCCGGCGACTACGAGATGCCGATCGCCTCCATCCACGAGGCACGCTTCGTCCCCTTCGACGACGACACGCGGCTTCTCTTCGCCACGAGCTTCGACGGCCCCTGGGACGCGTACATGGAGGACTTCGCGTCGAAGCCGCTCAAGCTGTTCGACTCGATCTTCCAGCACGTCGTGGGCTACGAGGGACTCCCGTCGTTGCAGGCGGTCAAGGACTTCATCCTCAGTGCCCAGCAGACCGCCGGAGGCTACGCCCGCAACTACGGCGGCACGGTGAAGCAGATCCGGAAGGCCATCACGGTCAACGACGCGTTCCAGGAGGTCCTCGACGACCCCGGGGCAGCCGACGCCTTGCAGCACCCAGCGCTGCGACCGCTGCTCGACGTGGCCGCGGACTAGTCGACAGCCCTACCTCGGGAGCGTATGCATGTCCGACCACATCTCCGGCCCGCGCGCGCTGGCCGAGCCGATCGCCGACATCACCGACGTGTACGCCTTCCCGAGCCCGCAGCGGCCCGGACGTCTGGTGCTCGTCATGAACACGCTGCCGTTCGCCCAGCCCGGCGATCACTTCTCGGACGGGCTCATCTACCGGTTCCGCCTGCGCCAGCTCGCGGCCCGCGCCGGCGGCGGCGGCCCCAGACTGTTCGACATCGCCGAGCGCGAGGTCACGGTCGACGTCGTCTTCGACGAGCCGGACGCGGAGGATCCGCACGCGCAGGACGGCGTGGTCCGCACCTCGGGCGGCGTCAGCCAGTCGTTCCGTGCCGGGGAGCGGAGCGGCGGCTCCACCGACCCGTTGCGCGTCTTCGCCGGCGTCCGCTGGGACCCGTTCTTCATGGACGCTCCTGCCGCGTTGAAGACCATCGCCACCGGGGAGCTCAGCTTCGCGCAGCCCGGGACCATCTTCCTCGACGGCAAGAACGTCCTCAGCATCGTCCTCGAGCTCGACGTGGCCACCCTCCTGGGCGCGGATGCCGCTCTCGTGGGCGTCATCGCGGAGACCCTGACCCGCGGCAGGTTGAACGTCCGCATCGAGCGCGTCGGCCGGCCCGAGGTCAAGAACCTCATGCTCGCGCCGAAGCAGTTCGACCAGGTGAACCGCGACCTCGAGATCCGCGACCTCTACAACATGGAGGACGGTTTCCACCTCGCCGAGGGGTACAAGGGCGCCTACCGGGCTCGACTGGACGCCAACCTCGCCTTCTGGGACGGCCTCGACGGCAAGACGGACTGGTCGGTCGACGAGAGCGGAGCGCATGCCCTGCGCGGGGTCATGCTCGACGACTTCCTCGTCGTCGACGTCAGCAAGCCGTACGCGGAGCGTGGCACGTTCTTCGAGATCGAGCGAGCGCTGATGAACGGGGAGGCGCACCGCACCTGCGGTGGGCGCGCCCTCAACGACGACGTGATGGACACGATCTTCACCCTGCTCGTCACCGCCGGCCTCGGGCCCGCCGTCAGCGACGGCGTCGATGGGGCGAGCATGCCTGCCTCGACCTCCTTTCCGTACCTCGCCGACCCGAACCCGGAGCCACCCGTGCCGCCGGCCCACATCTAGGTCGGGCCGTGAACCCGCCGACGCCTGCCTCCATCACGAGCGCCTCCCCGGGGGCCGGGACCGCCGAGACGACCGGTGCGCCCGCGGGGCTCCCGCTCGAGATCGACGACATCCAGGGCGGCGCCCTCTACGAGCGGCCGTCGCCGTACGTCGGCACCTACCTGCTCCTCCAGATCCACGAGGCCGCCGACGGGCGGGAGCTCATCCGACGGCTGCTCCCTCTCCTGGAGCCGGGGCCGGCCTCCGCAGCACCGCGGTCCGGCGCCTGGTTGACCGTGGCGTTCACCTACGAGGGCCTCAGGGTGCTCGGTGTCCCGCAGGAGTCCCTGGACAGCTTCGCCCCGGAGTTCCGGGAGGGGATGGCGGCCCGCGCGGCCGAGCTCGGTGACGTCGGCGCGAGCAGCCCTGAGCACTGGGAGAAGCCTCTGGGCACCCGTGACGTGCACGTCGCGCTGGCCGCTCTCGCCCCTGATGCCGCCACCCTCGAGACGGTGGTCGCCCGGGCCCGCCACGCGCAGGAGGAGATCCCGGGCGTCGAGGTGATCTGGCGCCAGGACTGCTACCAGCTGCCCACCGGACGCACGTCGTTCGGCTTCAAGGACGGAATCGGGCAGCCCGCCGTGGAAGGAGTCGGGACGCCGACCACGAACCGCGGGGAGCCACCCATCAAGGCGGGCGAGTTCATCCTCGGCTACCCCGACGAGACCGGCGGCCTCGCCCCGGTGCCGACCCCGGAGGTCCTCGGCCGCAACGGCACGTACATCGTCTTCAGGAAGCTGCACACCCGCGTCGCCGCCTACCGCCAGTACCTCCGCGACAAGGCGAGGACGCGTGAGGAGGAGGCTCTGCTCGGCGCCAAGATGGTCGGGCGATGGCAGAGCGGCGCGCCGCTCGTCCTCTCCCCCGACGAGGACGACCCCGAGCTCGGCAGGGACGCCGGCCGCAACAACGACTTCGGCTACACCTCGGACCTGCGCGGCTTCAAGTGCCCCGCCGGAGCCCATGCCCGACGCGCCAACCCGAGGGACTCACTCGAGCACGAGATGAGCGTCGACGTGCGACTGCACCGCATGATCCGCCGGGGTACGAGCTACGGTCCGATGCTGCCCGACGGTGTCCTCGAGGACGACGGCGAGGACCGGGGCATCATCTTCGTCTTCGCCGGGGCCCACCTCAAGCGCCAGTTCGAGTTCGTCAAGACGCAGTGGCTCAACGACGGGATCTTCATCGGCGCGCCCGCCGAGAAGGACCCCCTCGTCGGGGCGACCGACGGGTCCGGCGCCTTCACCATCCCGCAGCACCCCATCCGTCGCAGGTTGCCGGACGTGCCGCCCTTCGTGGTCACCCGGGGCGGCGAGTACTGCTTCGCCCCGGGGCTGCGAGCGCTGCGGTGGCTCTCCGAGCTCCCTGAAGGCTGACCAACCGAACGAGGAGAGCGCATGTCCGACACGACCGGCACCGACCGCTGGAAGGCCCTTGACTTCGCGCCGCCTCCCCCCGACGAGGACGCGGCCGAGCCCTCCGTGCTCGTCGAGTACGTGGCCGGGGACAGCGTCGCCGTGATCACCCTGAACAGGCCTCTCGCCGACAACGCCATCACGACCGAGATGGGCGCACGCCTGACCGAGGTGCTCGAGACGATCGCCGTCCGGCCCGCCATCCGCGTCGCCATGATCACCGGCGCCGGTGCGCGGGCCTTCTCGGTCGGCAGCGACCTGCGCCAGCGCCAGAGCATGACGAAGGAGCAGTGGCTGCGGCAGCGGCAGGACTTCGACCGCACCCTCTACACACTCCGCCAGCTCCGCAAGCCGATCTTCGCCGTCGTCAACGGGATCGCGTACGGCGGCGGTTCCGAGATCGCCCAGAGCACGGACTTCATCATCGCGTCGGAGAACGCCACCTTCGGCCAACCCGAGGCCATGATCGGGCTCTCGGCCGGAGGCGGCTCACCGGCGCTGCTCCCCCGCCTCCTACCACGGGGACGGGCCCTGCAGATGCTCCTGACCGGAGACCCCGTCACGGCGCACGAGGCCCACCGGATCGGGATGGTCAACGAGCTGCACCCGCAGGCGGACCTCATGTCTCGCGCGCTGGCCATCGCGGAGAAGATCGCGAGCAACTCGCCGACCGCCGTCCAGGCCGTCAAACGTGCGGTTCACCTGGGTGAGGGACAGCCGATCGAGCAAGCCGTCGCGATCATGATGGACGCCCACTGGCGCTCCGCCGTGCACCCCGATCGGGTCGAAGGGATCGGCGCCTTCAACGAGAACCGAGACCCCCACTTCCAGGACTCGGACTACTGACCGACCCGTGATCGACACCCCTGCTCTACCCCCTGCTCGACCCCAGATCGACGAGGAGCCCACCATGCTGGTTGACGACAGTCTCCGACGAGCCCGGTCCGCGCTGACGATGATCCATCAACAGCCGTTCAACGCCGAGGCCCCGCCCGAAGGGCTGACGGGCGACACCACCCCGACGGAGCAGCACTACGTGCGCAGCAACTTCGCACTGCCGGAGCACGACGGCACGCTCGAGATCGGTGGCGCCGTGGGCTCTCCCACGACGCTGACGCTGGACGACCTGCGCGCCCTGCCGTCCGTCGAGCGAGCCGTCACGCTCGAGTGCGCGGGGAACGGCCGGCTCGAGACGCGGCCGCTGCCCGCGGGAGAGCCATGGGGGGCGTATGCCGTCTCCACCGCCGTGTGGACGGGCACCTGGCTGCGCGACGTGCTCGAGCGGACGCAGCCCGACCCCGCCGGCGTGGAGGTCCGTTTCGAGGGCGCCGACAGCGGCTCCTACCTCCTCAACCCGGTGCTCGCCCAGACCGTGAAGTCCGACCTGACGTTCGTCCGTTCGCTGACCCTCGAGCACGCTCTCGACCCGGCGGCGGAGATCCTCATCGCCTACGAGATGAACGGACGCCCGCTCGGTCGCGACCACGGGGCGCCGTTCCGGATCGTCGTGCCGGGCTGGTTCGCCGTGGCCTCGGTCAAGTGGCTCAAGAGGATCGACGTCGTCACGGAGCCGTTCGAGGGCGAGTTCCAGACCGGGCACTACGTGTACGAGTGGCCGGATCGTCCCCACGAGCGCGTGACGACGATGCGCGTGCGGGCACGCGTCACCGACCCGGCGCCGGGGGCGGTCCTCACGCCGGGCACCCACGTGATCCGCGGGAAGGCCTGGTCGGGCACCGGGCCGGTCACGAACGTCGACCTCAGCTTCACCGGCGAAGGTGACTGGAGCCCTGCCGTGGTCGAGGCCCCCCAGGGTCCGCACCAGTGGCAGAGCTGGGCCTACGAGTGGGACGTCGCCCTCCCGGGGCGGTACAGCATCCGCGCCAAGGCGACCGACGCCGCAGGCAACGAGCAGCCGGACGTCCCACCGTGGAACCGGCTCGGATACGGGAACAACGCCGTCGAGGTGTCCTACGTCGACGTGCGCTGACCGCGAGCACCCGCGGCCGCCTCGTGGGTAAGGGACGGACATGCCCCACGCAAGGATCGGCGTCTCCGGCTGGCGCTACCCCTCGTGGCGCGGCGACTTCTACCCGAAGGGTCTTCCCCAGCGGCTCGAGCTGACGTACGCCGCCGAGCGGATGACGTCGATAGAGGTGAACGGCTCCTTCTACTCCCTCCAGCGTCCGAGCTCGTATGCCGCGTGGCGGGCTGCCGTGCCCGACGACGTCAACGTCGCGGTCAAGGGTGGGCGCTTCATCACCCACATGAAGGCGCTGCGCGACGTCGAGACCCCGCTGGCCAACTTCTTCGCGAGCGGGGTCCTCGCGCTCGGCCCCCAGCTCGGCCCGGTGCTGTGGCAGCTGCCGGCCCGCATCGAGTTCGACCCGAACCGCGTCCGGAGCTTCCTCCAGCTGCTGCCACGCTCGACGGGCGAGGCCGCGCGGCTGGCCGAGAAGCACGACGACAAGCTCAAGGAGGGCCGCATCCTGACGACGTGCGAGGTCGACGTCCCGATGCGGCACGCCCTCGAGCCGCGTCACGACAGCTTCGACACCGAGGAGGCCCGGGCGCTCTGCGCTGAGTACGGCGTCGCCATGGTGATCGCCGACAGCGCAGGCACGTGGCCCGTCATGGACGACGCGACGAGCGACTTCCGCTACGTGCGGCTGCACGGCGAGACCGAGCTCTACGCCAGCGGCTACACGGACGAGTCCCTCGACCGGTGGGCGCGAACCTGCCACCACTGGATGGAGCAGGGGCACGACGTCCACGTCTACTTCGACAACGACGCCAGGGGGCACGCGCCGCACGACGCGGTGGGCCTCGTCCGGCGGCTCGGGCTGTCCACGGTCGCCTGAGCCGTGGACGTAGGTCGATGCGTCCGCGCGGAGACCACGCGGCATACGGTGTCGTCACGAGAGTCCTCGGACGACGGGAGACAGTCATGACCGAGCAGCACGCGGGTGAGGCGGCGTGAACCGCGACGAGCTCCGGGCCGCGCAGGAGCCTCTCAAGGCCCGCTACCGCGAGGACCCGGGCGCGGCCCTGCACCCGGTGTCGGCGAGCGCCGTCTTCGGCGAGCCGGTCACGGTCGAGGTGCGCACCGCCGCAGGGGCGGTCCGCGCCGGGCTGCACCCGGCCACGGGCGGCGACGGGTCGGATGCGTGCTCGGGCGACATGCTCATGGAGGCGCTCGTCGCGTGCGCCGGGGTGACGCTCCACGCCGTGTCGGTCGCGTTCGGCGTCGACCTGGGCGAGGTGGAGGTTCGGGCGGCGGCGACGTTCGACGCGCGCGGCACGCTCGGTGTCGACCGGACGGCACCGGTCGGGGTCCTCGGCCCGAGGCTCGTCGCCGAGGTCACGACGGACGCCGACGACGCCACCCTGCAACGGCTCGCCACCGCCACGGAGCGCTACTGCGTCGTCGGCCAGTCGCTCCGGGAGCCACCGACGATCGAGGTGCGGCGCCGGGCGCCGCGGGACCGATAGGTTCGTCGCGTGAGCCGAAGCGTCTACGTCGCCTCGCCCGAGGGGCTGACAGGCAAGTCCGCCGTGGCCCTCGGCCTGCTCGACGCCCTGTTGCGTGAGGTCGGGTCGGTCGGTGTCTACCGCCCGCTGACGACCCTCGGGGGCACCGGTCCCGACGACGAGGTCGACCACATCGTCGAGATGCTCGTCAGCCAGCCCGGCGTCGAGCAGACCTACGAGGAGGCACTCGGTGTCACCTACGCCCAGGCGCACGACGACCCCGACGAGGCGCTCCACGTCATCGTCGAGCGGTTCGGCGCGCTGAGCGCGCGCTTCGAGGTCGTCATCGTGCTCGGCTCCGACTACACCGACGTCTCGACCGGCACGGAGCTGTCCTTCAACGCGCGGGTGGCCGCCAACCTCGGCTCGGCCGTCGTGCTCGTCGTGCACGGCCGCGACCGCACGCCCGACCAGATCCGCGTCGCCGCCGACAGTGCCATCACCGAGCTGCGCGCCAACCACGCCCAGACCGTCGCCGTCGTCGCCAACCGCGTCGACCCGGCCGACCTCGACGAGGTGCGGGCCGTGCTCGGCACCCTGCCCTTCCCGGTCACCGCCGCGATCCCCGAGAACTCGCTCCTCTCCGCGCCGAGCTTCCGGGCCCTCGCCGACGCGATCGGGGCGCGGCTCGTCCTCGGCAGCGAGTCGTGGATGGACCGTGACAGTCTCGGGCTCGTCGTCGCGGCAATGAGCCTGCCCAACGTGCTCGCCCGGCTCGGCCCGGACGTCACCGTCATCGCGCCGAGCGACCGCACCGACCTCATCCCGGGCCTCCTGCTCGCCCACCAGTCCGGCACCTTCCCGACCCTGGCGGGGATCATCCTCACCGGCGGCTACCCGATCCCCGAGACGATCTCGCGCCTGTCGGCCGGCGTTCAGCAGGACCTGCCGATCGCCCTCACAGACGACGGCACCTTCCGCACGGCCGAGCGGCTCATGCAGGTGCGCGGACCGATGACGAAGGGATCGCGCAACAAGATCGAGACGGCACGCCGGCTCTTCTCCGAGAGCGTCGACCAGGCCGCCCTGCTCACCGCCATCGACGTCTCGGCCTCCGAGGTGCGCACGCCGCTGATGTTCGAGTTCCAGCTCATGGAGCGGGCTCGCTCCGACCGCAAG
>Ga0164309_10000538_pt1 | contig 20673 bp, 20 predicted proteins | sample Whisoiple_247_MG_FD_109984 | JGI IMG/M metagenome (GOLD analysis project Ga0164309, IMG submission 109984) | Soil microbial communities amended with fresh organic matter from upstate New York, USA - Whitman soil sample_247_MG | ecosystem: Environmental > Terrestrial > Soil > Unclassified >...
CACCGGGCATCGCGATCTCCGTCCTGAACACGATCATGGCGGACTCGATCGACTACATCGCGACCAAGCTGGAAGCGGGCATCGCTGCTGGCAAGACGCTGAATCACTCGATTCAGCAGGTCCTGCAAGAGGTGTACACCGAGCACGGCGCGGTGGTCTTCAACGGCAATGGCTACTCGGAAGAGTGGCACCAAGAAGCCGAGAAGCGCGGCCTCTTGAACCTGAAGACGTCCGTCGACGCGCTGCCCCAATACGACACCAAAGAAGCAATTGCGGTGTTCGAGAAGTACAAGGTGCTGTCGGCTCGCGAGCTGCACGCCCGCTACGAGATCTTCCTCGAGCAGTACGTCAAGACCATCAACGTCGAGAAGAACTTGGTGCTGCAGATCGCCAAGACCCAAATCATCCCGGCGGCCACCCGCTACCAGACCGAGCTTGCAACCAACGTGAGCGCGCTCAAGGCTGCGGGCGTGAACGCCGACACCACTCTGCTCACCAAGGTCTCCGGCCTGCTGACGGATCTCAGCGCCGCAGTCGCTGGTTTGGAGAAGGCCGCCGCGCACCACGGCGCCGCGAGCTTGTACGAAGAGGCCAAGTACTTCCGCGACTCGATCCTGCCCGCGCAGCTCAAGGTCCGTGAAGTGGCTGACACGCTCGAAGGCATCGTGGCAAGCGACATCTGGCCGCTGCCCACCTACCAAGAGATGCTGTTCATCAAGTGAACGGCTGAACATTGGCGTCCGGGAGTTTCGGCTCCCGGATAGCTCGTGGCCTTTCGCCCCATCGATGCTGTCGATGGGGCGTTTTCTTTTTTTCAGCACACTCCTGCGCGACGTTGCGTGTCGATGCACTCGACGTGTGGTGACGCGCGCCCAATACTCCGGCGCATGAAATTCCAGGGCCTGCTCGTAGTTCCCGCGCTCGTTTGCCTCGCCGCTTGCAGCAATCCTCCGCCCGCCGAAAGCCCGGTGGCCACGCCGGCACCAGCCGCAACTCCGGCCCCGACGTCCTCAGCGACGACTGCAGCGAATGCGAATCCGTCGAGCGTTCCCGATTACGTGCGTGCCGCCGTGGACGCGCCCGATCGCACTGCCGCAGATCGTGCGCTCGACGCCGGCCGCAAGCCCGATTTGATGCTCGCGTTCTTCGGCATTCGACCGGGCATGCGCGTCGCCGAGCTCGGCGCAGGCGGCGGCTATACGAGTGAACTCTTGGCGCGCGTGGTGGGCAGCAGCGGCAAAGTCTACGCTCAGAACTCGGCCTTCATTTTGGAGAGGTTCGCCAATGGCCCGTTGACCGAGCGACTCGCGAAGCCCGAGCTCGCAAAACTCGGGAACATCGTCCGCTCCGATCGCCCGTTCGACGACCCGCTGCCGTCGGAGGTCGAGGACTTGGACGCGGTACTCAACGTGCTCTTCTATCACGACACCGTTTGGCAAGGCGTCGATCGCGAGAAGATGAACCGCGCGATCTTCGCCGCGCTCAAGCCCGGCGGAGTGTACGGCATCGTCGATCACAGCGCGCTGCCAGGCAGCGGCCTGACCGCCGTCGAGAGCGTGCATCGCATCGAAGAGAAGGTGCTGCGTGAAGAGATCGAACATGCCGGCTTTCGATTGGTCTCGGACGCGTCGTTCTTGAAGAACCCGAACGACACGCGCGACTGGAGCACTTCCCCGCGAGTGGTGGGCGAGCGGCGCGGAACGTCCGATCGCTTCGTGCTGAAGTTTCAGAAACCCTGACTTCAAACTTCGCGGCCCAATAAAAACCGCTGAAATTGCGGGCATTTGCGGCACTATCGCGCCAGAACCAATTCGATATACTGGGGTGCGATGAACGTTCGAACCTGGGTCTACTGGTGCATTTCTGGGACGATGTTGCTGGCCTGCGGCGGATACCCCCCTCCACACGACGCATTGAGCGCGGCGCAAGCCGAAGTGAAAGGCGCAGAGGTCGGCGGCGCGAACGAAAATCCGAAAGCGGCGCTTCACGTGAAGCTCGCCAAAGATCAAATCGCAAAGGCGCAGGAGCAGATGAAGGACGGTGACAACGAGGAAGCCGAGCGCACCCTCGTTCGAGCCCAAGCAGATGCAGACCTAGCCTTGGCCTTGGCCAAGGAAGCCAAGGCCCAAAACGACGCCGCAGAGGCCAGCGAGCAGGTCGGCAAGCTGCGCAAGGAGATGAGCAAGTGATGCGACGGTCTACGAGTTTCGCTATGGTGCGTGTTTCACGTTTGTACGCTTGCGGCCCGCTGCTCCTCGCGAGCCTCAGCGCATCGCTGATGGCCTGCGGTGGTCCTGCGATTCCACCGCAGGAGCTGAACGACGCACGCGCAGCTTACGCCGAGGCGGCCAAAGGTCCCGCAGCGGATCTAGCGCCCGCTCAGCTCGACACCGCCAAGCAATCGCTGGACGTCGCGCAGCACAGCTTCGACGAGGACGGTCCGACTCAGAAGACCAAGGATCTTGCATACGTCGCGCAACGCCGCGCCGAAATTGCCGGAGCAGAAGGCGGCCGCGAGAAGGCCGAGCGCAAACGCGCTGCGTCGGACAAGGACTTCAAGAACGCGCAAATCCAGGGTCTCGAGAATTACCAGAAGACCAAAGAGGCGCTCGCGGCCGAAAAAGCGGCCCGTGTGGAGGCCGAACGCAAAGCTGCGGCAGCCATGGCCAGCCTGAATGAAATCGCCAAGGTCAAAGAAGAGTCGCGCGGCGTCGTGATCACGCTTTCCGGCTCGGTGCTTTTCGCAACCGGCAAGAGCGATTTGTTGCCGATCGCGAAGGACAAGTTGAATCAAGTCGCCAAGGCGCTGACCGACCAAGGCTTCAAGTCGATCGTCGTCCAGGGCTATACGGACTCGGTCGGTAGCGCCTCGGACAATGACGCGCTTTCACTGCGTCGCGCGCAGTCGGTGCGTGACTATCTGGTGAGCAAAGGCGTCCCCTCCGAAAAGGCAACTGCCGAGGGCAAGGGCGCGAACAACCCGGTCGCTTCCAACAGCACCGCCGACGGACGAGCCGAAAATCGGCGCGTCGAAATCGTCGTCACGCCCGAGAAGTAGTCCCACTGGCGTACGCGGTCGCTTTGCCGTACACCACGCGCTCGGAACGAGAAAATGGCCAAGATTTTCATCGACGGGCGCGAGGGTACGACAGGGCTACAGATCCAAGAGCGCCTAGCTGCTCGCCCCGATGTCGAGCTGTGCGAGCTGCCGAGTAGTCTGCGCAAAGATCCGGCAGCTCGCAAGGCGCTGATCAACGAGGTCGACTTCGTCATCACCTGCTTGCCGGACGCGGCCGCGAAGGAGTCCGTGGGCTTGCTGCACAATCCACGTACGCGCGTGATCGATCCTAGTAGCGCGCACCGGGTGAACCCGGACTTCGTCTATGGCTTTCCGGAGCTGAACGGCGAACAGCGCAATCGCATTCGCAAAGCTTCGCGCGTGAGCGTGCCGGGTTGTCACGCGACCGGCTTCGTCGCGGCGCTCGCGCCATTGGTCAGCCGTGGGCTCGTGCCGAAAGACTACCCGGTCGTGGCACACTCCCTGACGGGCTATAGCGGCGGCGGGAAGAAGCTGATCGCGACGTACGAGACCGCGTCGCCGAACGAGCGCGAGCGCTTGCGTGGCCCGCGCCCCTACGGGCTCACGCTTCGCCACAAGCATTTGCCGGAAATGCAGCACGTTACCGGCCTGGCGATGGCACCGATTTTCCAGCCGGTGGTGGCCGACTTCTACAAAGGGATGTTGGTCTCGGTGCCCTTGTTCTCGCACCTGCTAGCCAAGAAGTTGTCTGCCAAGGACGTGCACGAAGTCTTGTCCGCGCACTATCAGGGTGAGCAATTCGTACGTGTTCAGCCGCTCGAAACCGAATCACTGTTGGAAGACGGCTATCTGAATCCCGTTGCCTGCAACGACACGAATCGACTCGATCTGTTCGTGTTCGGACACGAGCAGCAGATCCTAATCGTGGCGCGGCTCGACAACCTCGGTAAGGGCGCGTCCGGTGCCGCCGTACAGAATCTGAATTTGATGCTCGGTGTCGATGAAGCGAGCGGGCTCGAAGCCTGACGGGGATCGTCTGCGTGCCAGCGAGGCCGCAAGATCGTTGCCTCTGTAGAAGCACATCCGCGCACAACGAACTTTTCCGGAAAACTCGCGTGAGCGTACAGCTGCCGCCCGTGTGTGGCGGATAGGTCGCTTGACGCTTCGCCGCGCGCCCCGTACGAATGAGGGCACGTGAGCTCCCCGCAACGCTTCAGTCTGTCCATCGCCTCGGTCGCGCTAAGCGCCTGCGTCTTCGGCTGCGGACAAGCACAGCAGCTCGCGTCGGAGCTGCTGGTCGATAGCGCGAGCGGTTCGACGCCGGGCGCGACGGCCGCCGCGATCCACGGCCTGGGCGACATTCACGCGGACACGGCCTCTGCAGTGTCCCCCGCGGGCAGCTGCCCAGCAGGCATGGCCTACGTGAAGGGCTATTGCATGGATCGCTACGAGGCGTACGTCGTCGAACTCGACGCCTCGGGCCGCGAGCTGCCTCATTCGCCGTACGCACCGGTCGACGGCTTGACCGTGCGCGCCAAGGTGGCCGAAGGCGTCGTGCCACAGGGTTACATCTCGCAAGTGCAAGCGCAGAACGCGTGTCAGAACGCGGGCAAGCGCTTGTGCACCGCTTCCGAGTTCTCGCTCGCGTGCCGTGGTCCGAATCGCAGCGCGAGCTATCCGTACGGTGGCACGCGCCATCAGCGCGGAAAGTGCAACGAGGGCAAAGGCAGCGCCGTCAACGCTGTCTTCGGCATGGGCGCGCCGTTCGACAACACGTTGATGAACGACGCGCGCTTGAATCGCTGGCCCGGTGGCTTGGCCAAGACGGGTGCGTACGCAGCGTCAGTCTCGCCCTATGGCGTGTTCGACTTGGTCGGCAACCTGCACGAGTGGGGTGCGGAAGTGGCCGCCAACGGCCACGGCTACTTCCGCGGCGGCTTCTACGGCGACGCAGAAATCAACGGCTCCGGCTGCAACTACGTGACCACCGCGCACGCCGCGGTTTACCACGACTACTCGACTGGCTTTCGTTGCTGCCGGGACGCTGAGTAGTCAGCTGCTCACGCGCTGGGTAGCCGCGGCTGCTCCCCAATCAGCTTCAGATACAGATAAGCGTTGCCGATCATCAAAACCGGGAACGATACGAGCAGTGCGCCGATGCAACAAGCCAATGCTCCCGCGATGCCCACGAGAAACGACAGCACCCCGTAGACGATGATGTTCGTGCGGTGCGGCGTGGTCGCCTGCCAGCTTGCCTTCAACGCATCGACCGCGGGCAAACCCTTGTCGACGATGAAGGCGGAATAGGCGACCCACCCGGCATAGAGAAAAATGCCGGGCACGATGCAAGCCAAGATGCCGATGCTGACACCCAACGAATACAGAATCGTTGCGCCGAGCATCGGGGCGAAGAAACGCCCGCCCGAAAATACGACGCCGAAATCCGGCTTTTCACCGCGCGCTACCCGCAGCGAAAATTGCACCACGCCGCCGAGGACGAATGCCTGAGCGACCATCGAGACGAAGTAGCTAATCAGCGAGCCACCTCCGTTGATCAGCGCGAGCACCGTAGGATCTGCCGAGCCCGATGCCGCGAGCGCGCCGGCAATTCCGCCGCGAATGCCGCTGACCAATCCGCTCGGGAGCGTCAAGACGAAGCACGCGACTGCGAGCGGCACCGCAACACCGGCAAAATCTTTCGTCACCGCTTGCCAGCCGAAAGCGATTGCCTCGCTGGCTTCGAAGCCTGAGCCGCCACCGGGAGGTGGTGCGCCTGGTTGGTATGGCGGAGGCGCGAAGCCACCCCCAAACGGCGGACTCCCGCCGGGAGGACCATAGCCACCTCCGGGCGGACCGTAGCCAGGTGGGCCACCAGCGGGAGGACCATAACCCCCGGGAGGTGAGCCCGGAGGACCGTAGCCTCCGCCGCCAGGTGGAGAACCCGGCGGACCATAACCTCCGCCTCCAGGTGGCGCGCCGGGTGGACCATAGCCTCCGCCGCCAGGTGGAGAACCGGGAGGACCATAGCCTCCGCCGCCAGGTGGAGAACCGGGAGGACCGTAGCCTCCACCGCCAGGTGGAGAACCCGGCGGACCGTAACCTCCGCCTCCAGGTGGCGCGCCAGGTGGACCATAGCCACCACCCCCGGGAGGGCCATAACCGCCCGGAGGATACCCGCCACCCTGTGCCTCAACCGACCCAATGCGATCTGAGTAGTTCACTTCTCAGAGACTGCCAGGGCACGGCAGAGTCGTCTACAGCGTTCGAATAGCGCTTATTTGCGGTGAATGCAGCGACCAGCGACTTCGGGCTTGGGGTTAAGTCGAGCGGGCGACGAGTCGTACTACGAGGACCACACTTGCCCATGTCGGCGATTCGTTTCGTGCTCATGTTCTGCGTTTTGAGCTGCTGGTCGATAGTGGCGGCGAACGCCGTGGCTCAGCCGAAGAAGGCTGCCGCGCAAACCGAGGCCAAGCCCGATCTCGGTGAGCCGGAAGCCGTTGCCAAAGAGCGCGCGCGTCTGTTGTTCGAGAAGGGCGTCACCGCGTATCGAGAAGGTCGCTTCTACGATGCGGTCGATATCTTCCTCGAGACCAACCGCTTGTATCCCGATCCAAAGCTTTCCTTCAACGTCGGCAAGGCGTTCGAAGGAATGGGCAATCAAGCAGGTGCACTGCGCTACTACCGCGAATATCTGCGGCGCTCGCCGGACGCCTCCGACGCTCGTGACGTCGAGAGCCACGTGCACCAGCTGGAGCAAGCGCTTGCCCAAAAAGGGCTGCAGCAGCTCACCGTGCTCTCCTCACCGGACGGCGCGACGGTCAAGCTCGATGGGCAAGCAGTCGGTGTCACCCCCTGGACGGGCGAGAGCTTCGCGGGCAAACACCGGATCGTGGTCGAAGCTGCAGGTTATCGGCGGAGCGAGAGCGTGATCGAAATCGATCCGCATCGTGCACGCGATTTCAACATCGAGCTCGCCAAGGAGCCGGAAAAGCCCGACAGCGCGTTGCTCGCCCAGAAGACGTCGCTGCCCGCCGAACCGAAGGTGAGCACGTTTACGCTGGCCACTTTGGCGACGGGTGTCGCTCTCTTGGGCACCGCGTTGATCACGCAAGTCGCGAGCGGCAGCAACTCCACGGGGATCTCGCGAACCTCCGCATTCTTTGCCGGCGGCGGCGCGGGAGTCACCGTAGTGGGCGGTTTCATGCTCTATTTCGATCTCAGCCCCAGCAAAGCCCCAGCTAGCGGCGTGACTTGGAATAACGCCGACCTGGAACACGGCCTGTCGCACTGAGCCAAGTGCGCGGGTGCTCCGCGCCCGCGCGAATTCATCTTCCCCTGCTCGGACCTCAGCGAAACGGATTCTTCAAGTCGTTTCGCGTGGGCTTTGGGCTCGCCGTGCGTGGTTTCGGACTCACGGCGCGCGCCTCAACTGGGCGGGCCTCGACGACGCGCGGCTCGACGACGCGCGCTTCGACCACTGGCGCCCGGTGAGCAGGCGGCGCACTCGGCGTCGCGCTGGGCTTGGCCGTCAGCAACGGGCGCGGCATTTCCACCACGCTCTCGACCGTCGTCTCTTGCGGGATCTTCGAGTGCCGACGCTCGAAGGCCGGCGGCGCAAGGACTGGCTCGTCATCTTCACGGGAGGCCGAGTTGGACAGCGCTTGCAAGGCTACCGCCACCGAAAACGACAGCAAGGCGCCACCGACGGTCAGCCAAATCCAACGCCGGCTCGAAGGCGCGGGCCGCCTGATCTGGGTCGTGGCGTTTTGCCCGGTTTTTCCCACATAGGCGACGCCGAACAATTGATTGGTCGAGGGCTCCCCGGCCGGGCGCACACCGCTGCTCAACTCACCGCTATCGTCGATCGGGACGAGTTCGAGTCCGCCTTCGGCCGATCGCACCGTGCGCGCCACGTCGGCGGAGGGCGGATCCGTGGGGAAGAACGAATGATGCTCGGTGATGGCTTTGCGCTGCGGCCGCTCGAGCCACTTCGAGCGCAAGAGCCCGTTGCAGACGTCCTCTTGAACTCCGCGATCGAGCAGCCAGATAGCCAGCCCGCGGCCAAGCTCGAACATGTCGGGACAGCGACGCTCGCGATCCTTTTCCAGGCCTCGCGAGATGATCGACCACAACAGCGGCTCACTGATCCCGAGGTCGTTGAACGACTTCGGTTGACCTTCCAGGATCGCGTACAACAGCGCGTTGTAGTTGTCGGCGATGAACGGCAGACCACCCGTTATCACTTCGTACAGGACGATGCACAGCGCCCAGACGTCGGTGCGACCGTCGACGTCCCCTTCGCCTCGAGCCTGCTCGGGGGACATGTATGCCGGGCTGCCCAAGACCGTGCCAACGCTGGTCAAATTCGGCGCGCTTTTCTGCTCGAATTTCGCGATCCCGAAGTCCAAGACCTTGGGCTCTAGGCGCCCGCCAGCAGTGCGGGCGAGGAAGATGTTGTCGGGTTTGAGATCGCGATGAACGACGCCTCGCTCGTGCGCCGCGAGTAGCGCCTCGACAATCGGGAGCAGTGTTTGCACCGCGCGTACGGGGTTCAGCTTGCCGCGACGCTTGATCGTGCCGCCCAGACTCTCACCATGTAAGAGCTCCATGGCGATGTACGGATCGGACAGCTCGGTCAAACCGAAGTCGAACACCTTGATGACCGCGGGGTGTTCGATGCTCGCGGCCGCGCGCGCTTCTTGCAGCAAGCGCTCTTCCAGCCCAGGCACGTGCTGCGCCAGTTCGGCGCGAATCAATTTGAGCGCGACGTGGACGTCGAGCGCGAGGTTCTTCGCGACCCACACCGACCCCATTCCGCCTTCACCCAAGATCCGCACGAGCTGAAACTTTTGGGCAACGACCACTCCGGGCTCGTAGGCTGTGTAACCCAAGACCGGGAGCGCCACGGGACGCGGCACCTCGATGACCAGTGAGGCCGCGTCGACCCGGGTTTGGTCCATCGCCTGCCCTCCCTCCGGACCGCGAGCGCTCGCCTCGGTGGCAACTGCCGCCACCGGGTCCGTGGGGTTGTATGCATTCGCGCTGGATGCCAAAGCTCTTCGGGACCTGGAAACCAGGCCTCTGCCGTAGGCGTAAAACGGCCGCCCTGGCCGTAACTTGAGCCCTGGAGCACGACGTGGGTGTGGTAGATAATCGCCGCTATGTCGAAGTGTGCGTTGTTTTTGCCATTGCTTTTGCTCGCAGCGTGCGGGGGTGCCCCCGCCCCGAAAGCCCCAGAACCGGCCGAGGCCGAACCCAAGACCGAAGCCAAGTCCGAGGAAGCCACGGACACGAGCGAAAAACCGGACGAGGAAAAAGCCGAAGCCAAGAAGCCGGACACCAAGGCCGCGAGTGAAAGCTCGAAGCCCGCGCGGTCGGCTCAAGAGATTCTGACTGCTCCCGATGTCGTGTTCATGCTCTCGTTCAACGACTCGGACGTGAAGCAGGCGGCGGAGACCAAGTGCACGGCCAGCTCGGGCAACGACCCGAAGAAGATGAACGGCTGCATGTCGAAGGCCCGCAAAGCCATCGACATCGACGGCTACCAATTCAAAGAGGTCGACGGTAAGTGGTTTTGGCTGACGATCAAGACCAAGGGCAAAACCCTGACGACGCTGCACAAGTTCGAGGTCGAATTCGGACCTGAGACTCCTGGCAGCGTGAGCGTCAAACCCAAGGGCAAGGACCTCGGAACGAAGAAGGGCCCAACCCCGGCTCCGTTCACCGTTCAGGTCCCGAACGACTATCAAATCTCGCTCGACGACCCGAAGCTCGGCAAGCTCGTGTACGAAGCGAAAATCGGCCTTTTGAGTCAGTAATCGTCCGCGCTGACGCGCGCGCGATTGGCTCTAAAGACGTTCACGAAGTACGACACGGCGAGCATGAACGCGAACGGCCACCAACCGAGCGCGAACTTCATGGCAATGGAGTTCCGCGGTTGGTGGAGCGCGTCCAGATCGAACGCGGGCGACAGCGTGGAACGTAAGAAGACGGGAAACATGGCCGCGCCGGCGGCCGAAAGCACGCCGGCGATCAGCCCGCACGAGCCCAAGAACGCACGGCCGTCGAGCCCGCCGCGCCGCGAGTGAATGAGCGCCGCTGTGCCTCCGACCGAAAGCGTGATGCCAGCCCACGCGAGCGGCCGGCTCGCTAGGTTGCGGAGCAAGTCAGGACGAACGAAATAAGTCTCGAGCGTCACGACGACGAACAACAGCGCCACGACGGGCCACAGCTTGCGCTCGAGCGCCAAACAGCGATCACGCACGATGCCGCCTGCTCGCCATGAAAGGAAGGCGGCGCCGTGCGCCGCGAGCAGCGCCACCGCGAGCAGCCCGACACTCAGTGAGTAGTAGTCGAGCAGTCCCACATGACCGGTCGTGCGAAAGTCCGTGAAGAACGGCATCGTGAATTCACGCGCTTGGTCGATTGGCACGCCGCGCACGACGTTGCCGAAAGCGACGCCGAAGAGCAGCGCCAAGAGCAAGCTGGCGCCCGCGAATACGGCATCCCACACTGCGTGCCACATCCCATCGGCGATGTGACTTCGGACTTCGATCGCCACACCGCGCAGGGCAAAGCACCATAAAACCAAATGCAGCGCCAAGTAGAAGGCGGGAAACGCGGTCGTCAGTAGCTCCGGAAAAGCCAAAAACAGCACGCCGCCCGCCGCAATCAGCCAGACCTCGTTGCCATCCCAGAACGGGCCGATCGCCGCGAACACGGTGCGGCGCTCGGCGTCCGACTTGGCCACGAACAAGTGCAGCAGGCCCGCGCCAAAGTCGAAGCCGTCGAGCACGACATAGGCCGTCAACATCAAGCCCAGCAGCGCAAACCACAGCTCAGCCATGAGCCTCCTGATCCGGACCATGCGCGAGCTCGCGGCCCACCAAAAATAGGAAGATGAGGCCCAGCACGAAGTAGAGCCCGGTAAAGCCGATCAGCGTAAAGAGCGTGTTTCCAGAGCTGACGCTCTTGCTGTACCCGTCGATCGTGCGAAAGAGACCATAAATGAGCCACGGTTGCCGGCCGAGCTCGGCCGTCATCCAGCCCGCCGTGGTGGCGATGTACGGGAACGGGAACGCGAGCATCAAGATCCAGAGCACCGAGCGGGTTCGTTCGAGCGCTCCACGGTATCCGAGCCACGTGCTGACCGCCATCAACAGAATGAACAGCGTGCCGAGCCCGGCCATGATGTGGAACGAATAGTACAGAAGCTCGATGTTCGTCGGCCAGCTGTCGACGGGAAATTCATTCAACCCGAGCACGCTGCGCTGAGGCGTGCCGTACGCCAGAATGCTGAGAATCATCGGCGCTTGGATGGCGTTGTCGATCCGACGCTCACGCACGTTGGGCTGGCCGATGAACGTCAGCCCCGCATTTTCGCCGCTCTCGAAGCGCCCTTCCATCGCCGCCAACGTCACTGGTTGCGTTTCGGCCACCAATTTGGCTTGTCGATCGCCAGTGGGAAACGCGACCAGGAGGCTCGCGACGAGCCCAACGCGAGTCCCCCACTTCAAGAATAGCCGCGCCTGTTCCTGATGTTGACCGCGCAAAAAATAGAATGCGCCGACCGCGCTGACGACGAACGATGCAGTCACGACGCTCGCCATCATCGTGTGTAAGTACTCGACGATTGCCCAAGGGTTGAAGAGGAACTCGAAAGGTCGCTCGAGCACCAGCACGCCATCGAGCAACGTGTGCCCCACGGGGTGTTGCATGAAGGCATTGGTGGCGACGATGAAGTAGCCGGACAGCCAACTCCCCGCCCAAACGGCGCAGGCCGCGGTGAAGTGTTTGCGACGACTCAGCTTGCGCTCACCGAACACCAACGCGGCAACGAACGCACTCTCCAAGAAGAAGGCGAACATGCCCTCCATGGCGAGAGTCTGGCCGATTACCCCCGCGGAGTAGCGTGAGAAACGGGCCCAATTGGTGCCGAATTGAAACTCCATCGGCACGCCCGTGACCACGCCGAGCACGAAGTTCACACCGAAAATCCGGCTCCAAAACCGCGCCGCGCGATCGTAGCGCTCGTCTGCAGTGGAAAGCGCGCGCCACTTCCACAGCACGATGATGAACGCGAGGCCCATCGTGAGCTGCGGGAACAAATAATGATAGACGATCGTGAAGGCGAATTGCAGTCGGTGCCAAAAACTTGGATCGTCCACGCCGCTCTAGCTCCCGCCGCAACATAGGCCCCGCATGTGGGATCCGTAACTGACAAAATGGAGGGTGCGACAGTAAGGCGCAGATCGCGCTCAGCGCGTAGCAGGCGCAATCGTTGGAACCGCTCCGGGCGTGGGAGCCGATGCGGGCGTCGCAGCCGCCGCAGGTGCAGGCGCGGGTGCGGGTGTCGGCGTCGGAACCGGCGCCGGTGCCGGTGCGGGAGCTGGCGCCGGTGCCGGTGCCACCGCGGGGACGGGGGTCGGCGCTGCCGCTGGTGGCGGCACCGTGTACTGCACGGTCGGCAGCTCGCCGCGCAGATCGGCGCACGCGATATCGAGTTCCGCTTCGCGCACTTCGTAGCGGCTCGCGCCGAGTTCGGCGCCGTAGAGCTTGCGCTTCAACATCCCGGACAGCACCACGTAGCCGCGCCCCTTGCACAGGTCATCGGCCTGCTTCACGCAATTGTCGAGCGTCGCACCGCACTTCAGGTGCCAGGAGCCGTCGGGCTTCTTCAGCGGCGGCAGGACCGCGGACGAGGCGCAACCAAGGAGCAGCAACGAACACGGAATCCAACGAAACATGGCCTTCCCCTTGCCGGAATGCGCACGGCGCAGCAACCGCGAAACACGCCGCGATCGATTTTGGTGTTCGCAATGTTTCGTAATACGCCTGCCAGCTAAAATCAGACCCTGAGTACGCGGACCGTCCTCCGGTAAACCCGGCGGAAGTCGCAGCGCGATCCGCAAGATTGCGCTCCCGTTTCGGGCTCTTTGCCGACAAATTTGCTAAAAAATGCCTTGCTCGCCACCGCGCGAGTGAGATCATCGAGGCGTGATTTTGAAGGCATCTTACGATCTTTTTCGGTCGCCACGGGAGTCTCATGTCACTTCCCGCTGATCGCGCCCGGATCGATGACGATGGGTTTCGCGTGAGCTTGGAGGGCGCCACCCTTCCCGACTTCGTGCAGATGGAATGTCTCGCACAGTCGAACCGCGTGTTCCGCGTCACTTCGGGGCATCGCATCGGCTACTTGTTCTTCAAACAAGGGCAGATGATTCACGCGCTCAGCGGCGACTATACGGGCGAGCCCGCCGCGCTCGAAATTCTAAAGTGGCGCGATGGCACGGTCGAGCCGTGCAACGTCGGTTGGCCTGACGCACCGACGATCCATTCGACTTGGCAGAATCTACTGATGCTCGCTGCTCAGGCGCGCGACGAGTCAGGACGTCACAAGCTCGTGTCTTTCCCAACCAATCGCACAGCAACGGCCACGCCGACCGGCACGTTACGCAGCGACACGTCGAAACCCGCCAAAAAAGAAGATCCCGCGATGAGCGCCCCGCCGAGTTCACAGTCACTCTCGCTCGCGCAGTTTCGGGCTTTCGTCAGACTCGACCCCGCTGGCAACGTCGTCAGCGCCAAGGGAGATTCGGAAGAGCTTGCTCCCGTCGCCGCCTACGCCGCTCGTTTGGCCGAGCTGATCGGCAACATGCTCGGGATGGAAGGCTTCAGCGCGCTCGAATGCAGCTTCCCCAAAGACCGAGTCTTCTTGCATCGCGAACGCTCCGGAAATTTGGTTGCGCTGAGAATCCCTACGGACGTCGAGGTTGGCGCGTTGCGCGAGCGCTTTGGCGTCTAGTCACTCCCAGAAGAAGGCCCTCATCTTCCCATGATCACCCAAATTTTGGCCGGGATGCGCGACGTAGACGGTGTGCACGGCAGCTTCGTCGTGACCAAAAGCGGCGCGCTGGCGGGCAAGGACCTGCCACCGATGTTCGACGACGCGGTGTTGAGCGAAGTGGGGCGACGCGTCGTGCGTCTGCATGAAGGTCTGTGCGCGGAAGGCGACGACTTCGAGCACTGCGTGATGCGATTTGCGGATCACAAGCTGTACTTGCGCAGCATTCCCCACGGATTCGTGTGTGTGCTCTCCACCAACGGCGTGAATACGCCCGCGCTGAAGATGGCGTTGACGCTGACGTCGCGCCGCGTCGATCCGCTGATCGCGGACGCCTCCACGGCTTTGTCCGCGAGCGCGCCGTCGGTAGCGCCCCGAGGTTCGGAGGTGCCGCCGTCGGCTTCGGGCGCGCCGTCCCGGCGCCAAGCGACGTACCGCGGTCACAGAGTGTGAACTCACGCGAACGGCGTGGGAGCTAGCGCGCCGCTTCGTACAACTTCACACCGCCGAGGTGTACGTTGCCAGCGACGGTGAGCAGGAGTGACTTGCCGGTCACGTCGACCTGGTACGGTCCGATCACGTTCCAGCGTGCGCCTCCGCTCGTACCTGCCAGCGTACTGCCATAGAACTTGTCGGCGACTGTTCCGCCGAACGAAAGCGTGCCGTTGTCGGGGCCGGCAAACGAAGTCAGCCACGCGTATGCCCAATATTTCCCGTTCGGAACGGACCACGCCATCGACTCGCCCGTGTTCAAGGTACGGCCAGTGCCAAGCAAAGAAGTGGTAGGGGTATCGGCCGTGGGCAGCAATTTGTTGGTGTTCGAATAAGTCACGGCGCCGTTGAAGGTGAGGTCGGCTTGACTCTCAGCCAGCAGCGATTCCCCACTGACCGTCAGCGCCGGACCGTTGACGTTCACCCCTTGCGAGAATGCACACTCCGGAAAGAGGGCCATCGGCGGCTCCACGCCCCAAATTCGCTGTCCCTTGCGATACACGGTCAGTGCAGTGTTGGCACCAGTCAGGTTCGTGAACGAGTAGTGACTGTTCTGGTCGAACGAATCATTGTTGCCGGCCATGAGGTCTTGCGTGATGACGAACTTGGTCCCGCTAGTAACCGTCCTCGAAACGCTGAACGCGATCTCGAGGTAGCTGTCGGTGGTCAAGCTCCTCCCGTCCTCCGGCCCCATCGGGAAGCGGTGCACCGAAGTCAGCATCTCCGTGCTGATGTCCACCTGCATATTGCTTGGATCGATGGTGGCCTGCGAATGCACGCCAATGACCGGTTCAGTCACGCTCTTGTGATTGTAGTAGTAGCGAATCGTAAAGTCCGTGAGCGACATCAACGTCGTGTCCAAGTAGGTGATGTTCAGCCTGAACTTGGGCGCTGGCGTCGACGCGCTGATGTCGACCGGCGTGTACTGAAGACTGATCAGCGGGACGCAGGTCTTATTGGTCGCACACTGCTGACTCAGACAGTCCGAGGCTTGTGTGCACGCCTGATTGCTCGAGCACGGCGCGCACACGCCCCCGCCGCAATCGACGCCTGACTCCCCGTCCGCAGCAGTCTTGTCGAAACAGTGCTTTGGGTAGACGACGGGGGCCGGGAACACGCAGGGCTCGCCGCCCGAGCCGGCCGCACCCGCCTCGCCGGCAGCGCCCTCGCCTGCACTGCCACCCGTCATGCCCGCGGCACCGGCTTCACCGATATCCGTGCCTCCGGTGCCACCGCCGATCGTCCCACCGCCCGTTCCAGCCGCGCCACCACCGCCACCGCCGCTGGCCCCACTCGAACCGTCAGCCATCGATGGCACGCCGTAATCCGGGAATGAACAGTTGCTCGCTCCCGCAACCAGCGCGAGTACTGCGGCGCTGGTTACCGCTAGCCTGCGCCCTTTGCTCGGCGCTTTTCCCGGAGAGTCTCCGAGGCGACGAGCCAATTTCCGTCCCGACATCGATCCAGTGAAGCTTAACACGCGGGAACGGCTCGCGCATTCGAGCGGGCGGCCGCCCGACGCTTTTTGTCAGCGAAGCTCCGTCCAGCGATGCTCGGCGAGCAAGCCTTACTCGGCGAGATCGATTTGGTTATCGAGCAGGATGGCGCCTTTGGAGACGACGGTCTCGCCCGGCGCAATCCCTTTGAACACCACGACCCGTTGATCGCGGACTGCACCCGCAACCACGTCGCGGCGCACGAAGCGCCCCGCCGGGTTCTTCACGTAGGCGTACTGGCGGGAGCCATCCGATACCAAGGCGCCTGCTGCGACCTCGACGCTGCCTTCGGGCGTGGAGGCGCGAAATTGCATCTTGGCGTACGTGTTCGGCTTGAGACGACCGTCAGCGTTGTCGAGCCGCACGCGCACGGGCACCGTGTGACGCTCGGGATCGACGACGGCGGACACCATGTCGACCTTGCCGTCGATCACGACGCCGGGCAGCGAGGTGATGGTGACACGCGCAGCTACCCCGGGCGCTACGCCGTCCGAGTCCGACTCGAAGAGATCGGCAACCACCCACACCGTCGACAAATCGGCGACCAGCATCAACGCGGTCTCGGCGCCGGGCGTCAGCTCTTGGCCCGGCAAGACGTTCTTTTCTACGACGCGACCGGCGCGCGGCGCGTGCACGATGAACTCGTTCTCGGACTTGGAGGTGATGTCCAGCGAGGCGAGCTTCGACGAAGCAACGCCGAACGACAGCTCGGCCTGACGCAGTTGCTGGGCGGCAGCTACGGCTTCCTTTTCGGGCAAAGCTCGGGCCTCGACGATGGCTCGCGTGCGATCCAGCACGTTTTTAGCCGATTCGACGTCGACCTTGGCTTTGCTTTGCTCGACGTGAAGGGCCGCCAAGTCCGCGCTGGCCACGGCGAATAGCGGCGCGCCCTTTTCGACCGGTTGCCCGAGTTCAGCGAAAACTTGCGTCACGCGGCCCGCGAGCGGCACGCCGATGCGCGCGGCTTTCGTCTCGTCGACCTTGACGAACGCTGGCACCGCATCGGTCCACGTGCTGGCGATTGGCTTCGCCGTTTCGAGCGCAAGCACCTGCCACTGGGGAGCACCGGACGCGATCGCGACCGTACCGTGCTCGACCGTCAAACCGGTTTGTTGCTGCTGCGGCGGCACGGCCTTGCGCACGAAGCGCGAGGACGCCCAGACCGTCGCTGCGCTGACCACCACTGCCAGCACGAGGCCGATGCGCGTGGTGGGACGAAAGCGGAACGCAGGGTCACTGGGCGGAGGGAGACCTGCGCCTTGTGACGGAGGGATCTGGTTTTCGGCGTGAGCGTGTAACATCAACTATCCTCTCGCGGCTTTTGGCCGACCAAGTTCTGATCGATACCGAGCGCGCGGCGCAGCTCGTTTTCGACGCTAAATAGAGCGAAGCGCGTGTCCGCCTCTTCGAGCTCGAGCGCCGCGTGCTCGCGGCGCGCGATCAGCAGATCAGTCAAGCTGATCTGACCGCGCTCGTACGCGGTGGTCGTCGAACTCACGACCTCGTTCGAGCGAGGCAGCGCGGTCTTTTGAATGTTTTCGAGTTTGCTCTGCAAGAGCCGCCGCCGGATCACGAGCGAGCGAGCGTCAGACGCCGCATGACGCTGAGTGGACTGCACGATCGCGGCCAGCTCCTCGGCGCGATGATCGGCGGCGCGAGCCTGATACTGACCATGATCGAAGAACGGCAGCGGAATCGAAGCCGAGACGCCGATCGTGTACGGTTGGTTCCCGGCGGCCTCGTAGTAGTCCCGCGTGTACGTGACCCCGACGGTCGGATCGGGAATCGCGTTGCGGCGAAACATGGTGCCCTCGGCAATCGCTGCACGCTGCTCGAAGCGCAGCGCGCGTAGATCCGGGCGGGCCTCGATCGCGGCGTTCAAATCATCGGTCGCAACCTCACCGCCCGCGGACTTCTCCGCGGAGGCGAGCGAGGCTCCATCCGCCTGACAGGGCGCAAACAAGAGCGCTTCGCATTCAGCCAGCGCGTCCTGCAGATCCGAGCGATTGTCCGACACGTCGCGACCGACGCGATCGGAGTCCAACATCAACCGCGCGTGGTCGACTCCGCTCACGTCACCGCGATCCATTCGGATTTTGGTGAGGTTGGCCATCGACTTTGCCGACAGCAAGCTGTCGTCCAAAATCTGCTGGCGCGCGGAGAGGTAAGCCACGCGAGTCATCGCCGCCCTTGCATCCGTGAGGAGACCGAGCAACGTGCCGCGGTATTCCTCCGCGAAAGCATCACGATGCAACTTCGCGGCTTCACTGCGCGGTCCGCGCTTACCGAGCTCGAAGGTCTGTGACAGACCGACGGCGTAGGACAACGTGTCGGACCGAGAGACGTTCGGCGCGACCTGATTGAATCGGCCGACCGAGATGTTGTTGAGCCCCAATCCCAATGTAGGATTTTGCCACAAGCGGCTCGCCCCCACCTGATCGTTCGCCTGAGCGACGCGCGCGCCGGCCGCGCGCACATCCGGGTTCATGCGCGTCAACCAGCCTACCAAAGCCTGAGGATCAGCGAGCAACGTAGCAATAGGCGCCGCCGGACCCGCTGCCGTTGGGGACGGCTGCGACGGGGGGACTGTCGGTGATTGGGCGACCGGCTGCTCAGCCCAGGCGGACCGGCCCAGCAGAACGCAGAAAGCAGCGACGAAAACCGGTGAGAAGACGCGAATTAGAGCGGGGGCTGGCAATGGAGACCTTGGACCTGAGACACTATGGACACATTCCGAAGCACAGCTCGTGCCAGCAAGCATACGTGACACGACTGGGCGAACCTTCCCGGGAGTTGACGCCCTCAACTCGTCAGATTCGCGGCCGGCCGGCAAATTTGCGGAGACAGTGAACAAATTGGATTCTGCTATGGTCATCACGCCGCTCATGTCGAAGGCTCGCTGGCTTATTTTCGGCTTACTCACGATTGGCTTGACGGACACTTTGCTCTGCGCCTGCGGGAGTGGTGACGGCCGGCCAGCGTCCCTCGTTAGCGCCGGGGGAGCAGCCGGTCACCGAGGTGCTCTCGGCGGATCCGGCGGGGTCAGCTCCGACAATGCCGGACAAGGCCCGAGCGACGACGGGGGCAGCTCACCAGGCGACGACGCCGGCGCTGGCGGTGAAATCATCATGCCCGCCGCACCGCTCGCCATGTTCCCGGGGCAGCTGCAAGTCAATGTGGGGTGCGGCACGGAAACGGAATCAGCAGAATTCCTGATTCGAAATGCTGGGCTGTTGCCACTCACGATCTCCAGCGCGACCGCAACCGAGGGCTATGCGGTGAAGACTGAATTGCCGTTGCAAATTGCAGCCATGAGCAGCGGCCTCTTGCAGATCGCAGCGCCCAAACCCAAAGCCTTGGCGTCGGTTGGCGACATGACGACCGGCACCCTCACCTTCGTTACCAACGAGACCGACGCGCCCAGCCACGAAGTGCAGTTGAGTACGACCCTGTTCGGTGGCCTGTTGGAATTCACCGACGGCGACGGCAAACGGCTAAACGGCGCGCTGCCGCTCACCTATTTGAGCTCTGATGCCTGCCCCGACAACGTAACCTACCGCGTGCACAACACGGGCAACGTTGCATTCACGTTGTTCGGTCCGACTTTCTCCCCGCACTTCGGCGGGACCAGCACGGGAACGAGCGGTCGTGCCGTGGGTCCCGATCAGTATATCGAGCTCGAAGTCAGCGGGAACTCGATGAGTGACGGGGCCTGCAGCGGCAGTGGCGAGCTGACGTTTACCGTCCAAGGTTCGTTTTGCGGTGCGGTGCCGAAGCTCGCAGTCAGTTGGCCAGTGAACGTCGCCACGAGTGGCTGTACGTGCGCTGCCGCGGCCGAGTAGAGCTCGGTTTACTGGAGTAAGCCGCGCACCAGCGACGGGCTACTCCTTCGGCCCGGTGCAGATTTGGGTGGGGCCGGTGGCACGCTGCGCAACGCTTCTTCCAGCATGAAGCGTGGAAATGCCTCGAGATCGTCGAATTCGATCGCCAACGAGCGGCTGAATTCGCCGGGCCTGCGCCCATGTACGACGCGCGTCACCGTTGCTTCGGCGTCAATCCAAACCGAGCTGCGCGGGATGCGGAAGGAAACCAAGATCCGCTCTCCTGTCAGTGCGGGATCAGCCGGACCCACAAGGGCACCGGTCGCGGACAGATCGACCATCCGATCGGCAACCAGGCGAAAATCACGCTCGCGCACCACCTGGCAGGCGATTTTGACGGTGTGGCGAGAAGTGCCTCGGGGTGTCTTGGTCGAGCGACGCATGAGCAATCTCCAGGGTGAACAGAAATGCTAGCGACCCCGCACGTGTTCTGTCCAAATTCTGGGGAAACTCGGCTCGCGGGAAGCTTGGATACCGAGGGCGCACCTTCTTGCGGACGCGCTACATTGAAGGAGTCGATGCGGAGACTCCTGCTGTTACTGCTGGTCGTGGTGGGGCTGCTGGGCTGCCCGGTGGCGCACGCCGCTGAACCGGGAACAGAACTCAGCATCTCACTGCTCACCATGGGTGCCGGGCAGCATCCCTTTACCAAGTTCGGGCACAGCGCGATTTGGGTGCACGACACGCTCACGCGGCGTGATGAGATATACAACTACGGAACCTTCGCTTTCGATTCACCGACGCTGGTTCTGGATTCGGTCGCAGGGAAGCTTCCGTATTGGCTCTCGGTGCAAAGTCTCGGCAGCACGCTGAGCGTGTACAGTTCCCAGGGCAGGTCGCTAGTCGCCTCCGAACTCGAACTGACCCCTGCCGAACGAGTTCGCTTGCACACGGCGTTGCGCGAGACGGCGCGCCCCG
>Ga0164309_10000539_pt1 | contig 20645 bp, 13 predicted proteins | sample Whisoiple_247_MG_FD_109984 | JGI IMG/M metagenome (GOLD analysis project Ga0164309, IMG submission 109984) | Soil microbial communities amended with fresh organic matter from upstate New York, USA - Whitman soil sample_247_MG | ecosystem: Environmental > Terrestrial > Soil > Unclassified >...
CGATGTCTCGAACGAGACGCTCAAGGGCAAGTGGTCCGTGTTCGTGTTTTACCCCGCGGACTTCACCTTCGTGTGCCCGACCGAGCTCGAAGATCTCGCCAACACCTACGGCGAGTTCCAGAAGCTGGGCGTGGAGATCTACGGGATCTCGACCGACACCCACTTCGCCCACAAGGCGTGGCACGACACTTCGGAAGCGATCAAGAAGGTCAAGTACCCGCTCGTCGGCGATCCGACGGCGACGCTCGCTCGCGCCTTCGACGTTTTGATCGAAGAAGAAGGTCTCGCCCTGCGCGGGAGCTTCGTGATCAATCCCGAAGGCAAGATCAAACTGGCCGAGATTCACGACAATGGCATCGGCCGCGACGCGAGCGAGCTCTTGCGCAAGGTAAAAGCCGCTCAATACGTGGCCTCTCACCCGGGCGAAGTTTGCCCGGCCAAGTGGCAAGAAGGCGCGAAGACGCTCAAGCCGTCTCTCGACCTCGTCGGCAAGATCTGAGTCGACGTACCGAATGGTTCGGGAGATCTCGCGCCGACGTGCCGCCGAGATCTCTCGAACTGTGCCTCGCTCCCCCGATACGAAAGTTACGAAAGGTCCTCCAATGCTCGACGAACAACTTCGCTCTCAGCTCGCTCAGTACTTGGCGCATCTGAAAGGGCCCATCGAACTACGGGCCGCCCTCGACGAATCGGCTGCGTCGCGCGAGGTCGCGACCCTGCTCGAGGAAATTCGGGGAGAGTCGCAACTGGTGTCCATCACGACCGAGACTCCGCCGGGCGTGCGGGTGCCGTCGTTCGCGGTGGCTCGTCCGGGTCACCCGTCGCGCGTGCGCTTTGCAGGCCTGCCGCTCGGGCACGAGTTCACCTCCCTCGTCTTGGCGTTGCTTCACGTGAGTGGGCACCCGCCCAAGGTCAGTGCCGAGGCCCTCGATCAGGTTCGCGAGCTCAACCAACCGCTCAAGTTCGAGACGTACTTTTCCCAGAGCTGCCAAAACTGTCCAGACGTCGTTCAAGCGCTCAACATCATGGCCGCGCTGAACCCCAACGTGGAACACGTCGCCATCGACGGAGCGCTCTTCCAGAGTGAGGTCGAGGAGCGCCAGATTCTGGCCGTGCCCACGATCTACCTGAACGGTGAACGGTTCGGGCAGGGCCGGATGGAACTCGAAGAAGTTTTGAACAAAGTCGACAAAAGCGGCCAGGAGCGGAAGGCCCAAGAGCTCTCCAAGAAGGGCCTGTTCGATGTCCTGATCGTCGGCGGTGGGCCAGCGGGCGCGGCGGCGAGTATCTATGCTGCGCGCAAAGGCATCGCGACCGGCATCGTCGCCGAGCGTTTCGGAGGGCAGGTGCTCGACACGCTGGCGATCGAGAACTTCATCTCGGTCGAGCACACGGAGGGCCCGCAGTTTGCCTCCGCGCTCGAGCAACACGTGCTCTCGTATCCAGTCGATCTGATGAAGAACCAGCGGGTCAAGGCCGTGAAGCCCGGTCCGCTCGTCACCGTCGAACTCGAGAGCGGGGCGACCCTGCGTACCAAGACCTTGATTGTTGCGACGGGCGCACGCTGGCGCGACATGAACGTACCCGGTGAAACCGAATATCGCACCCGCGGCGTCACCTATTGTCCCCATTGCGACGGTCCGTTGTTCAAGGGCAAGCGCGTCGCGGTGATCGGTGGCGGCAACTCGGGTGTGGAAGCCGCGCTCGATCTTGCTGGCATCGTCGCGCACGTCACCCTGCTGGAATTCGCCGACCAGTTGAAAGCCGATGCCGTACTCGAACGCAAGCTGCGCAGCCTGCCGAACGTCGACATTCTGACCCAAGCCCGCACCACTGAAGTCCGTGGCGACGGTCGCAAGGTCGTCGGATTGACCTACGAGGACCGCAAGACCGGCGCTCTGAAGAACATCGATGCCGAAGGGGTGTTTGTGCAGATCGGCCTGCTGCCCAACACGGACTTCTTGAAAGGGGTCGTGGAGCTCAGCAAGTTCGGCGAGATCGTGGTCGATGCCAAAGGGCGCACCTCGGTATCGAATATCTTCGCAGCGGGAGACGCCACCACGGTGCCTTACAAACAGATCATCATCGCCACGGGCGACGGTGCCAAGGCGGCCCTCGGCGCATTCGAGCACCTGATGCACAGCGACCCGATCGCGGCCGAATAGGCTCGCTTCGGCCCACGGCACACAGCCGCTTCGAGCCGCGGCGCCTACCTCGGCTCCTCGGTGCAGTGGGCGCGGCGGTCGAGCGCCGCGCAGATTTCCGCGGCAGATGGAAGAACGTCGCTTTGCGATCGATGCTTCGCCGACGCGCATCAAGTGTGAATGAATCCGAAGCCTGGCTCTTCTAGTCTTGCGTGGCTCCTTTCGCTCGCCTTACTCGGTTGCGAAAGCGACCCTCACGGCACCGAGGCGACCACCGGTGCGGCAGCTGGTGGCAATGCGAGCCACGCGAGCGGCGGGCAATCCCACTCCAGCGGCGGAACACAAGGCGCCAGTGCGGGCGACGGTTCAAGTGACGGCACCGCTCGCCCCGCGTCGGCGGGTGCTTCCGCTGCGGGGGCACCTGCGCTGAGCTCAGGCGGCACGACCGCGACAGGCGGCAGCTCAGACAGTGGCGGAACGGCGGCGACGGGCGGAAAATCGGCAACGGCTGGCGCCGCAGGCGCTCCGAACATCGGCGGAACGACTGGTTCGGCTGGCTCGACCGCGAACGGCACGGGCGCCCCCGTGACCACGCCCGGCGGCTATGGGCAAGCAACCACTGGTGGCGGCAAAGCAGCGGCCGTGGTCGCCAATTCACTGGCCGCATTGCAGGCCGCGATCGACGGCTATCAGAGCGGTGGCTTGGTCTTGAAATACTCAGGGAAATTCGACTTTTCCAGCGTCACCGACCCGTGTCGGCAGCACACGTTGCCCGCGCAGACGCTCGAGATCAAGAACAAGAGTGACATCACTCTTTTGGGTGACGACGGTTCTAGCGCAAACTTCGGTGTTCACATTGCCGCAAGTTCGAGCAACGTGATCATTCGCAACATGACGATTGGGCTCACGCCCGGTGGCGATGCTTCCGACATCATTTCGGTCGAAGGCATGAGCGGCGGCGCGCCAAAGAACATCTGGCTCGATCACAACGAGTTCTTTACCTCACTGGCGACGTGTGAGGGCGCGGGTGACACCGCTTTCGACGGCATGATCGACGTCAAGAAGGGCGCCGACGACATCACGGTTTCGTACAACTACATGCACGACCACCACAAGGTCAGCTTGAACGGCTTCAGCGACAGCGACGATCAGGTGCGGCACATCACCTTCGACCACAACCTGTTCGAAAACATCGGCTCGCGTGCGCCGCTGCAGCGCCACGGCTATTCACACCTGCTCAACAATTACTTCCTCAACGTCGCCACGTCTTGCGTCAACGTGCGCATGGGCGGATATGCGTTGGTCGAGGCCAATTACTTCGAGAACGTGGTGAACCCCGTCACCGCGCGTGATAGCGATGCCGTCGGGTTTTGGGAACTGCGCGACAACAACCTGGCCAGCGCAGCTGACGTGGGCCCTGATAACCCATTCGGGATCAGTTGGACGTCCGGCAGCGCGGGCACCGTCAACGCGACCGCGTGGACCACGACGGCCACCTATCCGGTTGCCCTCGGGTACACTTACCGCGCGCAACCCGCTCGCTGCATTCACGATGGTCTGCGCGCGGCCGCGGGCGCCGGCAAAGGGCTCGCGACGCTCGAATGTAAATAGTCGTCGGCGCCGAGCTTGCCGATTGAACCTCGGCAAGCTCTGGCTCGACCTCACTTCACGGCGTCGAAAGTCTGCTGGAGCTCGCTGGAAAACGCGCCGTCGACCCGGCTGATCTCGGAGCCCGTGTCCCAGAGCACCGGCACGATGCCGCGGCTGACCGACGCTTTTGCCACCGCGGTCATCCAGGCGACGCGCGACGCGGCCTCTCGCACGTACGGATCCGTGCCACGAGTGACGGCAAACTCCCCGAGAATGATCGGGATCTTCTTGTCGCTGCTGCACGTGCCGAGCTTGCTGAAAGCGTCTTCCAGCGCCTTCTTTTCGGCGGCGGTGCCCCAAGTCGTCGAGACCGGTTGCGTGTCGCTAGCGCTGTCGTTCTTCTCTTTGATCGTGAAGGTCCACGGCGTGTAGTAGTGGATGGAGAGGAATAGTTTTCCGGTACCCGCGGGATCGCTGGGAACGGTGAAGGCGGGCACGCAGGTCTTGTCGATGTCGGTGTTGAAGCCGGCGATCAGCAGCGCTCGCGTCGCATTGTAGCCGCCTTGCGCACGCACCGTGGTCACGAACAGCTGATTCATTTCGTTGAGCGGTGGAATGTTCGGGGTGCCGTACTTTTGACCATCAGTGGTCCAGCTGCCCTCTTCGTTCATGCCTTCCAAGATCAGCTGGTGGCCGACGCCGCTGAAGGCCGTGCCAATCTGCTTCCAATAGCTTTCGAACTTGGTCTTGATGTCTGTGGTCAATGAGAACGGTGGCGAGCCGTTTTCGTTGTTGATCCAGCCGCCATCCCAATGAATGTTGACGATGGCGTACATGCCTGCGCTGGTGATCCAGTTCACCACCTGCTTTACGCGGTCCATCTTTGCCGCGTCGATGACGCCGTTGTTGGCGTAGGTGTTCCAGGCCACGGGCACGCGCACCGTTTTGATGCCCCGGCTGGCCAGGCCATTGATGAAGGCCTGCGTGATGAGCGGTTGGCCCCAGCCCGTTTCCCAGGTGGTGGTGTTCTCGAGCGTGTTGCCGATGTTGGTGCCGAAGCCCAAAGCTTTCACCAAGGTGCGCGCGTCGACACTCCCGCTGCTCCCGCTGCTCCCGCTGGCACCGCCTGGCGCGCCAGCGCTGCCCGTCGGCGCGCCACTCGCTCCCGCGCTGCTGCTGCCACCAACGCCGGCGCCACCGCTGCTGCTTGCTCCGCCACTGACCGAGCCGCCACCGCTGCTTGCTCCGCCGCTCGGGCCAGCGCCGCCGCTGCCAACCTGTGCGCCACTCGAACCGGCCGTCCCGCTGCTCGCCCCGGCTGCGCTCATGCCGGCAGCACCGCCCGAACTACCCTCGGAAGAGCAGCCGAGCGCGCCGATCACGAGCGCGGGAGCGATGAATCCAAGCGACAACCCACGGAAAGAACCGACTCGACGCGCCGTGGCGCAAAAGAAGAACTGAACCATCCATCCCTTTTATTGAATGACTTCGCCCGGGCAGCCGAGCACGAAGTTCACGCTGTTTGCGGTCGCGGCTTTGATCGACTCACACCAGGTGCCGAACACCTCGACCTGTGAGTAGTCGCTTCCGATGTAATCCCAACCGTTGGAGTGAGTCGTGTCTTGCGGAGCTCGCTGGCCGTCGACCTCGACGGCGATGTTGCTCGGATCAGGTGGCTTACTGGTGAGGTCGAAGACGCAGTTCGATACCTGGCCGGTGATCTGGGTGAGCGCTCGAACGAGCTCGTCTTTCGTGCTCGCCAGGTAGTATTTCGGGGCCGACGGGTCCGTGCTGTCCTGCGGCATTTGGCCGGCGATTGCCATGTCGTTCAACGCTTGAGTTGCACTGGACTTGGTCGTGGCAACGCCGACCACGACCGTCTTGATTCCCGCGCTCGCGGCATCCGCAACCGCTTGCACGGCGTAAGTTCGCGCGTTCGTGCTGCCGCCGGAAGTGCTCCCGCAGGAGGGCTCGCCGTCGGTGGCCAGCAAGATGAACTTCGGGTTCGGGTCGGTCAGGCTCTTCAGGTAGTTCACGGCGGCGTCGACGGCCGCGCCGGTTGGCGTTCCGTTGCCTTCCGGGGTGAGGGCCATGACTTGCGCCGTGACGGCCGCCGCATGGTCGGGCGCGATCGTCACGGGGACGGCGCTGGTGACCGAATCGGCGATGCACTCCTTGCCCTCGCCCTCCGGGAAGGCCTTGAGGCCCCAAGAGATCGACGCATTCGTCGCGGTCACGACCTCGTTCACGGCGGGAACCACTAAATCCCACTTGCTGTCGCTGCCGCTACTGCCACTCGGTTTTTCTTTCATGGACCCGGAGCGGTCGAGCAGAAGCAAGATCTCGGCCGGTTGCCGGCTCAGTTGGAACGTCTGTCGAGCGCACTCGTTCATGACCTCGCCTGCGTCCGGGCCACTGTTGGAGCCGACGTTCAAAGCGTTGCCGCCGCCGCCGCTGCTCGCGGGTGCGTTGCCGGAACCTCCCGCAACACCGCTGCTTCCGGCCCCGCCGCTGCCCGCAGGGTCGAGCCCGCTACCTGGATTGTCCCCGTCCCTCGGCGAGGAGCAGGCGAGGAGGAGCGGGACGAACAACAGCGAAATGGCGCAGGTTCGGTTCATCAGTCCGACTAATGCCCGAGCCGCCGATTTCGATCACTCCCGAGAAAAATACCTTAAATCCGAACATTTACCCGTCCGGTTGGGATGGGGTCACGCGCCCGCCCCAGCGCGTCGCATGGAGAAATCCGCAAATCTTCGGCTTCACCCAAAGGGCCGTCCTCGACGCCGAAGGCTGGGACGCGAAGTGGCACGCAGGGTGACCATCAACAAAACCAACACGCCTTGCCCGGGCTGGGCCGGGACCCACTCCGCACTCCTACTGACTCACGCCTGCGTAGGGTTGCGAATTCACGACCGCGACTGAGCGCGCCACACTGGAGCTCGAGCTTCAGCGATCGCGGGTTGAGAACGGAGCAACGTCATGTCCTGCCAAGAGTCAGAGCTAGGCGAAGGCCGAGTCGTGCTGGTGAGTGGTGGCCTGGATAGCAGCGTGCTGCTTTATCGCGCCCACGAGGCCGCGCGCGCGGACCACACGCGCATCCTTCCGCTGTTCGTCGACTATGCACAGCGCGCGGCGCGGCAGGAACAGCGGGCCGCCGAATGGCATACGCGGCACCTGGGCTTGTCGTTGCAGGTGTTGCAGATGCCGCGCGTTGGTGAGGCCTTTCGCAGCGCAGAAACGCTCAAGCGTCATATTCCGTTGCCACATCGGAATCTCGTCGTTTTGAGCCTCGCACTCAGCTATGCGCAAATCGCCCGCTGCGCCGCGCTGGCCATTGGTGTGATCCGGGATGACGTAGACGGCTACGCTAGCGCATCATCCGCGTTCCTTTCCGCATTTCGTACTCTTTCGGCAACGCTCGGCAGTGTGCGAATCGAAACCCCCCTCATCGACTTGAGCAAGTCCGGAGTCGCCATCGAAGCCACACGCTTGGGCGTGGAGCTCGGCCGTACCTACAGCTGCATGCTCGGTCGGGACGAGCCGTGCGGGCGCTGCAGCCAATGTCAGGGACGAGACGCAGCGCTGGCGGACGCGCGGCGCGCGCTGCTGTGGTGAGCGGCCCATGTGCTAGCGAGAGCGCCCGTTAGCCGAGAAGCGCCCTCGCGTGCCAGGGCCTTCCCGGCTTGCGCCTTGCCCGGGCTTGGATGACTCTGCGCCCTCGGGAGGACGACGTGCGCAGAGACGCGACCGCAATCGTGAAGTTTGGTCTGTTCGTTGGTACGTTATTGGCTGGCTCGCTGGGCGATGGCTGCGCAAGCCCATTGTCGTGGGCCGCGCCGCCGGTAGCGCACCCGCCTGGCTCCGCCGCGCCCGACGGCCAGCTACCCCCGGGCATGGTGTCGGGTTTCCTCAAGCCCAGCCCAGCGCTCAGCGAGGCGCTCGAGCGTGAGGCGCCGGCCATCCGAGCAGCGGCGCTGCTGCGCAATTCGCGCCAGACCAGCGCGCAGGGCGAACAGCAAGCCCGCGCGATCGCCGCCCGCATTCATCAGACGCTCGGTGACGAGCCGTCGGAACAAATGGTGCTGATGCACGTCATGATTGCGGTTTCACGAGCGCAGAGTTCCGCCGCTTTCGGCAAGCAAGGGCCGTTGGTCGCAATCATCAAAGCCCAGGCACCACATACCGGCAAACCGCTCGCGGACGCCATGAACAGCATCGGTACGGTAGACCTCAACGCGCTGCTCGAAGCCTTCCGCAAGGCGTACGCGGGGGCTGACCCGAGTGAGGCCGCGCGCTACCTTCGCGCCGAATTCGATCGCAGCGAGACGATCTACCGCATGCAGCCCTTCGAGAGCGCCGATCACTCGAACCTGCATCAAACCGCGCTGCGAGCCAGCAATTACCTGCTCGACATGGCGCTCACGTTGTTGGAACGTAACCCCAAGAACCCCGAGCTCAACGCCCTCGGCTACGAAATGGCCGTCGCCTACAAGGCCAGGAACCCCGAGGTCGAGCGGCGTGTCAGCGCCGCGCTCAGCGAGTCCGGGAGCCCGGAAGCCCGCTCGGCGCTCGAACAGTGGCGCGCTTCGCGTGAGAGTGTTGCCAGTCTCGAGCTGCAGTTGGCGACGGGCGTCGCCCTCGACGAACGACAACGCACAGACCTCGCTCGCGCGCGCAGCGAGGAACAGCGCGTGCTGCAACACCTATCGGAGCTGGCGAAGCGCGGCCGCAATCAGGACAAGCCGTTCATGGCCGACGCGGGCGTTCAGCAGCTGAAGAGCCTGCTCCGTGCCGACGAGGCAGTGCTCGCTTTCGTCGAGTATCGGCGGGTCAGTCCCGACGATACGGCGCCCAATGCGCCCGGCCGCGGCGCGCTCGGCGCGTTCGTGCTCACGCGCGCCGGCTCCACCTTTACCAGCCTGGGCAACAGCGAGAATCTGCAACGGAGTGTCGACGCTTTCTTGCAAACGGTGGGCAGTGCTGGCGCGTCGATCGAACAAAAGCGGGCAAAGAGCAACGAGCTGTACACGCAGCTGTTCGCGCCAGTCGCAACGGACCTGTCACGCTCGGCCAAGCTTCGGATTGTGCCCGACGGAGCACTGCAGCTCCTGCCTTTCGAGGCGCTCTACGACGGAAAGACGTGGCTTGCCGATCGCTACCAGCTCAGCTACGCGTTCAGTGAACGGCAGCTCCTCGGCGAGCACGCACCAGCGTTGGACTTTGGTCCACCCTTGGTGCTGGTGCCCGCGTACAGCAAGCAACCCAAGCTCTTTCGCCCCGGCCAAAGGCTCACTCAAGAGAACTTCCCAGCGATCGATCGCGCTGCCGCGGAAGGGCGCCATGTGCAAGCGCTGCTTCCGAACGCGACGTTGGTGGTTGGGCAGCAGGCCACGGAAAGCGTCCTGTCCGCCGGTCGCCCACCGCGCGTGCTGCACATCGCCGGCCACGGCGTGCTGCTGCCGCTCAAATCATCGACCGGGCCGGATGATCGCGGTCTGGTGTTGTCGAATGCCAGCCTCGCTTCGCTGCCGAGCAGCGAGGTGGACCCGATGGTCTTGTCTACACTCGTGCTCGCGCCCGATGCCGCGAGGAAGAGCGATGGATTCTTGACGGCATACGAGGCTGCGGCGGTGCCGCTCTGGGGGACTGCGCTGGTGGTGCTCTCGGCGTGTGAGAGTGGCCGAGGCAGCCCGGATCGAATCAAGGGTGTGCACGGCTTGCGGCGTGCGTTCTTCACCGCCGGGGCCGAGTCGCTCGTCACGAGCTTGTGGAGCGTCAGCGACGCTGCCACTGACGAGATGATGAGCGCCTTCTATACCAACTTGAAGGCGGGTCTCGGCCGCGGCGAAGCGCTGCGCAAGGCGAGCGCGACTCTGCGCGCCAAGAACCAAGATCCTTTCGTCTGGGCGCCGTTCATTCTGCTCGGAGACACGACTCCACTGTCGTTTTCACGCATCGCGGCTTCGGCGCCCTTGGGTGAGGACGCGGAGAGCCGCTCGCAGCGCGCTTGGGCGCAAAAACGACTGACTCACTCCTCGACGCGCATGGGACAGGCGAAATGGGGCTCGGCCAGCGGACAGCAGCAAGCGCTCGATGGGTACGTGAAGCGTCAAATGCCTCCGCAACGCGGGCAAATGCTACTCACCTTGCTGGGCCAGACCGAAAGCGTGAGCCTCGTGGTGCTCGACTATCCGGGGCCGGGCACTTACTCGATCGAACACAAGCAACTCGTCGCCGGCACTTCGCCGGTCAAGGATCCGTTCGAGGTCGACATCAAAAATCTCAGCGCGCAATCCGCGGCCATTGGCGCCAAAGGCGGAACGCTCGAGGTGCTTCAGGACTCCGTGGCGGGCGGTTTCGTGGGGCGATTCACGCTGCGCCTGGATGGCGGTCGCACGCTCAGCGGTGAGTTCCACTTGGAGTCGGTGTTGCCGGCCTTGCCAGAGGTGCTGCAGCAGCAGTAGCGCCGAGGGGGGCGGAGTTCAGCCATCGCATCCCCTGATCAAAGACTCCGCAGGCGCGGCTCGCGAAAACAGCGCGCCTGCGGGAAAGGCCGAAAAATACCTTGTGTTACGGCGCGACGAACGGCGATTTCGCCGTGTACCAAACGCTGCCCAGCGCCTCACCCTTCACGTCACCGATCGAGGTGTCGGGTGCATACGTATAGAGCGGCCAGCCCTTGTAGGTACTTTGCATCACGCCGCTGCCACGATCGAAGCTCCCGAAGTCCGCCGCGGACAAGCCCGACGGCACGGTGATCGGATTGCCGTAGTAGAGCGGCCAATTCGTCAAGCAACCTCCGCTGCACGTGCTCACCGGCGGCGTCGCACCTGCCGCCGGAGTATCGTTCTTGAGCACATACAAGCTTAGACCGTTCGCAGTTCCGATCACCTTGCCGAGCGTCGTGTTCTGCAGTGAAAAAGTCGTGCCGGCGGGAAAAGTGAACGGCAACTTTGCCGTGTACCACTTGCCGTTGAGGCCTTCACCCTTCACATCACCGACCACGGTGTCGGGCGTGTACCGATAGAGCGGCCAGCCCTTGTAGGTACTTTGCAGGACCCCGCTGCCGCGATCGAAGCTCCCGAAGTCCGTCGCCAGCAAGCCGGACGGCACACTGATCGGATCACCGTGGTAGACGGGCCAATTCGTCAGACAAGTTCCGTTGCAAGTGCTCACCGGTGGGGTTGCACCTGCCCCCGGAGTGTCAGTATTGAAGACGTAGAGGCTGAGCCCGTTGACCGTGCCAATCACTTGGCCGGCGGTCGTGGTTTGCAGCGTGAAAGTCGTGGTCGCTCCGCCCGTTCCGGCGCTGCCGCCGACGCCTGCAGTGCTTCCGCCAGCACCCGCGTTGCTTCCGCCGACGCCCGCGGTACCGCCGCTCGGCAGCGTGCCGCCCACGCCTGCGGTGCCGCCGGTCGAAGTGCCCGCGTTGCCGCCGCTCGTCGCGCCTGCTTCGGAGCTGCCCGCGGAGCCCGGCGCCCCCGAGTCCCCAGCGCTCTCCCCGGCCTGCCCGGCGTCACTCGTCGCACCAGCGACGGGTTCGGTTCCTGCTTGGCCGGCGCTGCCGGCGTGACCAGCCGCACCTGCCGTGTGTCCGGCGCTGCCCGCCGTGGCCGGCGGATACGGTGTCGACTCGCTATCGCTACACGCCTCGACCGCAACTAAGCCGAGCGCGGTGGCGAAAAGCAGCCACGGTCGTTTAGACATGATCGCGTCCTCCCAGAACAGTAGACCCGCTGCAATGATGGATGATGTTCATTTTCGTTGGCTCCCTAGTCGAAGGAAAGTGGCTATTCACAGTGACCGATCTCGAACGCTCACTGCTGAGACGTTCGACGTCGCCGCATCCGGCCGAGCTTGAACCATCAGTCACGCGAACCCCCTCGCCGCGGGCAAGCCGCGAGCACAACACCCGCGCTGCCCACGATCACTCACTACGCGAACGTCGGCAATTCGTTTCATTCGCAGCGCGCGTAAACATTCGCGAACTCAGCAGTGTTCACAGCGATGTTAGCGGCTGGCATCTCATTCGGCGTTTCGCCCGCAACGCAACGCTTGGTACGTCATTGCAGTTTCGGGCAGGGATTGAACAGCCTGCGTCCAGGTCGCGCCGAATCCTGCGCACAGCGCAAGATTCTCTGAATGTTGATTGATGGTGACGCAACACCGCGCGGAGCACCGAGAGTTCGGCGGCTCGGTCGACTGTCGAGAAGCGCAACGGAAAGCGTCGTTCACCTGCGAATGATCGAAGTGCCGGGCAGCGGGTCGAAGTCGAACTCACCGAGCGGGATTCGTGGATTCGAAATGCCGGCGACGAAATCGTAGCGGCCCCGAGCGCCTGCGGGCCCGAGCGCCGATTCATGGCTTCGGCTCGGGCAACGGTGAACTTCGCCAGCAGGCGCGAGTAGCGCCGAAACCCTGCGTCGGGCCGCTCAGCGTTGACACGGCGCGAAGCACGAGGCTACGTCCTGCCCGAAATGAAGCCCATGGAGTTCCGCGACCGCTGGCTGCTCGTGACCGGCGCCTCTTCTGGCCTCGGCCGAGAAATGGCGAAAATTTTGGCGATCGAGCACGGAGCCAACCTGATCGTGGTGGCCAGGCGGCAAGACCGGCTCGACTCGTTGAAGGCGGAGATCGCAAAGGTTTCGTCGGCGCAGGTGGTCACCGTGCGTGCGGACCTTTCGCGACTCGAGGATACCGACCGCGTCGTCGAAGAGTCTGCGCGATACGCCCTCTACGGCGCCGTGCTGAACGCAGGGGTCACTCACTTCGGCCAACACAGTGACTTGGGGTGGGATGCGTTCCGCCAGATGCTCGACACGAACGTGACCGGTGTCGTGCGGATGACGAATGCTCTCTTACCGCTGCTCGAGAAGACCAACGGCGGCCTGATGCTCGTCTCGAGCATGGCCGGCATCCACCCAGTCCCTTACCAGACCGCCTACTCGGCAACGAAAGCGTTCCTGGTGCACTTCGGCTGCGGACTCTTCCACGAGTACAAAGGCCGCAGCGTCTCGATCACCACCTATGCTCCCAGCGGCGTGGTCAGCGAGATGACCGACGGTGAGAGTTTCACGCCCTTGCGCAGGTGGCTGATGCCGACCGAGCAAGCTGCGCGAGAAGGAGTGGAGGCGCTCAGGCTTCGCAAGTACCTTCACGTCCCGGGCCTTGCCAACCGCGTGGGCGGTGCGTTCGTGCGCATGTTGCCCAGCAAGTTCACGACTGGAATCGTCGGCGCCCAGTATCGCAACGCGTTGAGCAAGACCAAGGGTTAGCCGAGCGCTGCTCGGTGTGCGAGCTCCGCGGCGGAGCGGGATAGCATCCCGATGGGTGTCTCTTCGCGCGTCGATCCCCTGAAAACGCGCCGATTGCGCAACGGGTTTGCGCAATCGGCGCGAAGCCGTTGCGCAGCTCGCGCCCAGCATCCGCGCAGACAACGTGCGGCCGTCGCGAGGACGCGCTTTCATTCGGCCGATTCGTAACGACGGGTCGCAGCTGCGAGTGACGGCATGGGAGTTGCTCAGTCATGCGTTCGAAGGCTTGCACGATGGAAACGCCAATGAAGCTGACCGCTGCGACGATGATTGCTCTCCTGGGATTGGGCTGCGCTGGACGAGTGCTCGATACGACGGAGCAGGATCGAGCTGGCGGCGGTGGAGGCGGGACGGAAAACGTCGCATCGGACCCCGGAGTGAGCACCAATCCCAACCTGCCAAGTGAGGCCCCGGGGGAAGCCGGCGCGCCCGACGCGGCAGCGGGCGCGTATCCAGCGGGCCGCGGGGGCGGTTCGAGCGTTGGCGGCAAGCCGGCGGGGGGCGGGAAGAGCGCGGGCGGTGCGGGGATCGGGGGTCGCGGCGGTGATGCGAACGGAGATGCAGGCGAAGCGGGCGTCGGGGGCGTCGGGGGCGTCGCTGGCGAGGGCGCTGGCGCGGCCGGGATCGGCGGAAGTGCGGGCGAAGCGAACGGTGGCGCAGGGGGCTCGGGACTCGGCGGCAGCGCTGGCACCGGCGGATTCGCGCCCGCGCCCAAATGCACTTCCGGGCTCACGTTCGTACCCTCGACGCCGCTCATCACGGACACGTTCAACAGCGTGGCCGCCCCGGGGGTGCTCTATCACTACACCGCACCCGGGCTGACGCCGGCAGTCACCGAGATCCTTCCGTCGAGTAGCGGCGCATTTGGCGGCATACACATCAAGGCTGAGCCAGGTGTCGCGACCGACTCGGCGAACCAATGGTTCGGCGTGGGCTTGCCGCTCTATGGCTGCGTCGATGCGACTGCATACCGCGGCGTTCAATTCACGATTAGCGGCGATCTCGGCAGTTGTGCCCTGACGTTCGGCTTGGTGACGAGCGTCAACAACTCGGATTCGTTCGTCGGGTCGTGCCAGGCGAGCCTTTGTTTGGCGGCTTCCTCCGCACCGCTCGCGGTCGGTACGACCGTCGTGCTTTTTGCCGACATGGCCGGCGGTGTCCCCGAGTCGAACGTCAATCCGGCGACGCTGAACGATCTGCAATGGCAGTTCACGCTTCCAGTTGGGGAGACCGAACCCGCGTGCGTCGCGGACTTCACGATTACCAACGTGTCGTTCGTCAACTAGCGGGCGACCTGCGCAGCGCGACGGACGCTCGAAAAAATTCCGAATCGTACTCGGAAATTTGCCGAACGAATCGGCCGAGCGCCGCACAAATCCCGAGTAATTCGCCGGTTTCTTGGCTGGCCCGGGAAGTGCTTCGGCAGTGGATCCCACCTTGCCGACCGAACCATCGACCCCGCCGCGCCTTAGACGATTCAACTCTGTCTCACTCGCGATCGCGATCGGCGTGCTGACCATCCTCGGTGCCGGAGCGACCATGGCCGTGCACGCGCAGGCGAACGTCAACAAGGTCGCCCTCGATCAATCGCCAAAACCGGTCACCGTGATCGAAGCGCGCGCTGCGACGTATCGCGACTCGCGCAGCTACGTCGGCACCATCGAGCCGTGGATCGAAGCGAGGATCGGCCCACAGATGATTTCGGCCTACGTCGATACCGTGCTCGTTCGACCCGGTGCATCGGTGAAAAAGGGCGACGTCGTGGCGACGCTGGACTGTCGCAACGCGAGCGCGACGAGCCGCTCGGTCGCGATGCAAGCGCGAGCCGTCGCTGCACGCCAAGAGGCGATCTCACACGAAGCCGCGCGCTTCAACGGACTGCTCGACGGTGGGTTCGTGTCGCTCAACGAGGCGGAGCAGAAGGCCGCCCAGAGCGCCGCGGAGCAGGCGCAGTTGCTGGCGACGCAAGCGCAGCTCTTGGGCACCTCCCTGCAAGTCGATGACTGCACGTTGCGCGCCCCTTTTGCCGGTGAGGTGGCCACGCGCAGCAGCGATCCAGGCTCATTCGTGCGCCCCGGCGTTTCGATCGCCACCATCGTGGATCGATCTACGGTGCGTATCGTCGCCGACGCCGCGGAGATCGACTTTCCGGTCATCGCGCCGATGAACGCGGTTCGCGTGCACGTGTTTGCCACCAATCGCGACTTGTCCGCGAGCGTTTCGCGTCGGGCGCCTGCGGCAGACCCAGCGACGCGCACCGTGAACTTCGAGATTGACGTGGCTGACCCAGATCGCAGTCTGCCCGTAGGTACGACTGCCGACATTCACATCGATACGGGAGCGCCGCAGCCGGCGTGTGAGATCCCACTCTCGGCTGCGACGGTGCGCGGCGAGACGGCCACGGTGTTCGTGATCGACGATGGTGTTGCGCACAAGCGTACTTGGCGGGTCCTGGGCGAGCGTGAGGGGCGGCTATTCGTCGAGCCCGGACTGGGCGTGCGCACGCGCGTCGTCGTGCAGGGCAGGGCGCTCTTGAACGACAAGGACCGCGTTTCGGCGAGCCTCGAGCAAGTGAGCCAACCATGACCGCGCTTTCACTGAAGAACCCGATCGCGGTCTTGATGTTGGCGATCGCGGTCGTCGTGTTTTCACTGGTCGTGACGCCGCGCATGGCGGTCGATACGTTCCCCGAACTTTCGCCGCCGGTATTGGTCGTCGGCACTTTGGCACCGGGGCTCGGTCCCAAAGACGTCGAAAAGACGCTCACTTGGCGGATCGAAAAGTATGTGAGCGCGACCCCCGGCGTGGATCACGTCGAGAGCATCTCGCGCAACAACTTGAGCATCGTCTGGGTGTGGTTGAAGTGGGGCACGGATCTGAATGCCGCGCAGACGTTGGTCCAACAACAGACGGCGTTTGCAATGAGCGCGGTGCCCAAGTCACTCGGCGTGTTGCCGCCGTTCGTGTTGCAGTTCGATCCTTCGAACGCCCCCGTCGCGCAAGTCGCCGTCTACGGCGGCGGACTGCCCAGTCCGAAGTTGTACGACTACGCGCTGAACCAAATCGAGCCGCTGCTCGAGGGCATATCTGGCGTGGCCAGCGCTTCCCTCAACGGCGGTCGTCAGCGGCAGATCAATTTGATCGTCGACCCAGTGGCGGCGCAAGCGCGTGGCTTGACTTCGAGCGACGTCGCGGCGGCCGTTTCACAGTCGAACGCGCTGTTGCCGTCTGGCGTGTTTTTGTCCCCCAAGTTCGACGCGAACGTGTACACGAACGCGGTACCCGAGCGCGTGAAGACCATCGGTGAAGCCATGGTCAAGGTGGTCGACGGCAAGCCCGTGTTGATTCGCGATGTCGCGCGGGTCGAAGACGGGGGCAGCCCCGAGACCCAATCCGTATCGATCAATGGCCAAGACGGGGTGTACTTGAACGTCTTGCGAGTCCCGGGCGGCAATACGATCGAAATCGTCGACGCGGTGAAGCGGGTCGTCGCGGGTTTGAAAGATCTCCCGCCGGGGATGAAGGTCGTCCCGATTTTCGATCAATCCACGTTCGTGCGAACGACGTATCACGGCCTCAAGCAAGAAGTGGTGCAAGCGCTGGTGCTGATCGCGCTCGTCATCTTGCTCTTCCTGCAGAGCTTACGCGGCACTCTGATCGTTTCGGTGGCGATCCCGCTCTCGTTCGCGATCACGTTAATCGCGCTTTATGCCAGCGGCCAGACGCTCAACGCCTTTACTTTGGGCGGATTGACGCTGGCCATGGGTCGTTTGGTCGATGACGCGGTGGTCGTGCTGGAGTCGATTCACCGGCATCAACGCCAAGGCCTCGATCCCTACCGCGCCGCTTTGCTGGGCACGAACGCCGTGGCAGTGCCCGTGTTGGCCTCGACCTTGACGACCATGGCCGTGCTCTTGCCGGTCGTGTTGCTCGCGGGGCTCGCAAAGAAGTTGTTCGCGCCGCTAGCTTTGACCGTCGCGGTGGCGATGACGGCGTCGTATTTCGTGAGCGTGTGCGTCACACCCGTGGCTTGCCGCTACTTTCTCGGGCATGTCGAGCAGCGCGGCTTCACCAAGCGGATCGAGTATTGGATCGATGCCGTCGCCGCGGGTTACTCGCGGCTGCTGCGCAGCGTGCTTTCGCACCGCTGGGCGGTAATCCTCGGCTGCGCAGCAATCACCGGTGCCGCCGTCGTCGCCGCCGCGCGTCTGCCGAGCACCTTCTTCCCCGAAATCGACGAGTCGATGGAGCGCATCTACGTGCGGCTTGCGCCCGGCATCTCGCTCGCCGATTCAGCCAAATTACTGCAAGAAATGGGCAAAACCGTGGCGGATGGTTTGCCCAAAGGCAACGTGCAGCTCGTGCTGACCAACGTCGGTTCACCGAGCAACGCGCGCAGCGCCATGACCAGCCCCAACAATGGCCCGCACATGGGCTTCATTCGTCTGCAATTGGCAGATCAAGAAGAACGCACCCTGTCGCAACGGGAGTTGGCCGATCGGACGCGCGCGACCCTGAACGCGCGCTATCCGGGAGTGGAGTTCTTGCAATGGCCGGGTGGCCTGGTCGCGAGCGTGTTCTCGAACGGCTACATCGCGCCTTTGGTCATGGAGGTGCGCAATGACAACTTGGTGGAGTTGGACCAGCAGGCCCGCGCGGTGGCTGAGGTCGCCCGTAGCGTGCCAGGCGTTCGCGACGTCCGAGTCTCGCTGCAAACCGATTACCCGGAGATCCACGTCGATACCGATCGCGAAAAGGCGGGGCTCGTCGGCGTGACCTCGCGCGTGGCCGCGCAGACGACGCTCGAAGCCACGCTCGGAAATATCAATTCCCCGAGCGTTTGGGTCGATCCGAGCAGCGGTCAGTCGTACTACGTCGTCACGTACTATGACGGAAAGGCCGTGCCTGATCCGAATGCGCTCGCGCAGATCCCGGCGCGCATCGCAGGCGGCAAGGCGGTGCCACTCGGTGCATACGGTAAAGTGCGTCGCTCGATCGGGCCCGTGGCGGTCGAGCGCAATCAGCTGCAGCGCGCCGCCCACGTGCTGATGCAGACCGAGGGCCGCGACATTGGTACGGCCGCCGCCGAGCTCGAGCGCAAACTCGACGCGGACCCGCGCACTCGGGACATCACGCGTTCGTTCGTGGGCCAAGTGCAGCTCATGCACGATACCTTCTCCGGCCTAGGCGTCGCGATCGGACTCGCGGTCATGGTCGTGTTCATGATCATGGCTTCGCAGTTCGGGTCGGTGCGCTTGCCGTTCGTAATGCTGTTCACTATCCCCGTGTCTCTGGTGGGCATCGTGATGGCGCTCATGGCGGCCGGTCAGGGCTTTTCGGTGACGGCGCTGATGGGCATTTTGATGGTGATTGGGATCGCCGTGTCCAACGGCATCTTGCTGGTGGATGACGCCAATCGGCGCTTCGTAGAGGGAGACGCTGCGCTGGAGGCCGTGGTCGCGGCGGCCCGCTCGCGCTTCGTGCCAATCGCCATGACCAGTTTGGCCACGATCATCGGCTTGATTCCCACGGCAATGGCGCTCGAAAAGGGCACTGAAGCGAATCAACCCCTCGCTTTGGCGGTCGTCGGCGGGCTCACGTCGTCTACGGTTCTCTCCTTGTTCTTGGTGCCGGTGATCTTCCTGTTTCTCGCCAAGCGCAGCACTGCACCGCAACGACCAGAGCCGAGCCGCGCTCAGCCGGAGCTGAGCGCGATCGCTCCGTGAGCTCAGAACAAATAGAAACCAGAGAATTGCAGGCGCGTGTTCTTGGCCTCCACGCCGTCAGCGTACGTCTGATGAAAATAGGCGTACTCGACGCCCAAACGCAGCGCGGCGGTCAAGTCACAGAAGACGTTGGCATCCACCCAGTACGACTTGTCGAAGATCTTCGACAGCCCGTTGCCGCTGGTATAGCTGGCAGCGTTGCTCGACTTCATCCTCGAGTAGTTGGCTGAAATCCAAACTTTGCCCGAAGGCGGCAAATAGTATTGAACGCCCACGATGTACGACTGCCAATCGATGGTGTGGATCTTGCCATTGGAGTCGAAGGTGACCATCCCGTTGTCGATGTCAGCAGCGTACGTGGGCGCGGGTGTCACCATGTCCGGATTGGGAGGCGCTGGAAAGCCGACTCCCCCCGTCAACCCGGTGTACAGATCGGAGATGCCCGTGCCGGTGACGAACGAGCCGGTCAAGGTCAACGCGTTGGCGCGTCTTTCCAACGTCGCGGGGAGGATCGGAATCAGCGCGTCCAGGGACACGCCCCAGCCATTCGTGCGGCTGTGCCCGTTGCCGTAGAAGCCGGGCAGGATGAAGTGCCGTGCGACGCCGGAGACGCCCAGCGCCAAACCGTCGACGGCGGTGCCAGTGCCGCCAGCGGTGTGTAACCCTTTCCAGTGATTGAGCGTGAGCTTGAGGCCGGCCTGGCCGTCAGGGACCTGCGAATTGCGGGAGACCGGTCGTGCCGCAGCAACGGCCAGGTCCAGGTCGATGGGATCGGTTTTGATGGTTTTCGATAGGCGCGCTTGCGGGGCGCGCGAGTAGACTTGTCCGGGCACGCCCTGGATTTCCACGGTGTTCGGATGAAACGCAGATTGCCAGCCGAATAACTGCCAATACTGCCCGAGCAACACGTCCACGATCGGGTCTTCGACTTTGATCGCCATGTGGCGAATGCGGAATGCGGGATTGCCGATCATCGCTGCTTGGCTGGCGGTCGACGTTGGCTGATTGCCCAAAAAGTCCATTTCCAGCACCGCGCTCGCCTTCATGCCGTCGCTCGCGGGCGCGTCGAGCTTGAAGCCGATGCGCGAGTTGCGTGCGCCGAACAGTGTCTGCCCGTTGCTGCCGGCATAAGTGCCCGGCCGCGCGAGCGCGCCGTTGCCTTGCAAATCATTGATGGTCGTATTCGCTGCCTGGGTCGAATCGTGAATGGCGTCGAACTCGGCGAAGCCATAAAATGTCGTCCCCCACTTGCCCTGGATGGGGCGCGGTCCACTATCGAGCGGCGCTGGCCCGATCGCAGGCTGCGCCGCTACCGCTGGTGCGGGTGGAGGCGCTGGCGCCGGGGTCTGTGCAGGTGCCAAAGAAGTGCGAGCCAATAGCAGGGCCACTGCGCCCAAAGTTCGCGACTGTCGCATGGTGATGTCTCTTTGAGTGAAAGTTCAGAAATACAAGTCGAAGTGACGTCCGGCGGTGTCGGAGCAATGGCCGTAGCCCGCTCCTCCGTGGTCGCGTTGAAAGCCGCAACGGACGACGTGCTGCGTGCCGCACTGCAAGAGCGCCATGCCGACCTGTGAGTCCTCGCGCGCGACGCGCCTAGTTTCGTCGTCCATTTCTACGTCGTCGGGGATGGTGTTGAACTTGCCCGTGCAGCGCTCGCCGTCGGCCAGTTCGGCGACCAAGTTCCCGCTCGCGGCTCGCGCGTCTTGGAAGACGATCGAACCTTTGCGCGGTGCTTTGCTGTCGTACAAATAGCCCTCGCGTGCGCTGGCACAGCCGAACGAAAGCACGCTCAGCGTCAGCAATGCGAAACAGCGTGACAGTGATTCGAACATCGCCCGTGGCTCCTTTTCGACGCGGGACATCTCAAAACA
>Ga0164309_10000542_pt1 | contig 20633 bp, 15 predicted proteins | sample Whisoiple_247_MG_FD_109984 | JGI IMG/M metagenome (GOLD analysis project Ga0164309, IMG submission 109984) | Soil microbial communities amended with fresh organic matter from upstate New York, USA - Whitman soil sample_247_MG | ecosystem: Environmental > Terrestrial > Soil > Unclassified >...
GTGGCACGGCCAGGCGCACTTCTTTGCCGCCACGTTGCAGCGGGCGGTTAGGCATTGGCCGTCCGCCGTGCACGGCGGAGCGAAGGGATCTGGCGTGGAAAGGGGGCCAGGCGCCGCTGCTGGCGTCGCTTGCGCGGGAGACGCCGCTAGCGTGGGCGCCGTTCCGTCACCGTATCCGGGGGCATGCGTCACGGGCGGGCCCTGAACGGGCGGCGGAGTAGAGACGGGTGGCGGATCGCTGTGCTTGGCGCAGCTGGCGCTCGCGAGCGCCAGCAAGATGCTGCAAGAGGCGATATTCCGCATGGCTCTCGAATTCTTCGCGCGCTGATTCCAGCGCTGACAGAGCGTACTACCAACTCGCAATCGGCGCGCCTCAAAAGGATGTTATCGTCGACCGCTCGGCTCATGGTGACGCGAGCGGAGCGCACGGACGTGATCGACGAGCAGGTGGTGATGCGCCTGAACGGCGAGCTCCGCGCGGCATTGCGACGCCGGCCAGCGCAGGAGGCTCGCTTAGCGGGGGTGTTGCGCGCCTTGGCGCCCCACTCTGCGTCGCTGTGCAATGGGCTTCTGGAAGCCTTCGAGCTGATGGTCAAGCGCGGGTCGTTCGAGCGCCCGCTGTATGCCTCGAGCGTGCGCACGATCGGCGAGAGCTTGGAGCGTCGGGGCACGCCTGCCTTGAAAAAGGCCTTGGAATCGGAAGAATCCGGAGGCTTCTCGACGCTGTCCGCTGCCTGTCGCACGACCGATCCGGCGCTCGCAGAAGCGTTGGGTAAGGTCGCGCGCAGTCGCCAGGCGCATCTGGCGTTTGCGGGTGAAGTCGCGCGCATTGCCCGCGGTGAATCGGGCGGTGAGCATCTGACCGCGCTCGCGCCGAAGATCAAGGAGAGTCACCGCATCGCCCTCTGTCTGGAGCTGTTCGTGCCACTCACTTGGTCCAAGCCACTCTCGCCAGTGATCGCTCCGGCGCTCACGGTGCTGCGTGAAGCGGAACGCCACCTGGGTCGCTGGCTCGTACTCGGTGAAGTCGCTGCGCGCGCGGGGGACGGCGCGGCGCTCGCCGACGCTTCTACGCGCGCCAGTTTGGGACCGCAGAGTTCGAGGGCCGCCTGGACGATGGTGGTCTGGGCCTTGTCCTACGCATTGCCCCCACCAGCGATCCGCCCAACCCTCGAGCTGGTCGCACGCCTCAGCGATCGCCCGAGCGCTGATCGGGACACGACATTTCTATTTCGCCTGGCGCGTCAAAAGGCGCCTGGCGCGCGCCCGATGTTGGAAGGGCTGGCCAAGGGCCCGTTGAGCGACGAATCCGGCGTCCGCGCGGCGCTGCATTTGGTCCGCGACTATGGCGATCCGCGACCGCGGGAACTATTGCGCGCGGTCGCCAGCAGTTCGCGGCGCGCGGCGTTGCGCGGGCTCGCCGTTGCCGCGCTGTTCGACTCGGGCGATCGCGACTGGGCGGTGGACTGCGCGAAATCGCTGATGGCATCGCGGCACTTGGCGTCGGTCGCCTGGGGCGCGCTGATCCAAGCCGCACACGCCAAGAACTCGCCGGAAGTCGTTTCGGAGCCTAGCGTGCGTCGCATTCAGTTTGGATGGAGTGAATGAGCCGCATTGGTGTTTGGCTGATTTTTCTGGGCGCGACCGAGCTCGCGCACGCTGAGCCGGGTCCACTCCAGGTGTTCGCGCAACGCACGGATGGGACTTGGCTGAGCCCCGCCCACGATCATGTGGCGCTCAGTCGCGAGCTGCCAAGCGCTGGCGGGGATGCACACGAAGACGAAGCCGTGCGGGTGGTCCTGAGCGACGCGAGCGGCACGCCGCCGGTGGTTCGAATCGCCACGCGACGTGCGGGAGGCGCCTTGCTCGACGCGCTCGCGGAGCCGAAACTCAGCACGGCTACCTGCCCTCCAGGCGTACCCGCGCACGCGGCGTGCTGGGCGACCATGCCGCTGCGCCTGACGCCCGATCGCCTCGACCGTGACCACCCAGCGGCGCGTGAACGCTCGCTCGAGGCCGAGCTGGGCGGCAAGCTCTGGGTAGAGGTAGCTGGGCAACCCCTCATGAGCTGGGCCGTCGGAGCTCCTCACGGCGGTCTACTGTCGAGCATCGAGCGGCTGAGCGTGAAGTTGCGGGTGCGGGTGCTCCGCGTCGTGCCCGGAGGCGCGCCGGCGATCGGCGGCGATAGTGGTACGGCGTTGAGCATCGTGCTCAAGGACATCCAAGCCGCGAGCAAGCTGTGGGGCCAGTGCGGTATCGATCTTCAAGGGCCGGCCGGGCCCGACATTCAGGTCGTCGACCCACCGCCGATTCAGCTGGTTGCCGTCGGTTGTGACGCGGGATTGCCCGCGAGTGGTGGGGAGATCAACCTGCGCATCCGAGGTAAGCGCGTGAAGCTGGCGACGCGCCAGGGCGAAACGCCGATGGTCGTCGCTCAGCGCCTGACTCGGGCATTGAACAAAGTGGGCGTGAACGCGCGCATCAGCCCCAATCCCCGAATTGCATCGGGAGCCGCCGGCGCCGTGGACGTTTTGATTCAGAACGCCGGGCGGCTCGGGGGGATCGAGGCGGAGCCAGGGCTGGCGCTCAATACGGATGCATCCCTCGGCGTGTGTTTGGGCGAGGTGGACTTGGGTAATGGCCTATCGCATTTCGTCGAGAACGACGCCGCCGCAGGAACCGTCGAAGAACGCGCGCTGATCAAGGCCTTCGACGACGGAGATCCAAGCACGATCGAAGTCTTCGTCGTCCCTTCGTTCGATCAGTCGGGCCGCATCGGCGAATCGTTCATCGACGATGACGGCGCTGGTATTCAAAATACCGTCATCGTCGATCGCGCGGCGTTGCGCGCTGGCCCTCGATCGTACGCGCTAGCCCACGAACTTGGTCATATCTTGCTCGATTTACCGGGACACCCGGACGACTACGGGGTCGATCAAGCAAGCTCGTTGATGGATTCGGACGCCTCGGACGCTTCGGTCTTCGGCCCGCGTCGGCTAACGCTCGCGGATTGCGAACGCGCTGTCCTGGAAAGCGGTCCCAATGCCCGAATCCCGATCGCGCAGCCGTGGCCATTGAGCAGTGCCGCGACCGCTCCGCCGACTCGGAAGCCGGCTACTTCGTCACGATGAACTCGAGCTCTGTCCCAGCGGCGTAGGCGTAGCTCACGTACGAATCGAAGCCATCGACCAACACGCCCACCTTGGCGTTTGACTCCACGCGGTGCACGCCATCGTTCTGCGCGCCTGGCGATAGATTCCCTGGCGCGACCTTGTTCGGGTCGATGATCGGAAAGCTGATCTGACACTCATAGACGGTGAACGGCGATGGGCCCACGGTTTTTCGGCGCGCCTCATCCGTGATGCCGTCGGCGTCGTGCGCGGTACAACCGGCGATTTCATCGACTGAACGGCCATCGAGCACCACCACGGCGTCGCGTGGCGCGACGATGCGAATGAAGTCGAATGCGTACTTGTCCGGGGTCAAAAATACATACGAGTTACGGAATTGCTCGATCGGCGGCACGATGATCAAGCTCGGATCACCGCCCGGAAAGCCGGTCGGCACGTTGGCGTCCTGTTGGCTGGGTGAGACGCTGCTGAGCATCACCGGAGCATCACTCTTGAGGGTGAAATGGTGAGCGCTCGGAATGGTCACGAACGAGCCGCGTTCGCCGAGCTCGAACGACTGAAATTCGCCGCTCAGGCTGGTCGTGACACGCGCGCCGGCTTCGGTAGTGGCGATGACTCGAAAGTACTCGTCTTGCTCTGCTTCACCCACCGGTGCGCCGGCTTTGGCCAGCGCAGCCGTGCGGCTCGGGGAGACGGTGGCGACGAAATTCTGCCCAGAGGTACGGATCGGATCGAGCTGTTCCTCGAGGTGATCGGCGCAACACTTGCGGGCCGCGAGCTTCTCGAAAAATGGGGCGTCGCTCGCTTCACTGCCGCTGAACACGACCAGGGCCGCGTCGCTGCTGATCAGCGAACCCGTGAAGTCGGCGTTGAAGTCGTCTGTCTCCAGGTTCAAAACGTCGAACGGGGAGAGCTCGAACTCGAGCGAGCCGCCCTTGGGGGTCGCCGGGATCGTCCCACCGCCCAGGATGCGCGTGCTGCTGTCGACCCGCACGTGGGTATTGGGGGTAGTGCCGACCAAGGTCAGGAACGCGCGCAAGCTGACCGGATTCTGCGGGCTAAAGTTAGTGTCCGGATCGCTCGAGTTGGCGATGGTCTGCGGCCAACCGAGCACGACGTAGGCCGGCTCCAGATCGTCCCCGAGCGGCGTCAGCGCTTCGGTCGGCTTCAGCAAGGACGCGTCGTTCGAGAACACGTTCACGTTCTCGAGTGGGTTGAATTGATACGCGACCACCGGGAACGTGGAGTGAATGCGATAGGCGTGACGCGTCAGCGCGGTGTGCGTGCCCGTGTCGAACTCCCCAGGAGGTGAACCATCCACCTCGCGCGGGCCGAGCTTGAAGACCCGCAAATTGAAGGGGGGGATCGTGGCCGTCACCACCGACTTGGGTTTGTTCTTTTGACCGGGCTCGGTATCGTCTTGCTCGATCGTGACCTCGGTCGCCACGTCGGTTTCGGGATTACTGATGACGATGGCGAATTGCTGAGCCGCCGCATTCAAAGTGTCGTTGATCTTGGCGTTATCGAGATCGACCGCGAAGTATTCGCAACCAACGTTGCTGCGTCGCTGTGACGCAACGCTACACAGGTTGACGCAGCTGCCCTCGCGGCAGACTTGGCGATTGCTTGGGTCACAGGTGTCCAGCGCAGTCTGCTCGCTACCAGTGCTGTCGCACTGCATGATCGTTTGACCCGAGCAGCTTTGTCGATTGGGTTCGCAAACCGCGCAGGCCTCGAGCGTGGTCGAGCAGATCAAGCCGCGACTCGTACAGGCATCCACGACTGCCCAGTGAGCTCCTTGCTCGCCGGCCACACAGCGCTCCAGATCCGGCGCGCAGCGCGATACGCCGAGTGTGCACACCGGCGCGCTGGCCTTTTGAGCGATCCAGCGGCTGCCGGAGTCGTAGCCACACCCGCTCAGCAATAGCGCTGTGAATAGGCCTATTTTGCCGAATCGAAGCGGCGAACGGGAGGGATCAATAGCTGGCGAAAAAGACATCGGTCGCGTAGGCAGTCCAGCCCCTTTGGGCAATGTCGCGATAGCGAAGCGCCCCATAGACGAAGTTGTCGATGCGAGCGGCGCTGACGGTGATCGTGAGCGGACCTGGGGTTAGTCCGAGGTCGGGGCCGACGGCGTTCAAGTCCGGCAAGCTGAACGACTCGGCAGAACCTGGCGCAACCACTTTCCACGCGATCAACCCGCCGCCGCTCTCGACCTCGTACACGAACAGATCGACGTTGGAGCCGTCACGCGCGCGCGTCGATCCGAGCGCCTTGCCGTCCCAAGTGGTGTTCGGCAGAGGCGTGGTCAATTGGGGAACTTGCACGAATCGGTCGATCAAGAGCGGCTGACTCGTGTCTTGGGCCGAGATCAAGCCGACCACCGAGCGCGGCGTGCTCGCGGCTTGGCCAGTGACCGCGCGCGCAGTCACGATGTAGCTCGTGCCCAACAGGCTGCCGCCGAGGGTGGGCACCCCGACGAACGAAAATGGCCCGGAAAGCGGCAAATCACGCGAGATATAGCCGTTGGGCAATGGTGCGAAGCCCTCACTGCCGACCTGAATCGAAGCGTTCGCTTGGACGCGATCTGGTCCGCGCTGGGTAACGTCGGGCGGATCCAAATCCAACGTCAGCGTGTGATCGAGGTCGACGTCGATTTGAATGAACACGTCATTCTTCGTCTCGCCAGACTTTGCGGCGACGCCGCGCACCAATCCCATTTGGTAGGCGGTGAAGGTGGGCGGGTCGTGCTTGCGATTTTCGAGGCCGGCGAGTGCGTAGAGCGTGAAGTTGCCAGGTAGACCGTAGTTGCTGAAGTAGTAACCGCGCCCGCCGCCGGAGTCCGGCGTGATCGCCTGCGAGCTCGACGGCAAGCTGAAGCGATCGGTCGGGCTCCCGGTCAAGCGCATGACGTACGCAACCAGTCGCTCATCGTCCGACTTGGGTGTGGGCACGTTGAGCCAACCGTCGCGCTTGAACTCCGCCGAAGCAGGCCACACGACCTCACCGGAGACGCTCGTACCGAACACCCCGGAACCACCGCTGGCTGGCAAATCCCCGCTGGGTGGTCCGCAGCCGGGCGCCAAGATCGGGTCGAGAAACACGGTCACGCTGTCGACGTCGACATCCACGAACGTCTGCGGCTGGTAGCACTTGCGCGCGACCGTCACCGTGCGCTTGGGGCCCAGGCCCTTCTTGGAATCGACGGTGACGCCACTCACGTCGGTCTTCAGAATATCCGCGCTGGTGGCATCATCTCCGATGATCACGGTGGCGGCGGGCAAACCTTTGCCGGTGATGTTGTCGAGCACCAGCACACGCAGGTCGTTCTCGAGCGCATTGCCGCTCAGGCCGCCTTTGTAGCCGTTGTCGCTGTTGCTGTAGACGAAGGCATCGAGCACGTCAGAATCGACCGAGGTCGAGACGCGGATCGGCTTGCTCCCTGGCGTGCCCGCGGGCGTCGTGCAACGGAGCTCCGTCTTGCTGACGACTTCGTTCACGACGCAGGGATTCTGATCGATCGTGACTTCCGTCGCGTCGTTCCAGCGCGTGCCGTCGCCGTACAACGTGATCTGAGTGCCCCCTGAAGTCGGCCCACTGTCGGGCGAAGCGAAGAATTGGTCGTACGTGTAGCCGCCGACCAAGACAGCCGAGGTGGATTCGTCGTCGCCGTTTTGCACGCGGACGTCGACCGCGCCGGTGTGCCCCGCTGGGACCGTGATCTGGATTCGCTGCGGATCTATCGGCACGATGGCCGTGCGATCCAGCTCGACGTCGCCGAACCAAACGCGCGCACGGCCGTCGAAGCCATTGCCGCTGACGAGTGCCAAGCCGCCGCCTGCGAACGAGCCGCGCGGCGGATTCACACCCAACACCGCGTGAGGGGCGGTGGGAGGCAGCTCGTCGTTCGCGTCCGCGGTGGTGCCGGCGTCGAGATTGATGCCGAGTCTGCCACCGCCGGCATCAGGGTCGCGATCCGACAAGCGCGTGAACGGACCATCCGCCCGGGAGAGACAGCCGGAGGCGAACGCCGCGAAAGCCAGCGCAAGCCCCACACCCACACCCACCGGGCGCGCCCAGATTTTCATTCGAAACAGCTCGTCATGGTTCCTCGGGCGCCGCTCGAAAGGCTAAGCCCGGGTAGGCCTTCGAGCAAGCCGCGGAAACAATAGCGGAGCCAGCCGAAAAATCCTGTCGCGCGGGCCGGCTCGTGACGTCTCCGCTACGAGGTGTCCAACTGAGGGTCTCAACCCGCGCGGGCCGGTCGAGGCGTGGCGTGACGGAGCTCCAGAGCATTAAGAATATGTAGTGAGACGCGCTTGCGAATGCCGTCTTCGGCTGGCCCAACGCACGCGGGACAACCGCCGTTTTTACACGGGCAGGTTTCAATCAGCAGCCGAGTTTGTTCGAGCAACTCCGGCGCGCGCTCGAATAGGCGCTCCGCAAGCCCAACCCCGCCAGGGTGCGCATCGAACAAGAACACCGTCGGGTCGAAGCCGCCGGTGCGCCCTGCATGGAAGTCCCTACCAGGTGCGGCCAGGGCGCCGTCAGCCCCCGGCAAACCGCCGTCACCCAGGGTTTGCCCGAGGTCGCGTGGATCGCACATCATGGCCAGGGTCGAGATTGTCTCGAGCGCTCCACCGACTCCGCGCAGACCATCAATCACCGTCGCGCGTGGGTAGGGCAGGGTAGCAAGGACCGCTTCCGGCAAGGTCAGCCAAAAACTCGTCGTGTGCATCTGCATCTCCGGCAAATGCACATCCCCATAGCCCGCGTTTTCATGGGTGAAGAACTTGATCTTCTTGTAGCCGGTGACCTTTTCCACCACCTTCACATCACCGAAACCGAGCAGGGCGCGGCCGAGTTCGTTGCTGGTGCGCTCTTCGATCACCGCGACAGTGCGGTAGGTGAGGGCGGTGGTGAAGTAATCCGGCGCCACTTTGCGCACGAACGCTTTGTGATTTTCGAAATCCAAACGCTCGACTTGATACTGCTCGGCGTCGTGCTGATAGATCGCCTGCTCGTGCAGCATCGTGTGCGTCGCGCGAAAATCGAGCTCGGCGATCGATTGATTGTTGGCAACGTCCACGATCACGAAATTGTCCCAGCCGATGTTGCGCAGAGACACGTTATTGGCCGGAAAAGCTTCGCCGGACCAGTGATAACGACCGCCGGCTTGGTGCACCAAACCGTGACTCGCCAGGTAGTCCAAGGCGTCGCGCGTGGCGTTCGGGTCGAGCGTCAAATAGCTCTCGCCGACCGCGGGCTCCGGACTCGCCACGCGCTCACCCCGGGCTGAGATCTCGAAGGGCGCTTCGAACGCCGCGCACTTGAGGTGTTGGATCAGTACCTCCACGTTGCTGGGATCGATGCGCGCTTCCTCGGCGTTCGAATCGAGCAAGTACTGTGGTTCGCGCGCCAAATATTGATCCAGCGAGTCACTCGAGCACACGAGCACGGCGATGCTCGTGTCGCCGCGGCGGCCGGCGCGGCCAAAGCGCTGCCAGGTGCCGGCGACCGAGCCCGGATAACCCGCGCACACCACGGCATCCAGGTCGCCGATATCGATGCCAAGTTCGAGCGCGTTGGTCGCCACGACGCACAGCACCTCGCCGTTGCGTAGGCCAGCCTCGATCGCTCGCCTTCGCTCGGGCAAATAGCCACCGCGATAGGCCATGATCGCCTCACTGCCCGCCACGTCACCCACGCGAGCGCGCAGGTACTTGAGCATGATCTCGACCGAATTGCGCGACGGCCCAAAGACGATCGTCGGTACCCGAGCACGCACCAGATCCGCCGCCAGATTCACGCTCTGCTTCAAGGTGCTGGCGCGGATGCCGAGCTCCTCGTTCACGACCGGCGGGTTGTACACATACACCTCGCGGGTGGAGCGCGGCGCGCCCGAGCGGTCCACGAGCTTCACGTCTTCGGGAACGGCGCCGATCAAACGCGCCGCGTGCTCACGCGGATTGCCGATGGTGGCTGTTGCGGAGATGAACACTGGGTTCGAGCCGTGAAAACGCGCGACTCGACGCAGGCGCGCCAAGACGTGGGCCATATGCGAGCCGAACACGCCGCGATACGTGTGAAGCTCATCCAACACGACGTAGCGCAGGCCTTGAAATAGGCTGGCCCAGCGCGCGTGGTTGGGCAAAATGCCGGCGTGCAGCATGTCCGGATTGGTGAGCACCACGCGGCAACGCTCACGAGCAGCGCGACGCGCATCCGCCGGGGTGTCGCCGTCGTAGACCATGGCGCCCGAGCGGAGCTCGCTGTCTTTCATCAGTTCGCGCAGGTTGTGCTCTTGATCGCGAGAGAGCGCTTTGGTCGGATAAATGAAAAGCGCAGTGGCTTCCGGATCCTCGATCAGCGCGTTGAGCACCGGTAGGTGGAAACACAGGCTCTTGCCACTCGCCGTGGGCGTTGCCACGACCACGTGCTGGCCGCTGAGCGCGGCATCGACCGCCTCGACTTGGTGCGAGTAGAGTTGCGCGATCCCACGCTGCTTCAGCGCACGATGTAGGGAATCATGGAGACGTGGGGGAACCCCGGCGAAGGATGGCTCCGCTGGCGGAAGGGCGCGCTCGGCGGTGAAACAGCGACGGACGCTGCCCGAAGCGCGCCATGCGTCGACCACGCTGCGCACGCCATTGTGTTGGGTCCAGGGCGGTTCGGGCACCGCGAAACACTAAACGGATGTGCGGTGCCTGTAAATCGTTTCCGGAATGCGAATGGCCGTGTGGCCGTTCATACTGAACAAGCTGGCCGCTTGCCGTGAGCTAGCGTAGGAACTCGACCCCAATCATGAACGGTGATCCCCCTCCGCCGACCCCTCCGACCGAAGGCGTCGATCCGCTCGCCCTCGAAGCGTCCGCTCCGTCTGGCTCGTCTGGCGCACCCTTGCCGTTGGCGTCGTCTGAACCTGTCGCGTTGGTTCCGTCCGTCGCGTCCATCCCGTCTGACGTGGCAGACGCGCCAGAGCGATTCGGCTCGGTGCCCGCTCCCGCCTCGATGCGTCCTTCTCAGGCACCGCAAGCGCGTCCGACCTTCTTGTTTCTGGGGGTGGTCGCGGCAATCTCGCTCGTTGCTGATGTCACGAGCAAAGCGTGGGCGGAAATCGTGCTGTCCAAGCGCACCCTGCTCGATCCGGCAATCGTGTTGATTCCCGATCACCTGAGCTTCACCTTGGCGCGCAATCGCGGCGGCGCCTGGGGCCTGCTCGAGAACGCCAGCGAGATGATTCGTCGTCCCTTTTTCTTGCTGGTCAGTGGGCTCGCGATCGCGTTCATCGTCTCGTTGTACGGTCGGCTTGGAGCTAGCCAACGCGCGTTGAAGTGGGGTCTACCTTTGGTGCTCGGCGGTGCTCTCGGCAACCTGAGCGATCGCATCATTCGCAGCAGCGTGATTGACTTCATCGACTACCGCGCCAACTGGATTGAGTCGATGAATCGCGGTATTTTCAAGGTCGTTCACAATTGGGGCGTCACCGATCACTGGCCCACGTTCAACGTGGCAGACGTGTCGATCTGCGTCGGCGTGGGGTTGATGGCGCTCGATATGTTCACGTCCAAGCGCGGCCATTCAGCGCCCGTCATTCTCTCCCCGGAACCGGCTCTGTCCAGCGGTCCCACCAGCAAGCCGCCCACTCCGTAGTAGTCTCGCGCGATGCAAGGTCGGCTGTTCACACTCGATCTGTCGTTGTTCGGGAGTAGCTACGCGATCCCCGCGCCGAGCTACTTCGTTCTCTTGCTCACCGGCTTCGTGTTCGCGACGCTGATGGGCGCGATCTGGGCCAAGCGCATCGGCCAAGATCCGGACGTGATCGTCGATCTCGGGCTCGCCATGCTGCTCGCGGGCATCGCGGGCGGTCGCTTGTTGCACGTGTTCGCGGATGGTTACTTCTGGGACTATGTGCACCTGTGCACCGACCCGAGCAAGGTCGACTGGCACCTGGATCGCGCGCAGTGCCTCAGTGCTGACTATAGTGGCATCTGGGACGCCGCCCGTTCCGTGTGCAAACCCCAGGGGCGTGATTGCTTTGCCTGGGCTCGGTTCTATGCCGGAGGGCTCGCGTACTACGGAGGCTTCTTGGGGGCGTCGGTCGCGGCCTGGTACCTGCTTCGAGCGGACCGATTTCCATTTTGGAAGGCCGCGGACATGGCCGGCATGGTCGTTCCGCTCGGGCTGGGTTTCGGGCGCATGGGCTGCCTGCTCGCGGGGTGCTGCTTCGGTTCCCCGACCAGTTCTGCCCTAGGCCTGGTTTTTCCGCCCAATAGTCCCGCCAGCGAGTCAGAATTCAAGGCTGGCCTGCTGCATTCGATGAGCGAGTCCTCGCTTTCGATTCATCCCACCCAGATCTACGAATCTGGCGCTTCTTTCGCGATTTCCGCGTTGCTGATTCTATATTTTCACGGCCGTAAACGCTACGACGGCCAGGTCTTCTTGGCGTTCACCGTGCTGTATGCCGCGGTGCGCTTCGCGCTGGAGTTCCTGCGCAGTGACGATCGTGGAGAGCTACTCGGATTGAGCACCTCTCAGCTGATCGGCGTACTTTTGATCATCGCGGCGCTGGTCGGCCATCGAGTCTTGTCTTCGCGGGTCGGGAGATTGGCCCAAGCCACTTCGGCCGCGTAGACTGTAGCTCGTGAGTTCCCCTCGTTCATCGCTGCTCGCTTCGGTCCTGGCCCTAGCCGGCGTGCTTTCAGGCTGCCAAAAGTCGGACGAGCATCCGCCGTTTGCTGCGGGTTGCGAGAAGAACTGCTCGCTTTACCCGGGCGTCTCGGTGGGTGTGGGCACTGGAAGCGTGGGTGGTTCCTCCAACTCGGACGCTGATGGCGGAACAGGCACGCTCGCAGGCAACCTCTTGCTCTTGACCGACGATTCGTTCGCGCAGGCGATGCCGTACACGGCCGGCGTGACGGTCACGGCAGATGGCGCCAGCGGCACCCCAGTCACGGACGCCTCGGTCGGAGACGTGTATTCGCTGGAAGGCGTCGCACGAAGCACGCTCAACTGGATCAGCGTCAAACCCAACTTGGTGGGTGGTGATCCGCTCTTGACCTATCAGGCAGTGCAGACCAATCAGGTCAGCAACGTCAACTTGTTCATGGTCTCGTCGACCGTGCTCGACCGTGTGTTCACCGCGATTTCGACCTTACGCAGCCCGGACTCAGGCCAGGTCGTGGTGTTCTTTCGCAGCGCAGGGACGAACGTGCCACTCTCGGGCTTGCACGTGAACATGCCCAAGGCGCAAGCAGCTGCCTACGCGACGACCAAGGGCTGGGAGCTCGACGACGGCACCGCGGTCACGGACCAGAGCGGCCTCGTGGTGTTCGGTAACGTCGAGCCTGCGAATTCGAATGGCACCCAGACGGTTACGATCACGCGCGCGGCAACGGGCACCACACCAGCAACCGCAGCCGGCCAATTCTCGGTAAAGGTGGTGCAAGGCGCGGTCACCATTTTTAGCGTGGGCGTCCAGCTCTAAACGTCGCTGCCAGCGAGCGGCACTGGCGCCACGCGCGTCGCTCTGATAAGCGTGCCTTCGTGGCCACCCTGATCGACGGCAAAGCAGTTTCGAAGATCGTCCGCGACGAAGTGGCGCGCGGCGTCCAGGCGTTCAAGGCCAAGTACAACCGCGTGCCCGGTCTCCACGTCGTCCTGGTCGGTGAAGATCCGGCATCCACGGTGTACGTGCGGAACAAAGAAAAAGCGGCCCTCGAAGTCGGGATCGCAGGCCAAGTGCACCGCTTGCCCGCGTCGACTACGGAGGAGGCGCTGCTCGGCCTAGTCAAAGAATTGAACCAATCCGGCGAAGTCGATGGGATTTTGGTGCAATTCCCGGTTCCCCAAGGAATTCGCCAGCAAAAGGTGATCGAAACCACAGCTCCGTCGAAGGACGTGGACGGCTTGCATCCCGAGAGCATTGGTGCGCTGTGGGCAGGGATCACAGGGCTCGTGCCCTGCACGCCAAAGGGCTGCATGCGCTTGATTGCGGAAACCGGCGCCAAGGTGGACGGCGCGCAGGCGGTCGTGGTCGGTCGCAGCAACCTGGTGGGTAAGCCGATCGCCGGCTTGCTCTTGGCGGCGAACGCCACCGTCACGCTCGCACACTCGAAAACGCAGGACCTGCCCGCGGTCTGCCGCAACGCGGACATCTTGGTGGCCGCCGTCGGGCGCACCAAGATGATCCCCGGGTCGTGGATCAAGCCGGGCGCGGTCGTGATCGACGTGGGCATGAATCGCGATGACGCCGGCAAGCTGTGCGGTGACGTGGAATTCGACTCGGCGTCCAAGGTGGCCTCCGCGATCACGCCGGTGCCGGGCGGGGTAGGTCCGATGACCATCGCCATGCTGCTCGAAAATACCCTGCTTGCGGCGCAAGCGCGCATTTCACGCGCTTCACGCACGCTGCTCACGTGAGCGGTACGCTCGGATAGCGCGATACCGGCACCGAAAGCGCATCGCACAGCGCGGCCAGCACCGCATCGGTGCCCGCCGCCAACTCCTCGACCGAGCCGGTGTTGTCGATCACGTAGTCGGCGCGGCGCACCTTTTCCTCGAGCGGCATTTGAGCCGCAATCCGCGCAGCGACTTGCGTGGGGTCGAACCTGTCGCGCTGAGCAATGCGTTCTTGGCGCAGCGAAAGCGGAGCGTTCACGACCAGCACGGGCTGGTACGTCCGATCCAAGCCGACCTCGTACAGCAACGGCACTTCGTAGCAAGCTAGCGGCTCACCGCGCTCGCCGATCTCGCGGAACCGCTCAGCCGCCAGCTGTCGCACAATCGGGTGCACGATTGAATCGAGGGTGCGGCGCGCCTCCGGATCGCTGAACACGATTTTTCCGAGCTCAGCGCGATCGAGTTCGCCCGTCTCGGTCAGCACGCTCGGCCCGAAATAGTCGCTGACCCGCGCGAGCCCGGCGCTCCCCGGCGCGACCGCGACCCGCGCCAAATCGTCCGCGTTCACCACCGGGATCCCCCGAGCGCGCAGGCGCTGGGCCACCGTGCTTTTTCCCGAGCCGATGCCACCGGTCAGTCCGAACACGCGCACAGCCACGGCCCTAGCGTAAGCGAAAGCCATGCCGTGCGGGGCAGGGAAAGCGGCCTGGGACGCGCCGTGCCCCCTGGTGCTTTTCCACCGCGGGGCTAAAACCAGGGCCGTGAACCTGCGCGCGCGACTGTTCTGGCCATTTTGCGGCCTGCTTTGGCTGACGGTGCCTCAGTCGGCCGTCGGCGCGACGTCGCCGGTCGCAAGTGTGAGCACGCCTTTGCAGCGCTTTCGCTTCGACGCGGGGGCGCCATTGGCCGCACCCGCCGAGGTCGGAGCGGACGGCAGCGTGTGCGTGGGCACCGTGGACGGCTACGTGCACGCGCTCGGGCCAGATGGCAGCTTTCGCTGGAGCCGTAGTGTGCAGGGCGCGGTCATCCGCCGACCGCACTTTGCGTCCGGGCACTGGTACATCGCGACTAGCGCGCGGCGCGTGTACGCGCTCAATCCAGATGGAAGCTTGTCCTGGTCGTTCCAACTGTACAGTTCGATCGAGAGCGAGCTGGCTTCCGACGCGAAAGGCTCGCTGTATTTCGTCACCGCCGATCACTTGCTGTTTGGCATGACCGAGCATGGCCAGGTCTGGCTTCGCACGCGTTTTCGCCCGGGAATCAAGCCAGAAATCGCACTCAGTGAGCCGGCCGAGCTGCGCGATCCCGAGGGTAACGCTTGGCTCGGTCGGAGTGATGGCGTTTTGGAGTATCGCCCGGCTTCGGGCGAAAAAACGACGCTCTTGTCACTCACCAGCTCCGCGCTCTTACTGCCCGCTTGGTCGCGGGTCTCGCGCTGCGCGGTCGTCAGCGCGCGCAGCGGCTTGATCTTCGGGCTCGACCCCGCGCGCATTCGCCTAAGTCGCTGAACATGGACTTCAAGAGCAAGCTCGCGACACTGCCTCGGCCCGCGCCGAGTGACACGAGCTTGCCCGGCGCGCCCGACAAGGCCTCGACCTTGCTCGAATTGCGTCAGAAAATGGCCGAAATCCTGGCCGTGTCGACGCCCGACCCCAGCTCCGCGAGCGCCGTCACGCCGCCGCAATTGGGCGTTGCGCTGCCCTTTCAGCGCGAGGAGCGCAGCAGCGGTCCGCTGTTTCGTCGTCATCAAATCCTACCGCCTTCGCACCACGTTGGGCGCATGCCCGTCGATGCAGCGGCGAGCTCGCGCGCCGAGCTGCTCGGTCTGCTTTCCCTTGATCCTCGCATCTCCAGTGTCGATCCGCGGCGGGCGCTCTACTTCGACACCGAAACGACGGGCTTGGGCGGAGGCGCCGGCGTGCTCGCGTTCCTGGTCGGCATCGCCTGGTTCGATGATCAGCTGCGCCTCCACGCCGAACAATTCTTGCTGCGCAGCCCGGCCGAGGAAGAGCCGCTTTTGGAAGCGTTTGCCGAACGCTTGGAGGCTTGCGAACTGCTCGTCTCGTACAACGGCAAGGCTTTCGATCTACCGCTGCTCAATGGCCGCATGGTCATGAATCGGCGTCCGCAATTACCTGACCGCGCACACCTCGATCTGCTGCACATTGCGCGCCGCCTGCACAAAGGCCGACTCGGCCCATGCCGCTTGATCGGCTTGGAAGCGGACGTGCTCGGTTTCGAGCGCGGCCCGGACATCGCCGGCATCGATATCGCTCCGCGGTACGCGCATTTCCTGCGCTCCGGCGACGAAAGCGCGCTCGAAGACGTCGTGGAGCACAACGCCTGGGACGTGGTGTCGATGGCCGCTTTGGTCGGCTTGTACGGCGAACCCTTCGAGCTGCTTCACGAGCAGGATTTGTTGGGGCTCGCGCGCACACTCAAGCGCGCCCGCGCCTTCGACGAAGCAGAACGCGCCGCAAGCGTCGCTCTCGAGCGCGGCGCTGGGCCCGAGGCCCGCCGCGCGCACGGTGAAATCGCCAAAGCCCGCGGAGATCGCGCTCAAGCGCTCGCACACTTCGAAGCCTTCGCCGCCGAAGTGCACGACCCGCAGATCCGGCTCGAACTCGCCAAATTGTACGAGCACCACGTGAAGGCACCGCTCAGCGCTTTGAGTTGGGCGGACGGCTCCAGCGAAGATCCAGAAAAGGCCGAAAGAAGGCGCGTGAGGCTCGCCAAAAAAATCGCGAAATCGGCCCAAAAATCGGGCGGGTGATTTGGGGCTGGGGCCCCAAATCCTGAGGGTGGGGCCCCGCTGAATTCACTTCAGCGGGGCGGGAGCGGAGCTCCCGATGATGACCGCGGACGGCTCCAGCGAAGATCCAGAAAAGGCCGAAAGAAGGCGCGTGAGGCTCACCAAAAAAATCGCGAAATCGGCCCAAAAATCGGGCAAATAGCCTTCGGGAGGGGGCGCTCCGTGCTACACCTCCCGCTCTGAGATGGCCTACGACCACAAGCAAATCGAGCCGCGCTGGCAGGCGTATTGGGCGGAAAAGCAGACCTTCAAAGCGGAGCGCCGCCCAGGTCACCCCAAGTATTACGTGCTCGACATGTTCCCGTATCCGTCTGGCACGGGGCTTCACGTGGGCCACCCCGAGGGCTACACAGCCTCCGATATCGTCGCGCGCTACAAGCGCATGAACGGCTTCGACGTGATGCACCCAATGGGTTGGGACGCCTTCGGTCTGCCCGCCGAGCAATACGCGATCGAAACGGGGACCCCGCCCGCGCAGACCACCGTTCGCAACATCGATACCTTTCGCCGTCAACTGAAGGCGCTCGGCTTTGCCTATGATTGGTCGCGCGAGCTCAACACGACCGATCCCAACTACTTCCGCTGGACGCAGTGGATCTTCCTGCGACTGTTCAAGCGCGGGCTGGCATTTCAGGCTGAAATCCCGGTCAATTGGTGCCAAGAGCTGGGCACCGTGCTGGCCAACGAAGAGGTCATCGACGGCCGCAGTGAGCGCGGGAACTACCCCGTGGTGCGCACGCCACTGCGCCAATGGCAGCTGAAAATCACCGCCTACGCCGACCGCCTCTCGACTGATTTGGAGGACCTGGCTTGGCCCGAAACCAAGCAAAAGCAGCGCGATTGGATTGGTCGCAGCGAAGGCGCCGAGGTCGACTTCCCGCTGGTCGGTCGCTCCGAAAAGCTGACCGTGTACACCACGCGCCCGGACACGCTGTTCGGCGCGACGTACATGGTGATCGCCCCAGATCACCCGCTGACCCTGAGCATCACTGGCGCCGAGCAACGCGCAGCCGTCGCGGCCTACGTCGAGGCCGCCGCGCGCAAGAGCGACATGGAGCGCACCGCGCTCAACAAGGAAAAATCCGGCATTTTCCTGGGCGCTTTCGCGAAGAATCCGCTCACCGGCAAGGACATCCCGATCTACACCGCAGACTACGTGCTGGGCGCCTACGGCACCGGCGCGATCATGGCCGTACCGGCGCATGACGAGCGCGATTTCGAATTCGCGCGGAAGTTCGAGCTGCCGATCGTCCAGGTCGTCAGCAAAGACGGCTCGCTCAGCGAGACCGTCGAACATGTCTTCAGCGACGACGGCATCGCGGTGCGCTCGGGCCAGTTCGACGGCCAAGCGACACCAACCGTGAAGTCCAACGTGATCGCGTTCTTGGAGGCCGAGGGCATTGGTCGCCGGCGCGTGAACTACAAACTGCGCGACTGGGTGTTCAGCCGTCAGCGCTACTGGGGCGAGCCAATCCCGATCTATTTCCCGGTCAAAACCGCGGGCGATCCGCGCCGCGGCGATGCCTACGAAATCGACTACGAAACGCCGATCGCCGTCGACGAGAGCGAACTGCCGTTGCTGCTCCCCGCGCTCGAAGACTATCGCCCAGGCGACCCACAAGGTCCGCTGGTGCGGGCAGTCGATTGGCGCTTCTTCCAAAAAGACGGCAAGTGGTTCGCGCGCGAAACCAATACCATGCCGCAGTGGGCTGGCTCGTGCTGGTACTACCTACGCTTCCTCGATCCCGCGAACACGCAGGAGCTCGTCTCGAAGGCCGCCTACGACGCGTGGATGCCGGTCGACCTGTACGTCGGTGGCTCGGAGCATGCGGTGCTCCACCTGCTTTACGCCCGCTTTTGGCACAAAGTGCTGTTCGACGTGGGCGTCGTCAAAGACCCCGAGCCGTTCCTCAAGCTGGTGCACCAAGGCATCATCCTGGGCATGGCCTACCGCTACTACGCGGTGGTGACCGAGGGTGGGGAAGTGCTGCGCACGCTGCCCGGTGACGAGCCGGGCATCACGCCCGACGCCGACGGCGAACTGCGGCTCGCCACCACTGGCGAGAAGGTCCAAGTTCGCTGGGCAAAAGAGGCCGAAATCGAGGCCCGCGACGGTAAATTCGTCCATCGCGGGCTCGGTGTTCGCCTGCTCGGCATCGCCGAAAAAATGGCCAAATCTCGCGGCAATTCTGTAAGCCCCGACCTCGTCGTGGAAGAGTTCGGCGCGGATAGCCTGCGTTTGTACGAGATGTTCATGGGGCCGCTCGAGCAGGCCAAACCCTGGCAATCGAGCGGGATCCAAGGCGTACGCCGCTTTCTCGACCGCACGGACGCAATCGCTCGCCGCCCGCTGAGTGAAGCGCCCCTCGACCAGGAAACGGCCAAGCTCGTCCACCGCACCGTTCAGAAGATCGGTCGCGATATCGAAGTGCTCTCGCTCAACACCGCGGTGAGCGCGATGATGATCCTGGTCAATCATCTGAACGGCATGGAGCAACCGCCGCGCGAGGCAGTCGAAAAGCTAATCTTGTGCCTCTCGCCGTTTGCACCGCACTTGGCGGAGGAGCTCTGGTCGCACCTGGGCCACGAGCCATCGATTGCGAACCAACCCTGGCCCCAATTCGACCCCGCCCTGACTGAGGACTCGGTGATCGAAATTGCCGTGCAAGTGAATGGCAAGGTGCGCGGGCGTGCCGCTCTAGCGCGCGACGCGGACGAGGCAGCTGCAAGAGAAGCAGGGCTCGCGGATCCCAACGTGAGCAAATTCATCGAGGGCAAGACGCTCAAAAAGCTGGTCTATGTCCCCGGCAAAATCCTCAATTTCATCGTCGCTTAGCACTCTGGTGGGCTCCGCGCCTTTTCATACGAAAAGCGCGCGAAAAATTTGGCGGATCCGTGGGACTCGCTGTACAACCCGCGTCGAGACACAGCCCCAGCGTTCGCTTTTGTCCTGCGCGAATGGCACCTAACGGATGTCATCCTGCTGAACGAGCGAAGCGCTGTGGATAGGCTGTTGTTTCCCGTGAAACTTGCGCTCTAAGTCTCGACGTCAGTTGTGCTTTTGCTCGCTCAGCGGGCTGTGGGCAGTGCTGCTCGGAGGCTGCGGCTACCATTCAGTCTATGGCCCGCCAACGGGCGAGAAGCTTTCGGTACACGTGGGGCAGGTGATGGTCGCCGAGCCGCTGGCGGCGCAGGCTGCCGCGAGTGGCGCACGCTCCGAGCTTGCCGCAGCTGGTGCTCTAGCCAGTGGGGCGCAATTTCCTCGTTTGGTCGTCGACGTGCTCCGCATCGATGAACTATCGCGTGGTATCCACGTCCAAGATGGGCAGCCGCGCGCAGGTGGCATGAGCATCGCGCTCACGGTTCGGGGTCGGATCTTCAGCGCCGAAAACCAAGAGCCACGCTTGGACACAGGCGACCTCCGGCGCTCCGTCCAAGTGAGCGGCGACTCCGATCCGCGAGTCGACAGCGGGAATTACGACGCTGCCCTCCGCTCCGCTGCCGAACTCGCAGGCCGCGCTGTCGCCCGCGCCGCCCTAGGCATCCCAGAACCGAATGACGAAGCGCCGTAGCGAGGCGTCGAGAGTAGGGAGCGGGCGCTAGCGATCCAGCAGCGCACCTTAAAGCCCGCGCGAATGTTCCCATCAGAGTGTCGGGTCGCCGAGCTCACGCCTCTCACCGCGCCCCGCACCCGTTATCCCGGGGTTCGGTTATCCCGGGGTTCGGTTATCCCGGGGTTCGGTTTGGATCGCATCCCGGCTCGGTCAGCCCCGGCTTCGGATTGGGATCGCACCCCAGGTTCGGTTTGGAGGGGTGCCGGTCAACCCCGTTTTGGTTCGGACCCCGTGCCTCGGCGGGCCGATGCTAGACGGCATGTGGGGACGCAAAAACACGGAAACACCACGCAGCGTCGAGCTGCTGGGCTGGGTCGCGGGCGCCCCCAGAAGCTCGAGCATTGCTTATGACATTACCGCTAATGCGGCGATGTTACGTGTGAATCAGACCACGCCAACGGAGCGCTTGAAGCGCTTGGCGTCTGCGAACATGTCGACGTTCGTGAAGACGTAAGTGGCTTGTTGGTCGCCGCCGGCGAGGGCGATCTCGGCGAGTTTCTCGATCGCGGGGTCTTCGTATCGGGACTTGTGACCGGCTGGGCCAGGGAGGCGGTAGTAGGCGGTCTTCCGCTTGGAAAGGCCTTGGAGCAGCGGATCGCGGGCGCAGAGGGTTTGCGTTTCCTCGGCGAGGTCATCCGCTTCTTCCGGATTCCAGGCGGGGCCGGGTTCGAACAC
>Ga0164309_10000545_pt1 | contig 20572 bp, 15 predicted proteins | sample Whisoiple_247_MG_FD_109984 | JGI IMG/M metagenome (GOLD analysis project Ga0164309, IMG submission 109984) | Soil microbial communities amended with fresh organic matter from upstate New York, USA - Whitman soil sample_247_MG | ecosystem: Environmental > Terrestrial > Soil > Unclassified >...
TCTCGTGTCCAACGCTCAGTCGGCCTTGGCCGTGGTGCGCGGTGACGCGCTGCCGCCAAAGAACGCTGACGGCATGGCCGGCGCGGCGGGCGATCACGGCGACGACCCGGAAATCGCGGGTGCGGGCGGTGAAGGCGGTGACGCGAGCGCGAGCGGCGGCACATCGAGCGGCGGCACATCGAGTTCCGCGCCGCGCTCGACCTTGGCGATCCTGCCGATCCCCGGCATTTTCAGCGATAAGGCGACGTTTGCGAGCGTGTCGATCGACGAACAGTTCGGGCTCGTGAACATCGCGCCCGAGGGCACAGAGGCGCTGCTCTACACCAACGCCCTCGCTAGCAGTCATCTGACGATCCTCGAGACTGCACCGGGTGCGAGCTTCCTCGAGCATCGCACCGTCGACGTGCGAGGCAACGTGCAAAACGTCTATCCTTCGCCGGATGGGGCATACGCCATTGCCTCGTTCACGTCTCCGCGCGACGCGGGTGGCAAGTCGGGTTTTGCGGCCATTCCCGTTACGAGCACGACTCCGGTGCGCGTGCAGACCACCACTGCGCCGGTGTTCGCGGTCGCGCAGAGCGCTGGCAAAACGCCGCGCGCGGTGGTCACAGTCAGTGACGGAAATAGTACTTTTTCTGCTTATGTGGTGCGAATGCCGGAGCTGGTGATCGATTCGGTGAAGTTGCCGAGTCGACCTTTGCCGGGTGCCACTGGGCTCGTGCCCGACGCGGGCGTGGCGTACATCGCGCAAGCGCATCCGCAGGGACGCATTACGTTCATCAACCTCGAGACCGGCGTGCCGCGCACGATCACTGGTTTCGAAATTGCGGCCAAGGTGGTCAATGGTCAGTGAGCGCATTCAGTTTGCGGTGCTGTTTCTCGCGCTCGGCTTCGGTGCAGCTTGCGGGATGGATGCTTCGGGCGACGCCGCGTCACCTGCCAGGCCGAACAGCTCTGGAAACGGCAATCAAGCGTCGGCCGGATCCTCGAACAATCCAGGTGACACGCAGGGTGAGCCCGCCGAGCCACCCCCGGAAAAAGAGCTCGATCAGTCGTTCCGCGCACCTGTCGCGACCGGCAAATTGCTGTGGAGCGCCAACCCGGACAGCGGGCGCGTCGCGTTGATCGACGCGCAAACGCTCAGCGTGCGCATGGCCAACGCTGGTTTCGGCCCGACGTACTTGGCGGCGGTACCGAGCAAGTCGGGGACTGATTCGGCGATCGTGCTCAATGTCGGTAGCCACGATGCGAGCTGGTTCAAAGCGAGCGCGAGCGAGATCGACACGGTCACGATCGCGACGCACGTGGGCGCCAATGCTTGGTCCGTCAGCGCGGACGGAAAATACGCTGTCGCTTGGACGGACGCTGCGCACCTCGAGGGCGGCGCATCCGACGCGCTGAATGGCTACTCTGAGCTGACCGTGATCGATCTCTCGAGCTCACCGCCGAGTAGCACGCGTTTGAGCGTGGGCTTTCGGCCGAGCCAAGTCGTGTTCGACGCCGGCTCGAAGCACGCCTTCGCGGTCGTCGACGAAGGCATCAGTGTGCTCGAGCTGGGCAAAAATCCGCGGCTTTCTGCGCTGCTCACCGTGTCCGGGGCGAACCTCGCGACGCACGCACGTGACGTCAACATTGCACCGGATGGCGGCTTCGCCGTGGTGCGAGTCGATGGCAGTCCCAACGTCGAGATCATCGATCTCGAAAGCGACGCGCGGCAAGTGCTCACGCTCGACTCGAACGTCACGGATCTCGACTTGAGCGCAGACGGCAAATCAGCAACCGCGGTGCTCGGCGACGCGAAGCCGCCCGCGGTCGTGAGCTTCGCGGTACCCACGCCCGGCGTCGAGCCCGCACAGTTCGACCGCGCGACGATCCCTGGTGAGATTGTGCGCAGCGTGACGCTGGCGCCGAGCGATCAACTCGCGCTGCTCTATGCCAACGCGGTTCCGAGCAATCACGTCACCTTGCTCGACACTGCGCCCGGCGATCATCACTTCGGATTTCGCACCGTAGACGTGCAAGGCGCGGTGCGCGGCATCTACGCCGCGCCCGATTCGCTGACCGCGATTACGTTTCAGACTCCGCCCGCGGGCAGCGCGAGAAAAGGGCTATTTAGCATCGTGCCCACCGCGGCCGTGCGCTCACCGCGCATCGTCGGCACGGACGCGCCGCCCGCCGAGATCGCATTCTCCGACGCAGAAACGGGCAAGGCGCTGGTCACCGTGCATGACGGCAAGAGCGCCGCACACGGTGTGTACGTGATTGGTCTCGCGAACCTGGAGCAGAACTTCGTGCAGCTCGCCAGTGAGCCGCTGCCAGGTGCGACCGGCATCGTGCCCATGGCCAAGCGCGGCTTCGTCGCGCAGAAGCACCCTGAGGGGCGCATCACCTTCATCGATCTCGAAACCGGCGCTGCTCAAACGTTGAGCGGCTTCGAAATCGCGGCGCGCGTCGTGGCACGGTGATCTTTGGTCGCGCTCCAACGAGCGCGTCTCTTCCGAATGCGAAAAGTGGGTATCATGACAAAGCTTGCTTGGTTGATGTGGGGGACACTTGCGCTGGGCTGCGGCGGACGCCCGAGCAGTTGGGATACGCCTTACACGCCGGGAAGTAGCCAAAATGGGCTCTCCTCCGCGTACGGAATGACGGGTTCGGTCGCGGTGCTCGACACTGCGCTCAAGCGCGTGACGATGCTCAGCGCGCCCTCGTCACTGACGCTCACGAGTCAGTCGATCGCTCTCGGTACGGGTCTGGTGGCGGCTCAGTTGTCGGCCGACCGGAAGACGCTGTTCGCCTTGTCGCGCGGGGTGCAACCGCAACGCACCCCGAATGACGAACGCCCACAACTGCTCTTGATCGACGGCGGCACCACGCCGAAAATTTCGCGCAGCTACACGCTGACCGAGCCCATGGATCAGCTTGCGCTCGACCCCCAGAACGAGTGGGCCGTCGTGTATAGCGGCGACGGCGTGGTCGTGAACTTGAACGAGCTCGTCTTGGTGAATTTGGCGAAAACGGGCGCCGACGCGCTCAGCTCCAAGACATTGCTCAGCTTCGGTGGCAGCCCGCGCCGCTTCACGTTTACCGCGCCGCTCTCCGTTCCTGGCGGCGATCCGCGGCGTTTCTTGATCGTCGAGCGTGATTCGGACTTGGTCTTGATTGATCTCGCAGCCCCCGATCGCGAAGCCGTGACCGTGCCCTTGCCGAGCGCCGATAACGGCGGCACGGCGAGCTCGGCGCAAGTCGTGTACGACGCGGACTCGGCGAGCATCGCGGTGCGCGTGACTGGTACGACCAGCGTGTACATGTTGCAGCTCACCGCGCCCGCGCGCTCCGACCAAGACTTCTCCGTGGTCACCAACTTGGTCGATGTCGGCGGTCAGCCAGCGGCAATCGATTTCGTTCATAACTCGCAAGGGTTGCGCTTGGTGGCGTTGGTTCAAAACAGCGCCGTGTTGGTCGAGCCCGACACCGCGACCACGCAATCCGTGCAAATGCCAGCCGCTTTCTCCGGGATTCGTCGGATCACGAACGACTTGAACCCAGCCGCGGCGGCCGCCACGGATGGCGACGTCGCGCTGCTGTATGGCCCGAATATCCCCAAGATTGCGTACTTCAATTTGAGCGGCGCGCCGGGGGCACTCTTTCGCAGCATCGAAGCGTACGACATCGGCGTGTCGGTCAAGAACGTGATCGACGTGCCAGGTGAGCATTACTTCGATCACAAGATCCTGGAGACCCCGAACCAACAGTTCTACGTGCTCGACTTGAGCACGCGCGAGAGCGCGCCGATGAAGACCAACGCCGGCTTGACACTCGAAGTCGCGCCGGACGGCGAGCGCGTCTGGGCATACAACCCGGGTCAGACCGGGTTCGCCAGTGTCGACTTCGCGAGTCTGCATCCCGTGTCGGTGATCGCCGAGCGCCCAGTGAGCAACGTGTTCGACATCCAGAGCAATGATGGGCAGCGCGCGGCGGTCGCGCTGCACTTGAGTGGCGGCTCTGGCATCGGCGCGACGGTGCTCGATGCATCCGCACCTTCCACCGCTTACGCCCATTTTTATAGTGGTTTCGAGCTCGGAGGGGTGAAGTGATGAGCACGCGTTTCGGACTGTGTTCGGTGCTGGTGTCGGCGGTCTGGTTCGGTGCCGCGAGTGCGCACGCCGAGCCGCTCGCGCCGCACCAGCCGTACGCGCAAGCGTCACTCGGCGTGCGTGTCGGCAAGGTGGGGGACGATGGCTACGATGCGTTCTCGTCGTCGGATGAGCTCACGCAATTCAGCTTGGGCTTGAGCTCGACGGTCTATCGCCACCAGCGCTTCTCGCTGGCCGCTGCTGGCTTCTGGGACTACGGGCAGAAGAGCTCGACCGCGCGCGGCGAGCAGACTGAGCTCGACGTGCATCGTCTGACGATCGGTCCAGAGCTCCGCTACCACCTCTTGCCACCGCTGTATTTCTTCGTGCACGCGCTGCCCGCGTTCGCGCACAGCAGCGCCTCACTCCAAGACAGCGTGGCGCAGGTGACCCGCTACGCGCGGCATTGGTCGTACGGTGTCGATGTGGCAGGGGGCGCTGCCTACGAGGTGTACGGCGCGCAGACGGGCTGGCCGAAGCCGCGCATTTGGATCATCGCCGAGGGTGGGTACGGCTACCTCGGCTCCACGTCGTTGGAGATGTTGCCTGATGCGGGCCAGGGACCACAGCGCCCGGCAGCGGTCGATCTCGGCTCACTCTCGCTCGCAGGTCCTTACTTTCGCGCGTCGGCCGCCGTCGGGTTCTGAGTACGTCTCCACCACGCAATCCTCGAGGTTCCGAGGCGTGGGCGTACACATCCCGACACTCAAAATTCAAGCTGCGACGAAACTACGCCACGACTCGCTCCCTCGGGTGAGGTGAGGTGGGTCCGGGGTGCGACGAAAACTTGGCGACGAGGAGAAACCCTGGTGGACGTGCTTTGGGAGATTGCTAGAGTAAACACCGTGCAAGTCGTGCTGCGGAAGCTTGGTCGGGGCTCTCGAGCCGTCGCGGGTCGCCTCGTTCGAGCCCCGCGCAAAGGCTCCGTTGTCGTGATTGAGTTTTCCGACGGCATGCACGAATACGTGACCACCCCGGTCAAGCGCGTTCTGCGTCTGGCGGCGAAAGATGTTTTCTACATCGAGACCGTCAACAGTCGGTACCGCCTCGAAGTCCGAGACCGCGAACGCGCGCTCGAAGACGCTTCGAGCGGCTGAGCCGTCGCCCCTCGTTTTTGTGACGCGCCCGGACGGGCAAGTCTAAAGACTTTCCCCAGCGGGAAAAGCACTGTATGCGGTCAACCCCGCTGCGCTCGGGTAGTTCGAGGGCCGGGCACCCAGTAGCGCCCTAGAAAGATTACGGAAGACCACGATGGGACGATTCGACAGCCGCAACTCCGAAAAGATGACTCGCCGCAAGGGCCAGCAGAAGAAGAAGGAGCGCCTCGCTCGCCGCGCTGAAGCCACGAAGGCAGCTCGCAAAGCGGCCAAGCCGACGAAGAAGTCGAAGGGCTGAGCGTTCGCGCCGGCGCGAATGCGCTCGGCGTTTTACGCGTTCGTCGCCTCGGGGCTCGCAGTGCGCGAGCCCTTCGCGTCTTTTGTAGACGCGACCGACGTCAGTCTTCGCGAATCACTTTGGTGGCGAACTGCGCGTTGCGCTGAACCGGGCGCAACACTTCGACGTGTTCGCCGAATAAGCCGATGTCGCCAGCCGCGCGCTCTTCGCTCTCCATCGCCCAGGGGCCGCTGAGCGAACTCCAGCGCTGCGTGACGCGCGTCGTGCGCATCGTGCTCTCGTCGGTGCGCATCCAAGAGTAGTCGACCTGAAACACTGCGTGGTCCGAGTCCGGCATGCTCATGCCTGCGAGCTCGACGTCCACGACGCGGATCTGGCTGCCCCACAGCGCGTGTCGTTTCACGAAGTCCTCTCGCGCGTGGGCCGACGCCTTCTTAGCTGCCACATCCATGTTCCCGAACCGCGCGGACAAGTTGAGCTCCCGCGCCGCATCCGACGCCTTCTCCGACGCCGACGGCGGCATGACACAAGCCGCCAACGAGAACACACACAGCAACGGCAAAAGACCCTTGGCCATGCGCCGTCGCTAGCAGCCAAACCGAACTCCGGGAAAGAAACTGGAGAATGGGCGCCCCCAACCCAGCCACGCACCTCACAGCCCGCACTATTCCCGCCACACAGCGTCCCGCGTCAGATCGCGGCACGGCGAACGTCGCTGTACGGCTCAGGGCGGCTGCGAGAGAGATTAACCGCCGAGCCGCAGAGGCCACAGAGATCTGAGAGAGCAGAGATTTGGGTTGCGCGCACTCCGACGCTTTGTGTCGTTGGAGAGACGGAGTTCGGCGCGCATCGGTCCCCCCCAAAACTCCCTTCTGATCTCTGCGCCCTCTGCGGCTCGGCGGTTCAAATTCCGGGAGCCGCGCTCCGTGCTCAAGGCAGGAGCGCGCATTTGTTGAGCACGCCGAGCGACCCCCCAAAACTCCCTTCTGATCTCTGCGCCCTCTGCGGCTCGGCGGTTCAAATTCAGGGAGATGCGCTGAGCGCGCTCGCGCGTTGTCGGCGCGCTCGTTTCGTGCGCAAAGGCGAGCGTATTGTGGCGGGAACAGTGGGCGCTGTGAGGTGCGTGGCTGGGTCGCGAGCGCCCACTCTTTCGAAGTGCAGAAATGACGTCCCCCCGGGTTAGGTCATTCGAGGCCCATGCAGCTGGCGTAGTAGCTGACGGTGCCGGACCAGTCGGAGAAGATGCCGAGGATGCCGACTTGGCGGGCGAGGACGTCGAGGGTGACCATGATGTCGCCGTCGTTGGTCAGCGCGTCCATCGTGGTTTGATAGTACGAGGATGGCGCTGCGGTGCCCTTGGTTGGCAGCACTTCTTCGACGATGCGGCCCGAGCGCTCGAGAGTCCAGGTGATGAGGTCGAGCTTGGCGGCCTTCGCGTTGCGCGCGTATTGCGAGGGCACGATTTTGCCGTCTTTTGTCGTGAGCAGCGCCCACATCGGCGGAGCGACGATGCGGATGCCTTGGGCGCGGTAGCTCTTGAGTTCGTCGGCGCTCGGCAGATCAGCGGGAACGTTCGCGTCGTCGAGGTAGACGGCTTGGCGTCCGAAGGCGGGTTCGTTCGCGACCCAGTACAGCACGTCTTCCTTGGTGAATGATTGCGCCCACACGCGGCGCGGCGAGATATGCGCGGCCTTGTAGTCGTTGATCATGGCTTGGGCGTACTTGGCTTGGCTGCCGAAGACCTGCGCCACCTGGAGCTTGGCCTTCGGATTTCCAGCCTTCAATTCCGGGGTGAAATCGCTGCGCAGGCCATTCAAGAGCTGAATGCTCTCCTTGTGCGTGAGCAGGGTCCCGCCGGTGCTGTACAGATCGGTGCGCCAGCGTGCGGTGCCGCCTTGGTACTCCTCGGGCGTCTTCGCGGTGGACACCGAGGCGTCCATCTTTCCTTTGAGTGACTTGAATTCAGCGACCGTGAGATCGCTCGCGCAACACAGCGCGGAAGCAGCCTTCACGAGTTTGCTCGTGGCGTCGAACTCGGCCGGGCTGAATTGCTGAGTGCACTGCGCGGCCAGCGGAGTCACCAGGATGTTGGTCGTGGTGTGCAGGTCACACTGGTCGTGACGGCACACGAGCTCGCCGTCTTTGGTGAACGTGACGTCGCATTCCTGAATGCCAGCGCCCATTCGTGAGCCCGCTTGATGGCTCTCTTTGGTGTGCTCGGGGAACTGCAGGGTGCCGCCACCGCGGTGGCCGATCGAGAATTTCGACTTGTAAAATGGCCCTTCCGAGCAGCTCTCGAGTTTGCTCTTGAGCGGGCTCGGGCTCATCTTGTCGATCAGGTAGTAAGGGCGCGGGCCGACTTGGACGGCGCCGAAGTTGGTGTCGAAGTAGTCGTTGTCGCCGCGATCGTAGTCCCCGTGATCGTGGTCTCGGCGATCGTTGTCGAAATGGTCGTTGTCGGCGCTGGCGAGCGCAGGTGCGAAGAGACTCGCGGCCACCGCGAGCATGGAGAGCGTTCCGGCCTTTTTGCTGATCTTCGGTGCGAGCATGATTAATCTCCCGATAAAGGCCACTCGCATTTGGCCGCGAGATGGCGCGGCCGACCCTAGGGGTGCGACGTGGCCTCGGGATGACTCGCCGGTAACGTCTCACCCGGTGTCACCCGGGGGAGTGTGGCGAACTCGTGAAGTCAGAAGCCGGCGGTCAATACTGCACCCTCGTCGACGATGGCCAGGCCTCCCGCTACGACCGCGAGTGCGTCGGGGCCATTGAGTCGAGCAGGGAGTGGTCCGGCCAGTACGCCCCGATACGGACCGGGAACGCCGACGACCGTGCTGACGGTGTTCGTCGAGAGCTCAATCTTGCGGATCCGATTGCCGTCGACCACGTACAACTGACCGGCGCCGTCGTAGGCGAGCGACGTTGTCCCTTCGAATTGCGCTGCGCTGCCGATGCCGTCGGCGAGGCCAGTTTCGTCCGAACCCGCCACAGGCAGGATCGCGCCGTCTGCTACGACTAGCTTCTGGATGGCTCCGCCCCAGTTGCTGAAATACAAGCTGCCCGCGTGATCGCTCGCCAGCCCATGGATGTCCGGTACGCCACTATATGGCGCCGTGACCGTCGTAACTCGTCCGGTATCGAGCGCAATCTTGCGAATCCTGCCGGCTGTGTAATCAGAGACGTAGAGATTGTCCGCGCCGTCGCTGGTGATCCATTGCGGACTGTCGAAGTTTGCGTCCGAGCCGACGCCGTTGACGTTGCCGGCCACTCCTGATTTTCCAGCAACTGTGGTGACCTCGCCGGTGCTCGGCACGATCTTGCGCACCGTGTGGTCCGACCTGTCGGTGACGTAGAGATTGCCCCGACCGTCCCGCGTGATACCGGTCGGTGTGACGAAGCGCGCGGCGCTACCGATTCCGTCCACGCTTCCGGACTCGCCGGCTCGCCCGGCGACGGTGCTGGTGGCCCCAGTTGCGATGACCACCTTGCGAATCGTCCCTGCGTTCGTATCGGTGACGTAAAGGTTTCCGAGGCCATCGCTGACGGCTGCCTGGGGGTATTCGAAGCTAACCGTCAGCCCCACGCCATCTTGTTCGCTCGTTTGTCGCGGTGTGCCCGCGAACGTAGTGACGGTGGTGGAGTCGAGCGAGACCTTGCGCATGACGTGGTTGTTCGGGTCAGCGATGTAGAGCTCGCCATTGGCGTAGGCGGTGCCGCGCCCGTCACCGAAGAGTGCGTCGAGCCCGACGCCATCGGCGAAGCTGTAGATCCCGCCCTGACCGGCGATTGTCGTGACTTCGGCGTTCGAGATTGCGATTTTGCGTAGCGTGGCGAAATCAGGCACGTACAGATTGCCACGGTCGTCGCTAGCGATGTACTCGATGTAGTTGAAGCGCGCCGCGTTGCCGATTCCGTCCAAAGCCCCGTCGTATTCGATGCCCACCCCGGCGAATGTCGAGACTTGCGCGTTCGCCAGGGCCACCTTGCGAATGGTCCAACCGTCAGCCACGTACAAGTTCCCGTCGCCGTTGAACGTGAGGCTGCCTGGACCCGTGAAGCGCGCGTCGCTTCCGACGCCGTCTCGCCAGCCGTATTCACCGGGAAAGCCGGCCAAAGTGGTTACTTCACCCGTGGCCAGCACCAGCTTGCGAATGACTCGCTGGTTCGGATCGCTCACGTACAGATTGCCGTTGCCGTCAGTGACGAGCCCCTTCGGATAGTCGAATTGCGCTTCTGTGGCATGCCCATCCACATTGCCTCGCACGCCAGAACTGCCCGCGACGAGTGTGATCTCGCGAGTATCGAGTGCCATTCGGCGAATGGTCGAATCACAGGGATCGCCAAAATACAAATCGCGAGCAATTACCACCATTCCGCTGAAACAATGCTCCCAACTCTCGGCCGGAATTAGGGTGGTGACTTTACCGCTGGCGAGCTCAATCTGACGCAGGGATCCATTGTCATTCACGAACACTTTGCCCGCGCCGTCCGTGCTGACGTCCTCGGTGAAGTTGAAGCGCACCTGATCGCTCACCCCATCAGCGAATCCCCAACCGCCCGGCTTTCCGGCGAGTACATTGAGCCCCGGTGGCAGAGTGCTCGAGCTGGTGTCGTCGATTTCGACGCCGATGGCCAATGCGCCGCCTCCCACCGTGACCATCGTACCGTCCGTCGCGAAACGAAAGACGACCGAACTCGTGGAGCCCGCCGTGATCTCGACGCGCGCCGGATTGGCCGAAGTCAGCGAGGCGGTGAGCCGCACCGGGCCGTCCGCATCGAGTCGCTCGAGAAACCATGGGCCGTTGAGCGTGATCTCGTAGCTCCCTGGGTCGAGTTGGGTCGAGAGCGACGGTGCGTCTGGATTTTGCTCGTTGTCGAGAACTGAGTGGCTTGGGCCGCTAATGTCGAACGACGCTTGCCGGAGACGGTAGTTGCGGCCCTGCGAAGTCGTCGCGAGTGAGAGCGACAGCGTGCCGCTTCCACGTTCGTTCGACGAAGCCGGATCGCGCGTACTGCACGCGGGTAGTTGCGCGACGCACGCAACGAACATCGAGAAGCACAAACTCGAGAGCCATTTCGAACGCATGTTTGGTCCTTTCTTGAGCGGAGAGCTTCGTGCTTCTTTCAACGGGTCTTGGGGCAGACTCGGCGTCGTGCGATGCGACGTTGCAGCACGATGCTCGACGACAGCGCAGCGAACAGCCACGCCAGGCCCGAGCGGGTGGGCACGCCGGTCGCATTCACGGAGCAAGCACTCGACGATCGAGCCCAGCCAGGTTTGCTCGAAGCGCCGCCCGTCGTCGCGCTCGTTCCTCCACTCCCTCCACTTGCTGCTCCGCCGACGGCGGGCGGCTGCGTGCTTGGACCACCATCCGAATCGCAGCCATCACCCAAGAGTTCGATGCGACCCAGTGAGATGACGACGACGCCCGCGCGATCGTCGTTGTCGTCACTGACGCTCAGGCGATATCGGAAGTAGCTGCCAGGTTGCACCACGGTATACACACGGCGCTCCGAACCGGCCCAATTGGTCTCGCCGCGGCGAACGTCTAGGACGATCCAGTCGCTTCCGTTCCAGCCTTGCAGCGTGAAATCCTTAGGCGCGCGCGTCGATAATTCCGCGCCATTCTTGAATGTCAGCGCATAGCGTTCGACGACCTTGGCGCCATCGGCCCATTGATAGTCGATCCACGCCGGGGTCTCCCAAGTCTTCGAGATCCACAGCGTGGAGGGGCTCGCATCGAATGCTTGCCACGCCTCATAACTCGAGTCGTAAACGCCGGAGCGCGTGACCTGTCCGCTTGGCGCCGTTGGACTGATCATCGCTGGAACGGCAACTGGTTCACACGCAGCACCGCCCTCACTCGATGCGCCGCCGTCACTCGACGCGCCGCCGTCACTCGACGCGCCGCCGTCACTCGACGCACCAGCCGTGCTCGTTGATCCGCCCGTGCTCGTTGATCCGCCCGTGCTCGTAGACCCGCCCGCGCTCGTTGATCCTCCGCCGCCAACCGAGCGGTTTCCGCCACTGCCCCCGCTTGCGCCGCCATTTTCGGCGTCGCACTCTGTGCCGATGAGCTCGATGCGCCCGAGTGAGACGACAACCACACCCTCGCGATCATCGTTGTCGTCGGTGACGTTGAGTCGGTATTGGACGTAGCTGCCGGGATTCGCCACCGCGTACTCTCTGCGTTCCGATCCAGCCCAATTGGTCTCATTGTGGCGAGTGTCCAGTACGACCCAGGTGCTTCCGTTCCAGCCCTGGAGGGTGAAATCCTTGGGAGCCCTCGTCGACAGTTCAGCGCCGTTTTTGAAGGTCAGCGCGTAACGCTCGATGAGCTGCGCGCCGTCCGCCCACTGGTACGCGATCCACGCCGGCGTTTCGTACGTGTCCGAGATCCAGAGTGTCGACGGGCTGGCGTCGAATGCTTGCCAAGCCCCGTAGCTGGAATCGTATTGGCCTGAGCTGGTGACTTGCCCGCTTGGAGTCGTCGAACTCGTCATTGCCGGTACTTGGATCTCTCGACATGGGACGATCGCTCCGGTGATCGAGCGGGTCTCGTCGTCGGCTGCGTTGCCACAGCCCCAAATGACGCAGGTCATGGTGAAGAAGATGGAAACCGAGCGGGTGGCTCGCACGAGATTGAACTGTTTCATACGGTTCTCCGGTGATCCTTGCGCCGTTTGCAGACAGAGCTGCAGAGAGCAGCATCCCTTTGGCATCGAGACCGACTGTCGATAGCAACGCGCGTGCCCACGTCGCGTGAGACGATCTACGACTGCAAACTGCGTATCATGTGTGAGTCGTGAATTGCGGACACGCTGTTTCGCATCCTCACGGACGTCCGCGGACGTTCAGCGCTTCCAGTGGACGATAATGCTTCAGGGGCCGGCAAAGTTCGCCACCCGTTCGAAACCGTTCACCCGGCCGAATCACGGTCGGCGCTCTAGAAGCCAGAGACGATGACCGCGTAGGTTTGATAGGCCGGATTGTTGTGATCCAGCGGGTGCGCGATGCCGAGGCGCAAGTTCGACGTCAGAAAGTACGCGGTGACCGCATCGACCCATAGTTCTGCACCGACGCTGCCATGGAGTTGATCGAACAGATCGTTGCGGTCGATTTGGTTGTATGCGCCGCCGTAGTCGAAGAACACGACGCCGCTCAGTGTGCGCAGGAACACGGGCAAAGTGCTCAAGCCGCGATCGGCATAGAGCAGTGGCACTCGGTATTCCACGTTGAGCAAATTGTAGCTCGTGCCGATGAACTGGCCGGGTGCGTAGCCGCGGAGCACGAACGCGCTTTGACGGATGACGCCGTTGTAGCTGTCGTACAGCGACTCATCGACGAAGCCGCCGGTGGCATACAGCCCGCGCCGCACGTAGCTGCCCGTCGAAGTTCCGCCCGACAACGCCAGCGCGAGCACGTGGTGTCGTCCCCAAGGCATGAGTTGATAGGCCGTGGCGACCGCGCCCACGGCCGTCAGCGTGCTCTGACTCCCGAGCGCTTCGGCGGCTTCGTCGACGCTGACACCGAACGAGAAGCCTTTCTCGCCACCGATGCCGTAGCTGGTGCCTTGCACATTGCTGTACGAGTAGCCGACGCGCAGCGAGCCGATGTAGCCGCGGTCTGGCGTGTACGGTACGAGTGAATACGGATCAGCACGCGTTCCGACGGGCAGATCGCGGCTGAAATTGGCGATGGTGTAGCTCAGCGCGACGCCTTGGCTGTCGAACTCGCCGGGCGCAGCCCACGAGACTCCAGTGGTCGCCCCGGTGAGGTGCTCGGTGGTGAAGATGGCATCGTTGCCGTAGCGGTAATCGTTGCGTGGCGCGGCCGAACGAAACACTCCGGCGCGGAACGCGAACGGCAAGCGGTTGTAGGAATAGTTGGCGCTGGCGCCGATCTCGCTGTTCTCACTCGTGGGGATTGTCAGCGTGGCATCGAATGCGTGTCGACCGATGGCATCCGAGCCCTGCGTGGTGAGGGTGAAGGTGTTGCCAAACGTGCCTTGCCCGTAGGCAACGGTCCAAGCGTGAGGTCGAAGGGTGGGCAGCGGGTTGTACTCTTCGATCGGCCAGTTGCGGCTGATGCTGGGTTCGAATGCCGGCAGGCGGTCGTTCGGCGCGTCGGGGGCAGGCAAGAACGCGCTCGAGTCCAGCGGCAGCTCATACAAGTCGAAGCCGTGCGATGTGTAGCCGACGTACACCATCCGCCGTCCGTCCGCGGAGATCGTCGGCATGTACGCGCCCGTCAGCACGTTCGTCACTTGGCTCAGCTTTTGTGAGCCGAGCTCGTAAGCGTACACATTGGCGATCCCCGTGCGATCGGAGACGAAGTACAGCGTCTTGCCGTCGGGCGCCCAGACTGGCTGTTGGTCGATCGCGCGGTCGTGCGTGACCTCGTAAAATAGTCCGCTTTGAACGTCGGCCACGCGGATGTCGCGATAGCCACCGCGCGTCCACGCGCTGTACGCAACGCGCAGCCCGTCGGGTGAGAAGCGCGGTGTGTACGCCTGCTCGGCGTCCGCGCTGGGCACGAGCGCTCGCTCAGCCTCGAGCCCGTGCTCCGCGTTGATTGGCGCGATGCGCAGGGTGCTCGTGCCCGCGCGATTGGTGACGTACGTGAGCCAGCGACCGTCGGGACTCACGTCTGGTGCGCTCGCGCGCACGCCCACGGTCAAGCGTTGTCGATTGCGCTCGGTGCCTTTGGGCGAACGGGTGTTGGGCGGCTGTCGAAATAGATCGCCAAAGTAGTACAGACGATTGGAGGGCGCGGTGTTGTCGAAGTAGATCGAACAATCGCGATCCACCGCCAAGCCGTGCCCACCCGAGCGCACCACGAGCTCCGCGGTTTCGTCGGGATCCTCGGCGTCGGGATCGATGGCGTAGAACCCGGGCGTGGTGTGCCCGTCATCGCGCGCGTAGACGACGCGCTCTGCTTGGTTCTGCCCGCACTTGGGCATGAACACCGGAGTTGCTGCGGTGAACCCGCGGTGCGTCAAGCGCCGGCCTTCACGCAGGCCGCGCGTCAACACGGCTTGTTTTTGAGCCGCGTACTTGCCTTCCAAATACGCGTGCCAGCCCTCGTATAGGTCTTCGTACGTGCGCCCCGTGACGCGTCGGATGGCGCGATTGATGCCCCAAGGGATCACCGACGCGCCGTAGTCCGCCGCCACGGCGGCGTACGTCCCTGGCCCATAGGTGTCTACGATCCAGCCGATGAAATTGGCGCCATACAGGTACCAGAGATTGCCGCCTGGCCAACGTCGCGCGGGGTTACTGATTTGATCGAGCGGCGCCAAGCGTTGGTCGAGTACGTCCGCGCGCAAGAACATGTCGAATTGCGAGGAGCGCAGCCGACCAGCGGAGGTGTGCTCGCTCTCCATCACCACCGCGAGACCCTCCAGGATCCAGCGTGGTTGCGCTTGGTTCGGCGCGTACGTCTTGCCCAAGATCGCGTTGCCGACGGCGGGTAAGCCGGAGGTATTGTCGATTTGCAGGATGTGCGTGTACTCGTGGGTGACGAGCTCGTTGATCCAATTGTCGTAGTCGTCGAGCGGCGACATGTCGTCCGGAGCGGTCGCGAACAGCCGCACGACGTTGTACGGCAACGTCGAGGCGGAGCCGTTCGCCGAGTCCGTGTCGTCCGTGATCACGACTTCGGTGACTTGCTTCGGTGCCCAGCCCATCTGCGGCACGAGCCGCTGGTACACGGACTCCAAGCTGTTCGCGGTGCGCTGCGCGATGTCTTCGAGCCCGCCGTGATAATGGACGCGAAAATGCGGGGTGACGACCGTGTACCAGCGTAAGTACGGATCCCCCGCGCGCGCCCGCGCTGCCCACGATGCCACCCACAGCGCGCAGGCCAGCGCGATCCAACGAGCGCGCATCATTGCGCTCTCATGTCGGAAGCCTCACAGATCGTCGTGGAATAGCGGTTCGCGATTTCTGACGTAGCGATACACGAGCTGCCGGCCTTCCGGCGTGATTTGCGTGAATTGCGCGCCGAAGCCGGGCTTGCCGTCACCGCCGTCCGGCGTGTCGCGCGTCCAGCGCACGACGCCCAGCGCTTCGAACTCGTACCCGCCGGGCATCGACACGCGCAGTGACAGCTGCTGACCGATGGGCGGGATCTGGTACGTCGCAATGAAGATGCCGCCGGAATCGATGACGTCGTTACCGCTCAGGCCTTTGTAGAAGTTCGTACCGCTGTGCGCGCCGAGCTCGGCTTCCAAACGGAGGGTGCCAGGCGGCGCGACTGCTGCCGGCGGCACGGCGGGTGCTGCCGCGCGTGCCGTCGCGGGTGCTTGATATCCAGCAGGTGCTCCAGCGGGTGCCGCGGGCTGCGGTTGGCGGTTGGGCGGCGCGGGCGGCGCAGGCTGTTGTTGATAAGCAGGCGGCGCGGCTTGCGGCTGCCACGCTTGTGGCGGTGGTTGCTGTTGTACCGGCGGCTGCGCGTACGCCACTTGTGGCGGCGCTTCCGGCCGTGGTTGATACCCCACCGCGGACGGCTGCGTTGCAGTGCCGAAATTCGGCTGCGGCGGCTGCGGCGGATAACCTTGCTGTTGGGCCACCGCTGTAGCGGCGTAGGGATGCGCAGCTGGCGCGTGCGCGGCTGGCGCGTGCGGAGCGGGCACGTGCGTGGCCTGCGACAACTGATGAATCAAACCGAGCGAGCCGGCGATTGCTTCGAGCGCGTGATCGACCGCGGGGTGCTGGCCGGCGCTGGCCTGCAATGTCGCGAGCGCTTGGCGCGTTGCAGCGAGCGCTGCGCCACCCGCTTGTGCCGCTGCCCCACCTTGCGTGGCTTCGATCTGATGTAGCGCGCTCATGGCGTGCGCGACTGGCTCGGCCACCGCCATCAAATGTGGGGGGACGCCGGGGCTCTGCAGTGCTCCCAAACCACGAGCTAGACTTTCACGCGCAGCGCGGGCTGCCGAAACGGGATCGGACATCCAAACTCCTCCAGAGGATCCGAGTCTATCATCGGGGAGTGCGATTCCAAGTGCTCGATCCTGCGCTGGAAACTTCGCTAAGAGGAGTGAGGGGGTGTCACGCGACCCACACGTTGCGCGACGGCTTCTGCCAGTGCTTCGCGATCGAGCACGATCGGTTCCGCGTTCGGGTCGTCGTCTTCAGAGTCGTCCAAGATGGCGCGTTCGATTGCGATTGCGCCGTCACCGGTGCGGACGATGAGTGTGCCGGGAAGGCCCATCACCGCGGCCTCGCCTGGCTCCAGCGCGCTCACGAAATCTCTGGCCGGTTTCGCGTGCGTGACGAAAAAGAACAGTTCGCCGACCTCCATGGCGAGGCCAGGCACAGGTGAGATCGCGCGAATTCGCCGTAAAATGCGGGTGGTCGGCCAGCTCCAGTCGACGAATTGGTCCCGGCCGGTCGGCTCGGGTGCCCACGTGGCAGCTTGCTCGTCTTGTGCGGTGGGCGATGGAGGATGGGAGCGCGCGAAGCGCCCCACCCCCTCCCTCAAGAGAGCGAGCGAGGGACGATCGAGTGCGCGCGCCAGCTGCCAAGAGTTGCGCTCGCCGACCGGGATCGAGCGCTGTAAGAGAATGGCGCCGGTGTCGTACTCTGGAGCCAAGGTGTGCAATGTCACCCCCGCTTCATGATCGCCGCTGTCGATGGTCCAAAAGTAGGGATTGGGTCCGCGGTGGCGCGGCAAGAGTGAGGGATGGACACCGATGCCGCCAAGGGGTGCGGCGCTCAGCCAAGCGCCGGGCAAGAGCCGGGTCCAGAACCAGCTGACGATCAAATCCGGCTGAGCGCGGGCGAGCGCTAGCTCGATTTGAGCGTCCGAAGTGGCGCGCGGAACACCCAGCGCATCGATAAGTGACGCCGGTGCGACGCGGCGCGCGACACGCCGACGACCGGGCGCGCCCAGCGGCGAGAGCACGCACGGGTCGAGCTCATGACCGTCACGCAGTAACAAATGGGCGCCGAGCGGTAGCCCGAAGTAACCGACTTTCACCAGACCTCGCCCCGGAGTGTGCCGAAAAGTTGTGCCTTCACCAAGCTCCCTGTTAACCACGGGACGATGGAATTCGGCGGAAAAAGTCGCGCCTTTCGTTCGGCGTTGCGCGAGGGCAGCCGCTTCGATCCGACGGCCTCGAATCGGCCTGTTTTGACGTTCGAGAACGTGCACAAGGCGTATCGCGCGGACTGTCCGGTGCTGCGCGGCCTGCAGCTCGAAATCGCGCGCGGCGAATTCGTGTTCATTACGGGGCCTTCGGGTGCTGGAAAGAGCACGCTGCTCCGCCTGCTGTACGCGGCCGAGAGTGTGGACGCGGGGCGAATTCTATTTTTGGGGCGCGAGATTGGCCGGCTCACGGACGGCTCGATACCGTTTTTGCGACGGAATATCGGCATCATTTTCCAGGACTTCAAGCTGGTGAAGAACTGGAGCGTGCTGGATAACGTGGCTTTGCCGCTGGAAGTGCTCGGGTTGCCGCAACGGGTGATTCGCACGCGCGTCGGTGAGGTGCTGGAGCGCGTGGGTCTGGGCGGGCGTGGCGCTGATCTGGCCGGTGTGCTTTCGGGCGGCGAGCAACAGCGCGTCGCGGTGGCTCGCGCGATCGTCGGAGAGCCGGCGCTTTTGTTGGCGGACGAACCAACCGGCAATCTCGACCCACAATTGGCTGTCGATATTTTGGGTCTGCTCGAGGACATCAACGAGACTGGGGTCACCGTGCTCTTCGCGACCCACGACCGTTCGCTGCTCGATGTGCGCCCGCGGCGCGTGGTGGTGCTCGACGAAGGCAGGGCCACCGACGTTCCGAACGGCCTCGACGAAGTAGCGGAATTAGCCGGCAGGCGCGTGGCTTGAGTGGCGTGAAAGGTCGACAATGACTCCCATCGAACGAGCATGGCGCGGCACCAAGAACGATTGGCGCTTGCACGCGCTGAGCGTGTTCTCGGTCGCGGTGGCCTTCGTTTGCTTGGCTTCGGCCTTGCTCGTCGTGGTCAACGTGAGCCACGTGCGGGATCGCTGGTCGAGCACCGGGCGCGCCTCCGTTTACCTGAAAAAGAACGCAGATCGCGAGCAAATCGCGACCATTCAGCGCGCGCTGCGCGCGACTGACGGTGTGACCGACGTCAAGTTCGTGTCCGCCGACGACGCGCGCCACGAACTCACCACACAAAGCGATGATCCGATCATCGACCAATTGCCGACCGAAGCGTTCCCCGCGTCGCTCGAAGTGAGCATCGAGAGCGACGTCGCCGCGGGTCGCTTGGAGAAGCTCGCAGAGCAGCTGGGCGCGCTGCCCGCGGTGGATCGCGTGGAGACGTACGCGGCGTGGAGTGATCGCTTGGCCGCGCTCTTGGCCGGCGGCGTGACGGCTTCGGGCTTGCTCGCATTGGTCGTGCTGGCCGCAGTCGTCAGCGTGGTTTCGTCGACCATCCGACTCGCGCTGCAACGCCGGCGCATCGAAGTCGAAGTGTTGAAGCTCGTGGGCGCGACGGACGACTATGTGCGTCGCCCGTACGTCGTGGAAGGCGCGGCGCAAGGCGCGCTCGGTGCGACGCTCGCGCTGGCTCTCTTGGGCGCGCTCTTTGCGATCGTTCAGAGCCATTTCGACGCCAGTTTTGCGACGTTGATTGGCATGACACCCTCGTTTTTGCCCTGGACGGTAGCGCTCGCGCTGGTTGTTTCCGGTGGCGCGCTGGGCGCAATCGCTGCCTTGCTGAGCGTACGCAGGTTGCTGAGCGCATGAGCGCGTCGCGGCTTCGTCCGTTGTTCGGCGTGTTGCTACTCGCGGTCAGCGCGGTTGCGGTTGGTGCGCCTGCGGACGCGCCGCAGCCCGACGATCAAACGGATCCCTCGGAGTCCGCCGAACCCGTGACGGCTGTGGCGAACTCAGTCGGCGTGCAACGCGATCTGGGTGGTGAAGCCGAAAAGCGCTTGAGCGAACTCACTCGGCAATGCCAGGCCGGCAAAGCCGAGCTCGAGCAACTCGGCAAAGAGACGGACAGCGCGCGTGCGCGCACCGTGACGCGCGGTCGTGTGTACGTGCGTTTGGCCAAGGCCGGCTTGTTGCCGGTTGGCGGTGGGTTCTCCGCGTTGGTCGACCACGCGGTTCAACTCGAGCGACTGCGCAACGCAATCGGGCGTGATTTGAAGCTCGAGCGTGAGCTCTCGGCGCGTCGAGTCGCGCTCGGTCGTCAGCTGTTGGATCTCGAGACGCGTCGCTCCACGCTCGCGGGTGAAGTCAGCGCGATGAGCGCGGCGCAGACAGCGTTGCTCTCCGAGCAGGACCGCGCGAACGCATTCGCGCGCGCGTTTTCGGGCAACGTTGGCTCGTCGCACACCGCGGTGTACGGGGCCGGTGTGGGTCCGGCAGATTCGGCCCCGCCGAGTGGCGGCTTTGCCAGCCTCAAAGGGCGCTTGCCGTTTCCGATCACGGGCCGCAGTGAGATCCGCAGCGCGCAACGCGCGGGCTCCGAGGGTCCGGGGCTCGAAATGTTCGCACCCGCGGGGTCTGTGGTGCGGGCAGTGCAAGCCGGTCGCGTCGCGTTCGCGGACAGCTACGCCGCGTACGGCCGCACCGTGATCCTCGATCACGGCGGGAGCTACTACACGGTCAGCGCGAACCTCGGCTCGATCGACGTCAAAGTCGGCGATGATCTACCTGCTGGAACGCGCGTCGGCACGGTGGGAAACACCGATGGCAACCCGCGGCTCTACTTCGAGCTTCGATTCGGCACGAACACGCTGCCGCCGACCGACTGGTTCGGGATTTGAATCCGGACCGAGCTAAGCTCGTGCCGCGATGGGTTTTGCCTTCTTCTTAGTTTGCTCGTTGCTCTTCGCCGGCTACGTGGTGCGTCGGCTCGGCCGCATGCCGGAGAACGCCGCCGAAGTACTCAATCGCTTCGTGATCGACATCTGCGTGCCGGCGACCGTGCTGCGCTTGGTCCCGAAGATGACGGTGAGCCCGTCGCTCGCGGTGCTGATCATCGTGCCCTGGGCGCTCGTGGGGCTCGCGTACCTGTGCGCGCGTCTCGCGCAGCGCTTCTTTGCGCTGGACCAA
>Ga0164309_10000549_pt1 | contig 20509 bp, 20 predicted proteins | sample Whisoiple_247_MG_FD_109984 | JGI IMG/M metagenome (GOLD analysis project Ga0164309, IMG submission 109984) | Soil microbial communities amended with fresh organic matter from upstate New York, USA - Whitman soil sample_247_MG | ecosystem: Environmental > Terrestrial > Soil > Unclassified >...
CGGGTACATCGAACCCCGCTGCAATCACTTCACTCCGATCACCCCCGCCAGCCCTCCGGCTGCTCACTAACCTGTCACCCATGTGCCCGGTCAGAAACGTCACCTATCTTCCCGGTTGCACATTCCCATGTGCGTCTGAGGGCCATGCCTGCTCGGCCGGCCGTCGATGGTCCACTCACGACGCGCACTGTCGTTCCGCGCGAAACCCTATATCCCTTCTCCCTCTTCTTGGCGGCTTGGCGGCTTGGCGGTTCAAATCTGGGAGCCGTCCTGAGCGCCCTTGGTTTTTCCCAGTTAGCCGCTTCGAGCACTGAGCGAGACGCACTGCGTGCGGAACAGTGTCGCGCTTCGAGGTGCGCGGCTGGGTTGTGAGCGCCCCTCTTTCAGTCGAAAACTACGGTCTTGTTGCCGTATTCGAGCACGCGGTCTTCCAAGTGCAGGCGCACCGCGCGGGCTAGGACGACCTTTTCCAGGTCCCGCCCCTTGCGCACGAGGTCGTCGATCGTGTCGCGGTGCGAGCAACGAACCACGTCTTGCTCGATGATCGGCCCTTCGTCCAGCACGGCGCTGGCGTAGTGTGCGGTGGCGCCGATTAGCTTCACCCCGCGCTGGTATGCTTGATGGTACGGCTTTCCGCCGACGAAGGCGGGCAGGAACGAGTGGTGGATGTTGATGACCCGGCCCCGGAAGCTGGTCACGAACGACTCGCTCAAAATCTGCATGTAGCGAGCCAGCACGACCAGATCGATGCCTCGTTCATGGAGCAGGCCCAGCTGCGCGGCTTCGGCCTGAGGCTTGGTTTCGGCGCTGACCGGAATCAGCTGAAAGTCGATTCCGAACTGCTCGGCGACGCGCCCGAGGTCCGGATGGTTGCTCACGATCAGCGGTAGCTCACACCGAAGCTCTCCACTGCGGTGGCGAAGCAACAGGTCGTACAGGCAGTGGTCGTAGCGCGAAACGAACAGCGCAACGCGCTTTTGCCGCGCTCGGTAACGCAGCTCGTAACGCATGCCGAAACGCTCGGCGACCTCGGCAATGGCGCGCTCCAGCGTTCCCCGGTCCGTTTGCAGGTCCGTCAGATCGAAGTGTAGGCGCTGGAAAAATTGCCCGGCCAGGGCATCGGTGTGTTGGTCGGAGTCGACGATGTTCGCTCCGTGCCCGTACAGAACCTGCGCCAAAGCGGCGACAATGCCGCGCCGATCCGGGCATGACACGAGCAGCGTGGCGCGTTCGGCATCGCTTTCACTCATCGCCGATCCCTTATAGCGGAACATTCGCTGCGGGCCACGCACAGGTTGAGCGCTCTCAACTCGGGGCTGTGCAGACTGCGTTCGAAGCATTAGATTTGCCGGGTGAGCGAACCTGCCGACACCGTACTCCGCGCCATTACCGACGACGGCGCATTCCGCGTCATCACCGCGCGGACTACCCAAACCGTTCGCGGGGCCATCGAGGTGCAGGGGGCCACCGGCCAGACCGCGCGTCATTTCGGCGATCTGTTGACGGGGTCGATTCTATTCCGCGAAACGATGGCTCCGAGCTTGCGTGTGCAGGGCATCATCAAGGGCTCGAGCGGCACGGGGAGCCTGATTGCGGACTCGCACCCGTCCGGTCAAACCCGCGGCTTGGTTCAGCTCAAAGGCGGCGCGCAGGAGATCGATCTGGGGCAAGGTGCCGTGCTGCAGCTGATGCGTACGCTAGGCAGTGGGCGCATCAACCAAGGCGTGGTCGAGGTCCCGAAAGACGGTGGGATCTCGCATTCCTTCATGTCCTACATGCAGACCTCGGAGCAGGTGATTTCCATGCTTGCGGTCGGCACACTGTTCGAAGGAGGCCGAGTCTCCAGCGCCGGTGGGTACCTCGTGCAATTGCTGCCTGAGGTCGGCCGCGGTCCGCTAATGGTCATGACCGAGCGCCTGCGCGAGTTCGAGTCGATCGACCCGCAACTCGCTGACGCCGCCTTCACGCCGAGTTGGCTCTTGGATGAACTGCTCTACGGCATGCCCTTCACCCGTTTGGAGGAGAGCCCGGTTCGCTTCGAATGCTGGTGTGATGAGCTGCGCGTCGTCTCCGCACTCGCGAGCCTGAGTCGCGACGACCTCGAGCATTTGCTCTCGACCAATGAGGTCCTCGAGATCGCCTGCGAATATTGCAAGCGAGACTTCCGAATTGCTCCGGCGCGCCTGCGCGGGCTCTTGGAACAAAGCTAGCCCCAAGCCGGCTTTGCTTCGTCAATGCTGCTGTCTCGCTCCAACTTGGCCTGGCTCGCTGCGGCGCTCTGTGCGTCTTGCGCGGAACCTCCGGCGCCGAGCGCGCGCGTCCCTGCGCCCGTTTCCAGCGCTAAACCCGCGCCTCCAGTTACCCCACCGCCCGCCCCCTTCGTCCTCAGTTTCATGGGGCTCAATGATTTGCACGGTCGCTTGCGCGCACTGCCCGCGTTCGCCGGCTACGTGAACAACGTACGCCGCGTGCGCGCGAAAGACGGCGGTGCCGTCGCGTTGGTGGATGCGGGCGACATGTTTCAGGGCACGCTCGAATCGAACCTGACCGAGGGAGCGTCGGTGATCGCCGCATACCGCGCCTTGGGCATGACGGTTGCGACCCTGGGCAATCACGAATTCGACTTTGGACCCGTGCCCGGCGGTGACGACCCGCAGGGTGCGATTCGCGCGCGGATCAGCGAATCGCCGTTTCCGATCGTATCTGCGAACTTGGTCGTGCGCGGCAGTCAGGCCTCGCCACCCTGGGAGAAGCTGCGACGGTCGGTCTTGTTGAGCGTGGGTGGTGTGCGCGTCGGCTTCGTCGGCTTGTTGACGCGCGAGACCCCCAGCATCGTCTTGCACGCATTCTTCGAGGGCTTGGACGTCGCGCCGCTTGCGCCCGCGCTGATCGAAGAAGCACGCGGTCTGCGCAGCCAAGGTGCGCAAATCGTGATTGCCGTCGCCCACGCCGGCGCAGACTGTAAAGATTTCAGTGAGCCCACGGATCTCAGTAGCTGCAAGCCGGACGCGGAGATCTTCGACGTCGCGCGCGCGCTACCCCCTGGCACTGTCGACGCGATCTTCGCCGGGCACACGCACGCCGCCATAGCTCAGCGCGTCAACGGCATTCCAATCGTGGAAGCGTACGCGCGCGCGCGCGCCTTTTCGCGCATTGACTTGCAGGTCGATGGAGTGACGCATCGCGTGCTCGGACACCAGATTTTTCCGCCTCACGAGCTTTGTCCCAAGCTGACCGAAGGCAGCCCCTGCACGCTCACCGATTACGAGGGGCAGTCCACGATCGAAGATCCGGACATCGCCCAGATCATCGAGCCTGCGCTGGCGAACGCCGAGCGCTTTCGCGCAGCACCGATCGGCTGCACGGTCAAAGAGGCGATGGCGTGCGAGCACGGCATCGAATCTGCTCTGGGCAATTTGTTTGCCGACCTGTTGCGCGAATCCGTGCCCGGCGCTGACGTGGCGATTCTAAACGGCGGCAGCCTGCGCGCCGATTTGCCCGCGGGCAAATTGAGCTACGGGCAACTCTTCGAGGCCATGCCCTTCGACAACTTGGTCGCGAAAATTCGCCTGACCGGTGCCGAGTTGAAGACCGTGCTCGCCGCACACCTTCAACACGACGCGCACGGGTTGATTTCGCTCAGCGGCATGCGCGTCAATGCTCGCTGCGGCAAATCCGGCCTCGAATTGAAACTCACGCGCGACAACGGCAAGGCCGTTTCGGATCGTGAAACACTGCTCTTGGCCACGAGCGACTACCTCGCCACCGGCGGGGACGCCCTATTTCAACCGCTCGCGCTCACGCCTCAGCGCATCGAGCTCGACACCAGCGGCACCTTTCGCGACGCGCTGGCGCGCTCATTGAAGCGCCATCCCGAGCTCTCGCCCCGAGATCCGGCGATTTTCGATCCGGCTCATCCGCGCCTCGATCTCAGTAGTCCGCGGCCGATGATCTGCGCGCATTGACCGAAAGCGCGGGTGGCACTACGCGTAGTCGCCGCAGGCCCCTCGGGGGCGAACCCATCGGCTACGGGCGCGCGCGCGGCGCGGGCTCTGCCGCGTTACATCCAATAGGAGCGAGCAATCATGGCCATCTCAAAAGCTTCAGCCAAATGGACGGGTACCCTCAAGGAGGGCAACGGCTCGATGAAGGGCGGCACGGGTTATTTCGACGCGCCGTTCACCTTTCTCTCGCGCTTCGAAGGCGCGCGCACCGGCACGAATCCGGAAGAGCTGATCGGTGCCGCCAACGCCGGCTGCTTCTCGATGTTCTTGGCCGCGCAACTCACGGCCGCCGGTCACGCACCGACCAGCATCGAGACCAACGCGACGGTCACCTTGGGAGAGCTCGGCGGAGGACCCGCCATCACCAAGATCGAGCTCGAGACCAACGCGGTCGTCCCCGGCTTGTCTCAGTCGCTGTTCGACGAGAAGGTCGCGTTCTCCAAGCAGAACTGCCCTATCACGCGCGCCCTGGGCGGCGTGCCGGAAATCACGATCAAAGCCAAACTCGGCTGAGTTCGGGGTGTCGGTCGTGCTCCGCGTGAATGCGCGGAGCACGCTCGATGCGCAAAGTTTACTCGGTCGGGTCGTGCCGAACCTTCTTCAGCTTACCCGCTTCGAACTCGGCTTCGACATCCGGATCTACCGCGGCTGACTTTTTGGCCGACTCCGGATGATCGTCGTCTTCCTCTTCGTCCTCTTCTTCTTCGTCTTCCTCGTCGCGGGCGCGAGGGGCTTTGCGGCGACGCGCTGAAGCGCCTTCTTCTTCCTCTTCGTCCTCTTCTTCTTCGTCTTCCTCGTCGTCAGATCCGGCCGCGGGCAAAGCGTTATCCCAGCCGGATGGCTCCTTGCGCTTCATCGTCCAGTACACGCCGTACCAGCCGAGCAAGGCCGGCAGAATGCTCAAGTACTGGCCCATGCTGACCGCCGAGTTCGGGTCGAGCGCCTCGATCTCCTTGTAGAACTCGGTAAACAAGCGACCGGTGAAGTAGAGCGCGAAGAACCACGCGATCATCGCGCCGCGCGGACGCTTCTCTTTGCCCATCGCGCGGTCCGCGATCAGCAAGCCGACGAACACGGCAATACCGAGCGTGATCTCGTACAGCTGACTCGGATAGCGCAACGGAATCGGCATGAGCCCGTGATCCGGCGGATTTCGCGGGAAACGCATGCCCCAGCTCTGGTCCGGCACCTTGCGACCCACGATCTCGGAGTTGAACAAATTGCCGATGCGCACCACCGTCGCACCGAGCGCCGCCGAGAACGAAAAGCGATCCGCCCCCTCCAAGAACGGGATGTGACGGCTCTTCGTGAACATGTACATGGCGATGATCAGGCCAGCCACCGCGCCGTGGCTCGCGAGCCCACCGGTCCAGATCTTGAAAACCCAAGCCGGATCCTCGATGGCCTTGTCGAGATCGTAAAAGATCACATGGCCGAGGCGCGCGCCGATCAGCACGCCCAGTACGCCGTACACGATGAAGTCACCCGCGACTTCGCCGCCGCCACCCCCGCGCTTGATCTGCCAATTGAGCAGCGCATGCCCGCCGAGGAACACCACTACGAACAGCATGCTGTAGTAGCGGAGCTCGACCATCGGCCCCATGAACTGCAAGATCAGCAGGGCTGCACCGGAGAAGAACGCGCCGGTGATGATCTGCTCGCGCTCTTTCTTGGCGAGACCGTAGAGCACCATCAAGAGCCCGATCGCGCCGATCGTCCCGGCAACACCAGCGCGCGGCACGCGCCAGAAAACCGGGTCGACATCCCATGTGAAACTAGGCAAAGCCAGCATTGTTCGGGGCGGAGCCTAGTGCTGAAGGAGCACTCCCGCAAACCGAAGATCGCGGGGCATTCGCGTCAGAGCGCTTCAGAGCGCGCCGAGATCGCGTAATTCCTGCTCGGCGATCGCCGCCCAGCCCCGGTTGGCCTTGGGGCTCGCCGGGCTCGGATGCAAAATCGTTCCAATTTTCCCTTGGAAACCGGGCAATGCGTGCTCCGCGCGAGCCAGCGCGAACGCACCGACGCCGATCACGAACTTTGGCTTCAGCGTACTCACGATGTCCCGAAGTGCCCCGTCGCACGCCGCGAACAGCGCTTCTTGCTCGGCCTTGGGCAGCTTGTCCGGTGTCAGATTCTTACCGCCCTCGTCCATGAACACGAGCGGGCAATAGTTGACCACGAAGAAGTCTTCGCAAAAGCGCTGAGCTGTTTCGAAACGACTCTGCGCAAACCCCCACAACCGCGTGCCGCTGACTTCCGAGCGCGTGCAATCGAAGCCCGTAATGGTTCGCTTCGGGTGTTCGCGTTCGGGCTTGCTCACCGTCCCGGAGATGCCCAAGAAATCGCGCACCATGGTCACATCGCCGAACGGTACGCCGGTCTGCGCCATGCCGAACGGACCGGGATTCATCCCCAGCAGCAGCGCGCGCTTCGGGCCTTTCCCATAACGCTTCAGGTACGCCTCGTGCGGCGTGCGCGCATACTCCAAAGGGTTATAAACGTATGCCACGGGCGACTTGAACCTGAGCCCGGAGACCTGGTCGCTCAACGTGCGACTCACTTGCGCCAAATTCATCTCGAGCGCCGAGCCTGCCACGACTCGAAGCCACGCGGACGATTTGCTTGGGGGCACACGAGGAAAAGGGCGCGCGATGCGGGATCAGCGTCCCTGTGGCTGCCCATCACGCGCAGCTTCCCGAAGCAGCCACGCCTGCCCAACGCTGAAAATGTTGGGCCGATATTGGGGATACTACAGCGGTTTTGCGTTTCGAGCCGCCTCGATCGCCTGGTCCAACGCCATCGGGCTAAAGCCCACCAGGATCTGCCCCATCAAGTCGATCACGGGGATGCTCGAGCCCGAGCGACCCGCGCGCTCCAACTTTTGACGCATCTCAGCGGCTGCCACCGGATTTTCGTCGATGTCTTTGTGGATCACCGTGACGCCGCGTTGCTTGAGGTACTTCTCGGTGTCGTGGCATGGCTTGCACCATTCCGCGCCGTAGATAGTGGCCGAAATGCCGCTCGCCGACGCTTTCTTTGGCGCGCTGGGCGCATCCGCTTGCGCGTTCGGCGCGGACTCCGCGGGCGCGGGCACCGCGCTCGGCGCGAGCGCTTCGAGTCGAGCCTTGCGCTTGCCAGCGCCGAGCTCGTCCCACGCAGCGCGCGTCATCGTTTTCACGCGGTAGGCACCGCTGGGCGTCACCTCGTTCATGTTGGAGACATAGACCAACTTACCGGTGCCCTCTTCGCGCGTCGTGACCACGACGCGCACCTGATCGCGGCCTTCTTTCGGCACGTCCGCGGGCTTCTGCACGACATGGAAATCACCCTTGTCGTCGATCCAGGTCAAAAGCAGGTTCGGCGTGTCCTCTTTGAGCTCGAGCGGGGGCAGTTCAGTCGGCTTGGGCACCGCGCCGGTGTCGTCGCTCGGCGCAGGAGAGGCTTGTTTGCGGCATGCGCCGAGCGCCACGCAAACTGCAAGCAGCAAGCCCAGCGTATGAGTGATTGAGCGACTCATTCTCGTTCCCGTCAAAGTTATCATCGGCCGGCCTGCTTGTCCCGTTTGCCCTTCGCCGGTTTTCCCTGCGATTTCGCGGCTGCCGCCGCCGCCGCGAGCGCCTGCTCTGCGGCGAGCTTGCGCGCCTTGGCCTCCGCGTAGTCTTTGAAACCGCCGTCGTAAAGGTCGATGCCCGCAGCGCCGAAACTTGCCGTGCGCGTCGTGACCGTCTCCAGGAATCGGCGATCGTGGGAGATCAGCACCACGGTGCCTTCGAAGCCCACGAGCGCCTCTTCCAAAATCTCGGCGGCGGGGATGTCCAAGTGGTTCGTCGGTTCGTCCAAGAACAGCAGATTTCGCGGCTCCAAGAGCAGCTTGGCCAACGCCAAGCGTGTGCTCTCACCGCCGGAAAAGCTCGACACTCGGCGCAGCGGGTCGTCGCCGTAAAAGCGAAAGCGCGCCAGGTACTCACGCGCGCCGTCGGAGTTGAGATCGCCGCGCACGCTGCGAATCTCGTCCACTGCCGTCTTCTTCGGATCGAGCGAACCGAGGTGCTGATCGAAATAGCCCTCGTACAGATTGGTGCCGCGCTTGATTTCGCCGCGATCGCTCGCTTCACCGCTGCCCGCGAGCAACTTGAGCAACGTCGATTTGCCGCAGCCGTTGGGCCCGACGATGCCCAAGCGATCGCCGCGTCGCAGCAAAAGGTCGAAGCCGCGGAACAGCTCGACGTCGCCGCGCACACCGGCAGCGCCCTTCACGTCCAGCACGATGTCGCCGCTACGGGGTGTCTCGGCGAAGCGAAAGCGCATGCGTTCCGCGCGGGCCCAAACGTCTTCCGGCCGCTCGAGACGCTCCATCTTGTCGAGCATGCGCCGCCGGGACTGCGCTTGCTTGGTGTTGGAGCCCGCCAGGTTTCTGCGGATGAAGTCCTCGGTCTTGCTGATGAACGCGGACTGCTCTTCTGCCAAGCGGCGTTCACGCTCCAAGTCTTCGGCGCGTTCCTCGTGGTACTTCGTGTAGGGCAGGGGATAGCTGCGGAACGTCGTGCGCCCGAGTTCCATCGTGATCGGGCACACGGCATCCAAGAAGGCGCGATCGTGGGATACGACGAGCACGGCTCCGCGCCAGCCGACCAAATAGTTGGCCAGCCACTCGATGGTCTCCAAATCCAAGTGATTCGTCGGCTCGTCCAAGAACAATACTTCCGGTTCACCAGCGAGCACGACGCCGAGCGAAAGCCGGCCACGCTCGCCACCGGACAACGTGCGCACGTCGCGCTCCAGGTCGCTGGGCGTAAACCCGAGGCGCATCGCGATCATTTCCACGCGCCGTTCGAGCTGATCCGCGCCCGCGTGCTGATAGCGATCCATCGCTGCGGACAAACGGTCTAAAGCCGCCGCGTCGCCGCTCGCCGCCGCTTCTTGCGCGCGCGTGAGCTCATGTCGAATCGCGAGCAGGTCCCCAAAGCCGGCCAGCAGATTGTCCATCACGCTGCCCTCGACGCGCGTCTCGTGCCCCTGCCGGTAGTAGCCGAGCGTCGCGCCTTTCTTCAGCGTGACCATGCCCTCGTCAGGATCGACCTCGCCCGCGATCACGCGCAGCAGCGTGCTCTTGCCCGCCCCATTGGGCGCCACCAGCCCCGCACGCTCCCCCGCCTCCAGCCGAAACGTAACGCCCTGAAACAAGCGCTCGTTGCTGTACCCAAAACTCAAATTCGCAACATCCAAAAGCGACAAAGCGCCCGCGATCTAGCACCCCCAGCCTTCGGCGTCGCGGACGAAGAAGAGATGGGGAGGGGATTAACCGCCGAGCCGCAGAGGCCACAGAGCGCCCAGGACGAAGCTTCGAAGCGAAGTGCACGCCACTGAAAAGCGATGACATTGGGGTCTGCGATGGTAACGCGCTCCACGAATGCATCGAACCGCTCGGCGCAGCGAATTTCCCTGGGCCGCGGTTCGCGCTCAGAGCCCCCCCAAACTCCCTTCAGATCTCTGCGGCCTCTGCGGCTCGGCGGTTCAATCTCAGGGAGCCGTTTCACCGTACCGCAACGCCGTTGCCAAGCGTGCTGTGGCGGGAACAGGGTGGGCTTTGAGGTGCGTTGCTGGGTTGGCGGCGCCCATTCTCGAATCTCTCTTTGAGAGTAGCTGATTCGAGAAACTGGTTTGCGACGGGCTACGTAGGTTGGGTAAACGATGTCAGCCATGACCGTGCGTGAGATTTTTCCTGAAGCCAAGGTTCATCCCAAAATCAGCGACAAGATCGCGAGCTATCGGAGAGAGCAGGTGGATCAGGTCAAGTCACTGATCTCCGCGCACCGTGTGGTGATCGTGGGCATGGCGCAGAATCCGTTTCCGAAGAAGGCGCGTCGCCTGCTGGACGGCCAAGGCATCGCCTACGAATACCTCGGCATCGGCAGCTACCTGAGTGAGTGGAAGAAGCGCTTGGTACTCAAGATGTGGACCGGCTGGCCCACGTTCCCCATGATCTTCATCGACGGAGTTTTGATCGGCGGCTTCGAAGATCTCGTGCTCCTCGTCGAAAGCGGCGAATTGAAGAAGCAACTCGCCGCCCCACGCGCGTGAGGAACGCACCGAAGCGCGCGTCGGCTTTCTGTTCTCGTCTTCTCTCGAAGGACGCCGACGCAAGCCCGTCCCGCAAGCTTGGCCGCGGGCGAAGTCGAGGCGAGGACCGAAGCGGAGCGTACTTCTCGTACGTGAGCATCGGACCGCAGCCGAGACGCAGCCCCCGGCCAAGATCGCGGGACGTCGCTCCAGCCGAAATGACCTATCAACGACCAGTCGCACCAGGGATGGCGGCGACGAACTGCGTGCCTGCGGGCAGCACGCTCACTTCCAGATTTGGGCTCAGCAGCATGTTCTGCGTCTCCAATAGTTCGAAGAGTGCGTTCGCGATCTTCGGATCTTTGGCGATATCGGCGAGAGCTGCACCGACGATTTGCGGACGGGTCGCGGCGGCTTGCGCGAAGGCAATGGCGGCTTGGCGTTCGGCGGTGGAGCGAATCACGTTCACGCGATTGGTGCCGTCTTGTTGAATCGCGGCGGTCACCTGACGCAGGCGATTGACGACTTTCTGCTCGATCTGTTGAATCATGCCCAGATCGCGAAAGTGCACCTTGCGAATGTAGGTGCTGCCCAGCATGTAGCCCCACTCGCGGGATTTGAGCGACACTTCTTCACGCACCATTTGGCTCATGTGGTGGCGCGTCTCGAGCATCTCCGATAGCTTCATGTTGCTCAAGCAACGCACGGTCGCGTTCGAGACGTTTGCGCGCAGTGAGCCCACTGGATCCCAATTCTTGTACAGGTAGGCGAGGGGATCGCTGACGAACATTTCGCACCAAACGCCGATGCCCATCGGCGCGCCCTCCTCGGAGTTTACGGGCTGGCTGCGCAAGTAGGTCTGATCGAGGCGCAAGTCGACGACGCGCTTCTTGCCGAAGAACGGCACCACTGCGGCGAAAGGGCCCATTTTCAGCCAGGGCCAGTGGATGCCGGGCTGGTTTTCGATCATCCGTACTTTGCCGAATAGCTCGAACACGACGCATTGTCGCTCTTGCACGATCACGTACACGCCCAAGAGGCGCGCAATGAGCAGCAGGATCGGCACGGCGACGAAGCAGCTAAAGAACGTGACGCCGACAGTGGTCAAGAACAACATCAGCGTGCCTCCTGATCACCCGTGAGCACCAATTGTCGTGTGCGCCGGCGGAGTCCGAGCTTCGCGTTGCGCACGTAGGCCGCGATCGCACCTTCACCGGTTGCTTGCAATTGACGCAGCTGCGCGGTGAGCGTGAGCAGTGGCTCGACCTCCGCTTGCGCGTTGAGCGTCTCGATTTCCACCGCGCGTCGTGATTGCACGATTTTCTGATCGGCTGCCGCCTGCGCTAAGCTGATCTCACTGGAGACGTGGTTGTGCGCGGTGTTGATCGCCGCCAGTGCCGAGTCCACGTCCAAGGGCGGGTCGATGCCGGTGATCAACGCTGCATCCAAGCTGATGCCGTAACGAGCGGCCGCGGAGGCGCAGTCGACCGCCATGTGATCGTTCAAATCTCGCAGGTTTTTGCGCAGATCGTTGATCGAGATGCCTTGCACGCCGGCGCCTACTTCGCCGCCCGCTTCGTTCGCTGGGACCCCAACTGCAGATTCGGGCGCTTCGAAGTTGGCGATGCGATCGCGCAGCACCGACACGAAGTAGCCCATGATGTGCGCGATCGGTCGTTTGACGCCGAAGATGTAGGCGTACAGGTTGCGTTCCGAGACAGTGAATCGCAGCTGACCGTTGAGCCCCGTGTTGAGCTGGTCTTTGGTTACCGCGTCTAGGATCTGGCCGCCGTTGTTGGCCGCGGGATCCTCGGGGTCGTAGGCAATCGACACGGTGTTGGTCGCGACCGAGACCTTGTGCGCGGTCTGCCACGGCAACTTCCAATAGAAGCCAGGGCCGACCACGCGCACCTGCGGATAGGCATAACGCTCGCGCTCGTTAGGTCGCAGCGTCTCGGCCATCGGATCTTCAAGCGTGCTCTGGCCCGTACGCTGCGCGCGCCCGAAGGTGCTGATCACCGCGCGTTCGTTGGGGCCGATCGTGTAGAACCCCAACACGCCATAGCGCACGAAAAACCAGAGTAGGAATCCAAACGGAATTCCAATGAAGACTTCGACCATCGCTGCATGATGGCAGATGTGGCTTCCACGCTGAAGGGCGCGCGATTGCGCCGGCAGCCGGAAGCGCTCAGTGCGGCATCGCGGGCGGTACCGAGCTGCGCTCTTCGAGGCCACGCAAGCGGCGCGCGAGCACGCGCAGCGTCTCGACCAGCGCGATCAGCACGTACACGCTGAGCAACCAAACCAACACGAACTGCGGTTTGAAGCGTTGCCACACGAACACGCTCGAGCCGACGGTGAAGAGCACGAACAGCAGCGTCGCGGTGTTGAGTTTGAGCTCCTTGAACGAGCGGAAGCGCACATTGGAGACCATCAATAGGCCCAAGGCGATCGTCACGCAGAACAAGACCGCCGTGTAGCGCTCGCTGCCGAGTGCACCACCCACGGCATGGTTGGCGAGCATCAACGAGATCAAGATCCCCGCGGCCGGCGGACTCGGCAGACCCAAGATGTACTTGCCTGGCTTGGTCGGGGCACCGCTCGGGCTCGAGCTCAGCACGTTGAAACGTGCCAGCCGAATCGCCGCGCACGAAACGAACATGAACGCGGTCAGGATGCCGGGGATGGGCTCGCGATGAAGCACCCACTTGTAGACGAGCAGCGCCGGCGCCAGACCGAACGAGATGATGTCGGCGAGTGAATCGAGCTGCAGTCCGAAAGCGCTCTGGGTCTTGGTCATCCGCGCGACTCGCCCGTCCATCATGTCGAACAGCATCGCGAAGATCAGAAGTACAGCAGCGCGGTACACGTCGTTCTCGGTCGGCGTCTCTTTGGCGACCAACCGAATTGCATTGAAGCCGCAAAACACACTGCCCAGGGTGATGAGATTGGGCAGAACGAACAAAGTCTTCCGTAGGTCGAGTTTCGGCCTAGGACGATTTGGATGGCGGCGGTTACGACGAAACCCCACAGACGCACCTTAGGGGGCGATCGGACCTGCGTCCAGCAATCGGGTATAAGTTATCGGTTCTGTTCAGCTAAATGACGGGATATTGGGGCCGGTCGAGAGGCCGCAGGCCGGTCTTTTGGCCCCTCAGCGGCGAACGCCCTACGATCCTTCGCGATGCGTGCCCTCCCTCTTCGTTTCGGCTGGTTTCCGTTGCTGACGGCAGTCGCGTTCCTTGGCGCCTGTGGTGGCGGCCACGACGATCTGGCCAAGCGTCTGGCTGCCATGCAGGCAGACCTGGTCAAGGTGCAAGGTCATAGCGACCGTTTGGAGCAGCGGCTCGAGGCCCTCGAGATGCGCAGTCGTGAGCCGGCGCCGGTTCGCCCGGCGAGCGAATCCGCCAGCAACGGTCGGCCCCCGTTGACCGTGGTCAAGCTCGAGCCTGAGGACGAAACGCGGGACGCTGCTACCAGCGCGCCGACTGCGGCATTGCGCCCCGAGGATTCCGCCGCCGACCAATCACCCCGACCGGTGATTCGTGTGTACGGTTCGCGCACGGACGTAGGTTCCGCTCCCGAAAACTCGAAGCGCAAGCGGTGAGGAGAACAGTCATGCAGCGAGGCTTTCTATTTGCCGCGTTGAGCGCGCTCACGTTGGCGGCACCGTTTGCGAGCGCTCAAGGGTTTGGGCCCGACACAGCAACCCCCGCGTTGCCCGCCGATGGCGGCGACGCCGTCGTGATCGCTCCGCAAAATGATGGTTCGACTCAGGTCTGGTCGGCGGCCAACCCGGGTGAAACGGTCAAAGGGGCTCCGCGGCGCAGCGTGGTAGTCACCAACCAGCCGGCGTCCGGTGCGGGCGGCGCGGGGAGCACGCAGTTCAACGGTTCGAACGCGATCTTGAGCGGCGACGACGACAATCAAGTCGCAGTCGGCCCGGTCCCGGACATTCATTTGGTCCAACGTGGCGACACGCTGTGGGACTTGTGCAATCGCTACTACCAGAACCCGTGGGCATGGCCGAAGGTCTGGAGTTACAACCCGCAGATCGCCAACCCGCACTGGATTTACCCGGGTGATCAGCTGCGGCTGACCAGCGCCGTGGTTGGCGGACAAAAAGTGCTTTCGTTGGCTGCGCGTCAAAGCAGCACGCTCGGTACTGGCAACGCCTTGCTCAGTCATCGATCGCAGGTCGTGGGCGGAACGGTCTTCTTGCGCGACCAAGGTTACATCGGCGATCCGAAGCGCGACGTTTGGGGTGAGCTGATCGGCTCCGACGAGGAACAGATGATGCTCGCCGAGGGCAACCATGTGGTTTTGGCGTTGCGCCCTGGCGTCAAGGTCGTCAAAGGTCAGGAGCTCACTGTCTTCAACTCGGTTCGCCAACCGCAGAAGGTCGCTGGTGCGCGCAAACCCGCAGGGGAAATCGTCGCCATTCGCGGCACGGTCAAAGTGATCGATTTCAACCCCGACACGCGTATGGCCCGCGCCATGCTCACCGAGTCGGTGGATGTGATTGAACGAGGCGCGTCGGTGGGTCCAGTGGGGCGTCGCTTCGATGTCGTGCCGCCGCTGAAGACCAGCGCGAAGGTGTCTGCACGCGTGCTGACCAGCATTTATCCGAACGTGTACATCGCTCGGGATCAGATTGCCTTTTTGGACAAAGGCAGCGAAGACGGACTCCTTCAGGGCAGCCGATTGTTCGTGTTGCGCCGAGGCGACAGCTGGCGTGCGAGCCTCGAGACCGCCTCGAAGATGACCACGCGCCGGATGTTGATCAATTCCCCGGAGGAAGCGGGCTTCGAGGACACGCCGATCCATGGTGACAACGACAAGTTCCCGGACGACACCATTGCCGAGCTGCGCGTCCTGCGCACCGAAAAATACAGCTCAATCGCGCTGGTGACCGAGTCCAAGCGCGAGGTCGTGTCAGGCGACCTGGCCGTTTCGCGTCCGGGGGAGTAAGCTGGGGCGCGAGCCGCGTGGCTCCCCCTCGTCTCTCTTCCCGCGTATTTCGTGTCGCTCCCGCAATGAGCAAAAATCGCGTCTTCTTTCCACAAGAGGCGCTCGACCGCTGGCTCGGAAACGGTGAAGTCGAGCTCAGCCAAGGTTTGCTCACGATCAAGACTGAGCGTCGTCGCTTTCGTCTGGTAGAAGCCGTGCGCGTCATGGCAGAAGTCAGTGGCCTCCCGGACCCGCACGAAGTCATGGGGAAGGTGAAGACGGTCGGCTTCTTGAGTGAACTCGGTGCCTCGCTCCTGGGGGAGTCGATGGTGATCGCGGAGAACGCCTACGAGGTGGTTCCCGGGTGGCTCGGTTCGCCCATCGGCACTTTTGCCGAGCACCGCGCCGAACATGCGGGGGCTTCCGTGCCTCGAGCCAGCGCACCCGCCGGTAGTGACGAAGAGTTGCTGGCCTCCTTCTTGATGCGCAACCTGTAACCGAGCGCCATGGTCGACGTAGCCACGATCGCATTCTACCTCGGGGTCATCACCTATTCCGTGGCCGCGACTTTGTTCTTTCTGGAGCTCGCCCGTAAGGACGGCGACACGTTGCGCGCGCAATGGGCGCCGCGTTTGCTCGCCATAGGCGGCGCTCTGCACGCGATCCACGTGCTGACGGCGAGCTTGCTCACCCACGTGTGCCCGATTGACTCGCTGCACTTTGCGCTCAGTTTCTCGGCGTTGATCGCGGTGGGCGCGTACCTGCTCCTGCGCGAGCGGCTGCGGCTATCGGCGTTGGGGGCGTTCATCGCGCCGATCGCGCTGACGTTTCTGGTGGGCGCGCAGTTCGTGGGCCAGAGCAGTGAGGCGGCGCAGGGCGTGTCGCGTACACTGCTCATGTTTCACATCGCGGCCAACGTGCTCGGCATCGGCTTGTTCTTGATCGCGGGGGCTGCCGGCTCCGTTTATCTCTTGCAAGAGCATCGGCTCCGCACCAAAAAGCGCGTGGGCATGGGTTCGCGTCTACCGCCGCTCGACGCGCTCGACACCACGACTCATCGCCTGTTGCTTGCGGGTTTTCCCCTGCTCACGTTCGGCGTGGTCACCGGTGCCGTGTTCAGTCATCAGCTGACCAACCCCGGTGGCGCCGAGTCGCTGCGCTCGCTGCTCGGCTACGCGACGTGGATCTTGCTCGCGGCCGTGCTCGTGTTGCGCAAAACGGCGGGTTTTCGTGGACGCAAGGCCGCCTACGGGACGATCGCTGGAGTCGTCTGTATGCTGCTCGTTCTGCTCTTGTACGTCGTTCGTTCGAGCGGTGGGAGCAGCCTGTGATCGTCGTCGTTGGGCTTTCGCACCGAACCGCTCCCATCGCCGTGCGTGAAAAGCTGGTCCTGGAATCAGCGGACTTGCCGGATTTCTTGCGTGCGCTCGTGCAGCGTCCGGAGGTCGGTGAAGCGCTGCTGGTCTCTACCTGCAACCGCGTCGAGCTAGTTGCGGCCGGGCGTGCGGGCTTCGATTCTGATCTCACTCGGGTCGCCAACGCTTGTGTGGAAGCGCTCGCCGTGCACTCCCCGGGCATTGCGCCGCACCTGTACGCTCACGTTGGTGGTGCCGCGGTGCGGCACTTGTTCCGTGTCGCGGCCTCGCTAGATTCGATGGTCTTGGGTGAGCCACAGATTTTGGGCCAAGTGAAGGAGGCCTACGAGATCGCGCGCAAAGCGGGCACGGTCGGCCCAGTGCTGCATCGCACCTTGCCGCGCGCCATTCGCGCCGCGAAGCGCGTGCGCACCGATACCGCGATTGGCAGCGGACAGGTCTCGGTGCCGAGCGTCGCGGTCGACCTGGCTCGCGAAATTTTTGGCGATTTGACCGGCCATGCTGCGCTTCTGGTGGGGTCGGGCGAAATGGCCGAGGCCGTGGCCCGGCTGCTCAAAGTCGGCGGCGCGTCGATCGTCGTAGTGGGCCGTACGCTTTCACGCGCGGAAGAACTGGCGAACGCGGTGGGCGGCAGTGCGCGTCCCTGGTCGGCCCTGCAGCAGAGCCTAGTCGAAGCCGACGTAGTCGTGACCAGCACCAGCGCCCCGCACTTCGTGGTCGATTACGAGATGGTCAGCGCCGTACGCCGTGCGCGCCGCGGTAAGAATCAATTCTTCATCGACCTGGCCGTTCCGCGTGACGTAGAACCGCGCATCGAGACGCTCGACGGCGAGTTCTTGTACAACATCGACGACTTGTCGAAGGTCGTGTCCGATACGTTGTCCACGCGCACGCGCGAGGCAGCGTCGGCCGAGGCCATCATCGGGCGTGAAGCGGAGGGCTACGATCGCTGGGCTGACGCCGAACAAGCGACACCCACCATCGTTCAACTGCGCACGCGCCTGAGCGCGGCACTGGAAGAAGAACTCTCGCGAAGCCTTCGCGGAAGGCTCAAGCACCTGCCCGAGAGCGACCGTGCCGCGCTGTCGAAAATGGTCGAATCTGCAGTCAACCGCTTGCTTCATCAGCCCACCATTCGCCTGCGCCAGGCGGCGCTGGATCGCAACGCCGAGAGTCTCTCGCTCGAGCAACTCACCTCGGCGATCAGCGAGCTGTTCGGCTTCGATGCCGACGGCGAGGTCGTCAGCACTCCGGAAAACGCTTTGCCGGACGACGTCGAAGCAAGCAATTCTGGACTTTCGCTGGCACCCAAGGCGAAAGTCGTGGCCTCTCGTAACTGATACTGACCGTGTACCGCCTATTTTTTCTGTGCGTTCTGCGCTGGCTGCCGACCGAGTGGGTGCACCATGTTGCGCTCGCCAGCTTGCGCGTGTTCATGGCTTTGTTCGGCGGCGCCGCGCGCTGGCTGCTGGGCGCGACCGACCTGCGGCTCGCGGTCGATGCGCTGGGCTTGCGCTTTGCGCAGCCCGTCGGTTTGGCCGCTGGCTTCGACAAGAACGCGACCGCGTACGAGGCGCTCGCCGCGCTCGGTTTCGGCTTCGTCGAAGTTGGCACCGTGACCGGCCAAGCTCAGCCTGGTAACCCGAAACCACGGCTCTTTCGCCTGCCTGCGGATCGCGCCCTGATCAACCGCATGGGCTTCAACAATCTCGGCGCAAGCGTCGTCGCGACGCACCTGACTCAGAAGCGCAGCGTGCCGATCGGCGTGAATATCGGTAAGACCAAGGTCGTCAGTGAAGAGAACGCCGCGAGTGACTACGTGCACAGCGCGCGTTTGCTCGGCCCCCTCGCTGACTACATGGTCGTCAACGTCAGCTCGCCGAACACGCCGGGGTTACGCAATCTGCAAACGGTCGAGCTGCTTCGGCCGCTGCTCGCCGCGGTCAAGGCGGAGCTCGCCAACACTTCGCCGCGCCGCCCGTTGCTGGTGAAAATCGCGCCGGATCTTAACGATGCGGACATCGACGCCATCGCCGAACTCGCGCTGGAGCTCTCGCTCGATGGCATCATCGCCACCAACACGACGATTTCGCGCGCCGGTTTACGGAGTTCCGCGGCCGATGTCGAGGCGTGCGGCGCAGGCGGGCTTTCCGGCGCCGTCCTCAAAGCGCGCTCGCTGCAAGTGCTGGAGCGCCTGTACGCCAAGGTTGGCAAACGCCTGACGTTGATTTCCGTCGGCGGCATCGAAACCGCCGAGGACGCCTGGGCGCGGCTGTGCGCGGGAGCGTCGCTGGTTCAGATCTATACAGGGTTCGTCTACGGCGGACCGCTCGTGGTCTGGTCGCTGCAGCGCGGCCTATTGCGCTTGCTACGCGCATCGAAGTTCAGCGCGATCGCGGAAGTCGTGGGTAGCGCGGCGGTCGCGCCGCCGGTCGAATGACGGGGCGAGCAGGGCGTCGTCCCACGCCCGCTCGCGCTGCCGACGCCTTACGGTCACGTCGCGTCCCGGCACAGGCGACTGTAGTCCGTTCGCGACATTCGTGAACCGGCGGCTACGCGCCGATGAACGAGTGCGCGAGATCGGTGCGGAATTCGAGCGAGGGCCGACGGCACGCGCCTTGCGTATGGGGCGCAGGAGGTCGCTTCGATGGCTATTCTTCGTCGGAAAAACAGTGGCGCACGGCGTGTCTGCTCGCTCTTTGCTGGGCTGTGGCTAGCGGGCACGTTGTCCGGATGTTGGCGCGATGCTCTCAGCGACTGCACACAGCATTGCGCCCAGGTGCCGGAGAGGCAACAGCAAGCGCTAAACATGGCTCCCGGCGACTGCGACAAGCAGTGTTACGTCGCCAACGGGCGCCATTAGTTCGAAACCATTTGGCTCGAGCCGTTTTCTCGCAGAACGCGGCTAAAAAGCGTCTCGATCACCCGACTCCGTCGGGAATGACACAGCCTCCAATGAGACCGATAGCGCGCGCCGGCGATGGCGCGGTGTCGCTCATCAACCAATGGAGGAGCGTGTCGTGAACACATTTGGAACCCTGTTACTGCGTATTGGGCGCCCGAGCCTTTTCGTGCCGCTGGTTGCAATTGCATGCCAAAACGCCGCTCCTGATGAGCCGCGCAACAAGGACTCTGCTGCGGCAGATCCCACCGAGAACCGCAACACCATCAGCGAGCCGCGGACCACTCTGACCACCGATCCCGGCTCAGAGCCCGTGGACGACGCGACCGAGGCGTCCGAAGAGCAGCATCTCTTGATCACGCTTTCTTACGAGGATGGCGTGTTCAAAGCGGAAAGGGTCACACGCGTGCCGGGCGTGTTGCGAGAGCCGCGTTCCGGCAACGTGCAGGGGAAAATGGCGTTCATGGCGCGAGCCGGTTCGTCGACGTTGCTCGTTGCGGCAGCGCCCGATCCGCGCAGCGTACACCTCGAGTATCAGGAACCCGGATCGCAGGAGATGAACAGCGTGTCCGTGCTCGCGCCCGGGAAGCAGTACTTCCTGGTTCACGCGCCGCTGGCCACCGACGTGATCGACTTTTTCGACAATCAGCGAAAGGTCACGCCCGAGACGTCACAGCTGAATGAAAGCACCGGCGCCGCCGATCGCGGCGAGCAGTCGCTGATCGGAACCGCATCGCTCGAGGGCCTGCTCTGAACGACTCGTCGGGCTTGCCGGACGCAACAACTAGAAAGGACATGAGCATGTACAAATTGACCAGCCTCGCCCTTGGCATCGCTGCAACGCTCGCGGCGTCATCTGCGGGGGCGTTTCAAACCGAAATGCTGCAGAACGCCGGCCCCGCCGATCGCCGCGTAAACATCATCATCCTGGGCGACGGATATCGCGCCGAGGATCAGTCGCTCTTGACCGAGCGCGCCAAGCAGCTGCTGGCTCAGCTTTGGAAGCATCCAGCGTTCGGCGAATACCGCACGTATTACAACGTGAAACTCGTGCACACGATCTCGGACGATCGCGGGGCCATCAAAGGCAACACTCCGCCGTCGAAGCCGACCATTTTCAAGAGCTTCTTCGGTTGCCAGGACACGGATCGCCTGCTGTGCATCGGTGATACTCAAAAGCTCGTCGAGGTGTTGGCGAGCGACGCACCGGAGTACAA
>Ga0164309_10000551_pt1 | contig 20458 bp, 17 predicted proteins | sample Whisoiple_247_MG_FD_109984 | JGI IMG/M metagenome (GOLD analysis project Ga0164309, IMG submission 109984) | Soil microbial communities amended with fresh organic matter from upstate New York, USA - Whitman soil sample_247_MG | ecosystem: Environmental > Terrestrial > Soil > Unclassified >...
GGGAGCGTTCTGAGCGCGCTGGGAAGTTGGTAGAGAGAGGAGGGGGCGCTCGTGGTCCAGCGACGCACCTCGGAGTGAAGCGGGGTTGCCGCTTAGGGCGAGACCTTGGACGGGCGGTGAGGTGCGTGGTGAACCCGGGAGCGCCCCCAATCAAGCCTGGCTTGGTCGATAAAGTTCAGTGATATCCATGAATTGGCGGAATCGTCCGCGGCGAGGGTAACGAAACCAGGGGTGGGGACCTATACGAGCATGAGCGCCATGGTCGAAAGCGGGTTGATTCCATTGTCGGGCCGACCGCGAGTGCGCCGAGCGGTGCCTGGATTCGCGAGTGGACTCGCCGCGCTGGTGCACACGCATCGCGCGCGTTTGCTGGCTTACGCGCGGAGGCGCGGGCTCGACGCCGAGGAAGCGCTCGATGCGGTGCAAGATAGCTTCATCACGTTCTTGGGCTTGCCCGAGGCGCGCGCGATTGCTCAAGATGAATTGCAGTCGCTCAAGCTGTTGACGGTGATTGTGCGGCACAACGTGCAAAATCAGCGCCGCAAGCGGGTGCGTCACGGTCACGCGCACGAGCTCTTGGGTAGTGAGAGCGAGGGTGTCGAGAGTCCGAGCAGCGAGCACCTGATCGTGTTCGCGGAGGACCTCGCGCGCGTGAATGGCTGCATGCGGAGGATGGCGCGCCTCGAGCGCGAGGTCGTGATGCTCAGCCTGTTGGACGAGCAGCCGCGTGAGCGCGTGGGCGAGGTGCTCGGGATCTCCGCCGGATACGTCCGTGTGCTGCTGCATCGAGCACGCGCGCACCTGCGCAATTGTCCGGAGCGGATTGAGCACGCGCTCGAGCCGGCGCCGTCATTTGCGTTGCTCGGCTCGTAACGAACGCTCGACTGCCGACCTATCTGAGTGTTGCGGGCGCGGCCCGGCACACCAGGAGAGCAGAATGAACCCGAAAATTGCGGTAGTTACTGGAGCATCCAGCGGAATCGGCTTGAGCATTACACGGCTGTTGCTCGCGCGTGGTTATGGAGTGGTCGGCACGTCACGCCATGCGACGAGCAGCAAAGCGCTGAGCGCGTCCCCGCGTTTGGTGCTGCTCGACGGTGACGTGGGCGAGCGGCGAACCGCCGAGCGTGCCGTCGCGGAGGCGCGCTCGCGTTTCGGGCGCTTGGATTTGTTGGTCAACAACGCGGGCACGTTCATGGCCAAGCCGTTCACGGACTACGATGCGGACGACTACGCGGCGCTGTTGTCGACGAACCTGACGGGCTTCTTTCACATGACCCAACACGCCCTGCGCGAAATGGTGAAGGCGGGTTCGGGCCAGATCGTCAATATCGGGACCTCGCTGGTGTCGCAGCCGATCGCGGGTGTGCCGAGCGCATTGTGCATCATGCTCAAAGGTGGAATCGAAGCCGCGACGCGTTCGCTCGCGATCGAATACGCCAGCCGCGGCATTCGCATCAACACCATCGCCGCCGGGATCATCGACACTCCGATGCACGCCAAGGACAATCACGACTTCTTGGCCGGCTTGAGCCCGGCCAAGCGCATTGGCTCGCCGGACGAGATTGCGGAGGCCGTGCTCTTTCTCGAGTCTGCTCCGCTCGTATCTGGGGAAATCCTGCACATGGACGGCGGCGCGCACGCAGGGAAATGGTCGTGATCTCGAACGTGATATTTAGACTTTCGACTCAGCTAGGAGACTCACCATGATCGAAACCTTGATGGCGCTCAATGTGACTGACGCGGAGCTGTACGCGAAATATCGCGCGGCCATGATGCCCTTGCTCGAAGCTCACGGAGGACGATTCGGTCTCGATCTGTGGGTGGCAGAAGTGCTGCGCGCGCCAGCCGGCCAAAAGCCGTTCAACCGCATGTTCACGATCCTCTTCCCATCGCCCGAACGCCGCGAAGCGTTCTTCTCGAACCCCGAGTACCTCGCGGTCCGCAAAGCCCTCTTCGACCCCAGCGTCGAATCCGCGACGAACCTCGGCCAACTCACGCATCAGTAGCACTCTCCGAATCGCGGACGAGCGCGAGCGCCCCACTCTTGAATCGCGGAGCGGGCGGATTTTCTTGGGGGGTGTGGGACAATCCGACGATGAGGCCAGGGCAGGAGAGCAAGACCGCGGTGATGGTTTGTATGGGACGGGCGCTGGCGGATAGTGATCCGACGTTGCCTGGATTTTCGGATCCGACGGCGTTCGAACTTTTACCGGAGGAGGCACGTCGCCGCGTGGAGCGTGTGCGTGCGGAAGGCATTCCGAAGCGAGGGCTGAAGAAGGCGATCGAACATGGGTTTCTGCTGCGCCAGTCGAAGGTCATGGCGGCGCGTACCTTGGAGATTGATGCGGCCGTTCGTGAAGCCGCGTCACCGCAAGTGGTGATTCTGGGGGCGGGCCTCGATGGGCGTGCGTGGCGGATGCCCGAGCTGTGCGACGTTTCGGTGTTCGAAGTCGATCATCCCGACTCTCAGCGTGAAAAGCGCAAGCGCGTTGCCTCGCTCGCCCCAGTTGCGAAAGACGTCCGCTTCGTGCCTGTGGACTTTGCACACGACGATCTCGAGCAAGCGCTGGCGAGCGCCGGTCACGACGCGAGCCGCCCCACGACTTGGGTGTGGGAAGGGGTCGTGATGTATCTTACTCAGCGTGCGATCGACGCCACGCTCGCGGTCATCGCGCGCCGTTCCGCGCAGGGCAGCCGATTGATCGTGGTTTATCATTGTCCCAGGTTGATCTTGCGGCTGCTTGGGCCTGGTCTGCGCTGGTGGGGCGAGCCACTGCGCTCGGCATTTCGTCCGGAAAAGATGCGCGATTTGCTGAGTGGCTACGGCTTTCACGTCGAGCGAGATCGCAGCGCTGCCGAAGTCGGGCGGGCGATTTCGGCCGAACTCGGAGCGAGTACCCGGGTTGCCGAGCACTTGCGAATCGCGGTCGCGGACCTGCGCTAGCTCGCTTTTTATGCCTGCTAGGGACCGCGCTGCGCGACTCTTTGCCATGATGCGCTCATTCGCCCATTGCGTGACGGCTGCGGCTCTGGCGTCGGTGCTCGCGTGTGGCAACAGTCACGAGCGAGGCGTCGGACCTTCGGGCATGGCGGGCGCGGCGATGAGTGCCGCTGCGGGGGCTGCCGCGAGCTCGAGCGCTGGCAGCGGAGTCGGTGGTGCCCCCTCGACCGGCGAAGGCAGCGCAGGTCGAGCCGCCAATGTTGGCGGCTCGGCGACGAACACAGGTGGAGGAGCTGCATTCGCTGGGACGCCAGGAAACGCGGGCAGCGGCACTGCCGGCGCGAGCACCGGGAGCGGCGCATGCAGCGCGCCCCAGCTACGCGTGACCGAGATCGACGTCGGCGCGGCGATCAATCAAAACGAGGACGAAGCCGCGCTCAAACCGCTGGCGATTGCCGCAATTCCCTCGGGCGGATCGCGCGTGGCCTGGATGGGCGCGGACGCGAAGATCCACGTGACGACGTTGAAGGCCGACGACACCGTGGATGAGAGCGCGGCGCAGGTGAGCATTGCCGGCATGGACTATGCCGATTTGTACGCTGACGCAGCCGGCGGCGTGCTGCTGCTCACGCGCGATGCGAAGGGCGGCGGCACGTTGAACTGCGGCGAGCCCACGAATTTGTGCGGCACTCCGCCGAGCCCCGCCGTGCCCTGCTACGACATGTACCTGGTGCGCTTCGACGGTGCGAACGAGACTTGGGCGACCGAGCTCACTCAGTCGAGCGCGACGCAGCCGCCGTATTTGACGAGCAAGACCGGGCCGAGTGTGATCTTCATTTGGTGGTACGCGCACCATGGACGCATCGTCAGTGACGGAACGAACTATGCGGCGTACTTCGGCGCCGCGATTAGCGTGTCCCAGGACGGCTGTGTGAACATTCACCAAGGTGACGAGATGCGCGTCGTGAGCCCGAGCGGTGCGTTGCTCACGGGTCACCAGAGCTTCGATTGGGGTTGTAGTCATAGCGGCTACGAGCGCATCGTTTGGGATCCGCGAAGCTCGCAGTTCGTGACCGTGTGCAAGAACGACGCGGCCACCGGCGGCAAATCGGGCAGGCTGGCCTTTGCGCCGAAGATCAGCACCATTTATCCGCTGGATCTGTATTACTCGAACGTCGGGAACATCACGCTCGGGGCCGCAGGGGGCTACTGGCTCACCACGAGTGACATCCGGCCAGGCCAAACCGCAGACAGCAATGGTTTGGCCGACGTGCACCTGCTGCATTTCCAAAACGGTGCGCCCGACAAGGACGTGATCTTGGCGAGTGACTCGAATTTGAACGACCGCGCCCCGCACTTGACTCAATACGGCCCGAAGCATTTGCTTGCGGCTTGGGATACCTCGGCCAGCAAGGGCGATCTCACACAGAAGACTGCCGATCGGCAGCTATACGTGCAAGCGCTGGACAGCAGCACTGGCGCTGCGGAAAGCCCGCCGATCCAGGCTCCGGTGCGCAACAACCGCTACCAAGAGATGAAAGCGTTTCCCGATGGCAGCGTTGCCTATCCGGCGCCGGGAAGTAGCGCGAGCAAGATCAAGATTCTGCGCGTGTTGCCCTGCGAGTGACGCTTCACGACAGGTGTGGCTTCATGATCTGGGTCAGCCAGGCCATGACGGCGCGAACCGGTGCGCGCGCTTGACGCGAATGCCCCTGTACGAGGGAGACGGGCAGCGGCGCGGCGCGCAGCTCTGGCAATACTTCGACCAAACTGCCCGAGGCGATGCTCGCGGCCATGCCCGAGCGCGGCGCCTGGATGATGCCGAGGCCAGCCAAGCAAGCGGCATGATAGCCATCGGTGCTGTTCACCGTGACGGCGCTGCGCATTTCCACGTCGCGATAGCTAGTGCCGTCGAAGTACTCGAATGTCGGGGTTTCGCCCGCGAAGCTCAGCGAATAGTGCACGACCAGGTGTTGCGCGAGATCGCCGAGGCTTTGCGGGGTTCCGTATTTTTCCAAGTACCGCGGACTGGCGCAGTTCATCATGTCCATCACGCCAATGCGTTTGGCCACGAGCCCGGAATCCGAGAGCGCGCCCACGCGCATCACGCAGTCGAACCCTTCGCGCAGTAGATCCACGAATCGGTCGGTCGTGCTCACGAGCATTTCGAGTTGCGGATGGGCAGCGAGGAATTCCGGCAAGCGCGGGATGATCACGTTGCGCGCAAATTGAATCGGCAAATCGAGACGGACGCGTCCGCGGAGCGCGCTCGGTGCCGAGAACATCGCTGCGAGTTCGTCGGCGTCCGCGACCAGACGCCGCGCCCGAACCAAGAACTGCTCACCGTCCGTCGTGAGCCGTACGGTGCGCGTGGAGCGATGGAGCAAGCGGCTGCCGATTGCGGCTTCGAGCTCTTGCACGCGGATCGAGGCGCGCGCCTTGGACAGGCCGAGGTGCTCACCCGCCCGCGTGAAGTTACCGAGTTCGGCGACTTTCAAGAACACCCTGAGCGCGTCCAAGTCCATGGGTTCGATTGTTTCGCATTTCGAAACAGTGTGTCAAATCGCCGCGTCTTCCCGCTGGCTTTCAACGTCGTAGGTTGAGCTTACAACGTCACGAACGGGAGTATGAAAATGACCAACGACAAGCAGCAATCAATCGCAGTGATCACGGGTGGCAGCCGCGGTTTGGGCAAGAGCATGGCGCTGCGCTTGGCCGAGCGGGGTATCGATAGCATCATCACCTATCGCTCGGCCGTGAGTGAAGCCAATGCCGTGGTGAGCGAGATCGAGGCCAAGGGACGGAAGGCGGTGGCTTTGCCGCTCGATGTGGCCGACAGTTCGAGCTTTGCTGCCTTTGCCGAATCGTTGCAGAGCGCGCTCGGGCGCAGCTGGCAACGCCGGAATTTCGACTTTTTGGTCAACAATGCGGGCATGGGTGTGCACGCGAATTTCGCGGATACGAGTGAAGCGCAATTCGACGAGCTGATGAAGGTGCACCTCAAGGGGCCGTTCTTCTTGACGCAAAGGTTGTTGCCGCTGATCGCGGACGGGGGCCGCATTCTGAACGTTTCGAGCGGTCTGTCGCGCTTCACCTTCCCCGGTTACAGCGCGTACTCGGCGATGAAGGGTGCGATCGAAGTGCTGACTCGCTATCAGGCCAAGGAGCTCGGAGCGCGCCAGATCCGGGTGAACACACTGGCCCCCGGCGCGATCGAGACTGATTTTGGCGGTGGGCGCGTGCGTGACAATGCCGAGTTCAACAAGGTGATTGCATCGTCCATCCCGCTTGGCCGCGTTGGCTTGCCGGACGATGTTGGCAACGCCGTGGCCGCGCTGCTCTCGCCGGAGAGCGCTTGGATCAATGGCCAACGCATCGAAGTCTCGGGTGGTCAGATGGTGTGAGCATCACAGTGCAGCGAAGCGGATGGAATAGGTGAGGGTGGAGGTAACGGTTGGGCCGTTGAAAAAGAAGCCGCCATCGACGGGCATCGTAGCCGCTTGGGTGGGCGCGGCCGACAGTGCGACGTAGCCGGTGCCGACCGGCACGCCGTGCATTGGGTCCCAGCCCACCCACCCGTGCTCCGGAACGAACACTTCGGGCCAGGCGTGGAGGTGGCGCTGGCCGTCTGGAGTGGCCTCTTGGCCCTGATAGCCGCTGACGAAACGGCCCGCGATGCCCACGCTCCGGCAAACAGCGAGGTAGAGCACGGTCAGGTCGCGACAGGCGCCGCGACCGAGCGCGAGGGTCTGTGCGGGCGTCTGCGCGGACCCTTCGACGCGAATCTGCCGGTCGATCATCGAGTACAGGGTGGCGCACAGGTGTTCGAAGAAGCGCAAGGGCGCAGCGCCGACCTCTCGCATGAGACGCTGCGCGAGTGCTGCGACTTCCGCGTTGTCATCGGCTTGTCGAAAGGCCGAGAGTTGGTCGAAGCTCGGCGGTATCCAGGGCAGCGACGGCAATACCGATGAGACGAGCGACTGGTGCTGTTGCAGATAGGTCTGCACTTCGACGTGGCTTTCGATCCTCAATTCGTGGACCGCGTTCGCGTCGAAGCTCACCCGGGTGCAGGTGTTCCCGAACTCGTCGCTGAAGTCAGTGAGCTCGATCGGGGTGGGGGTGATCCATAGCGTACGCGCGAGCGTGCGAACGCGATCCGGTCGGGGACTCAGGCGCAAGACGTGCGGTGCGAACGCGACGGCGGTGTCGTATCGATAGGTCGTCTCGTGGCGAATCGCCCAACGGGAACCCGTGTTCGTCTCGAAGTCGGCCATCACATCGAGCAGAGCAGAACACGGATTTCCGGGTGGTTGCGGGGAGCCGAGCGCAGAAAAATTCGCGAACCGAATGCGCCCTGAATGTTAGCCTCCGGCGGATGACGACCTACGAGCTTTGGGGCCCCCTGGCAGGACTCATCGGTGAATGGGAGGGCGGCGACGGACTCGACGTCGCTTTTCACAACGCGAAGGGCGCGCTCGGCGAAACCAAGTATCGCGAGCGTGTCACACTCGATCCGTTCGGACCCGTCGATAACGGAGCTCAACGGTTATACGGACTCGACTACCGAATGTCCGCTTGGCGGGAGAACGAGGACAGCCCGTTCCACACCGAGATCGGCTATTGGCTGTGGGACGCGGAGCTCCAGCACGTGATGCGTTGTTTCATGGTGCCGCGTGGCACGGCGGTGCTCGCCGGTGGCACGGCCAAGGGAACCGACACCAGCTTCTCTTTGGAGGCGCACGTGGGCAGTGAGGTGTGCGGGATCTTGTCCAATCAGTACCTCGCGTCGAAAGCGCGAACCACGCACTACCGCTGCAACGTGAGCGTGCAGGGTGACTCGTTCAGCTATGACTCGTGCACGACGTATACGCACTCGGTTGGCGGCGTGATCTCGCACACGGATCGCAACACGCTGCGACGAATCAACAGCAAGTAACGAGCCGCAAAATGACTCACGGCCCGCCGATTCGGGCAGGCCGTGAGCATCCAAGGGGGGCTAAGTCCGCCCCGGACCACCTGTCACTTCGGAATGACGGGGGGTTCTTCCCCGATCGGCACCAAGCAGGAGGACAGGTCGAAGAACATGAACTCGAGCGCCAACTCTTGCGGAGTGAGCGCGTGCATGGCGCAACCCGAGGGCACGATGCCACCCTTCGGCTGACCGCCGGGGATCATGCCAGGGCCACCGAAGCCGCGGCCGCCAGCTCCGGCAGTTCCGGTGCCTGTTCCGCTCGAGCCACCCGCACCAGTTGCCGTTCCCGCCGGGTAGTCGGCATCCGCTGCGTTGCCGGAGACACTGTTGCCGGGGCCGCCGCTCACGTGCAGCGCGCTGTACACGACGCGCCCGCAGATCTTGTCGTTCGGTGCACCGATCGGGGTATCAGCCGAGAAGTACTGAGCCGCGGAGGGCGCTTGTTTGACGCTCGGCGCCAGGTGGATCCATTCAGTCGACGGCGGCTGAATGAGCGCCTTCACGTTGTTGCGGACGTAGCGGACGGGCAACTGATTGTTGGTCAGCGCACCGACCAAGCCGAGCCATTTGGCCAGCGCGGTTCCCTCGGGGAAGGCTGCGCCAGCGCTGAGCGTGGTGTTGATTTCCGCCGGGAACGACTGCGTGTCGTCGAGTTGGCCCATGCCCGTGTTCCACGTGGCCAGGTTGTTCCCGCCGGTCGAGAACGGACCGGTGTTGAACCATGCGTACTGGTAGTGCGAGGCAAACACGCGGCCGCCGGAATTGGCGTAGTTCATCATGTACTGCTGAACCTGCGTGCCGACGCGCATGCTCCCAGTCGGGCCACCGGTGGTCTCTTGCCCTTCACAGGAAAGAACCACGACGTCGTGCTCGTTCAGGTGCTCTTGGGTGTCCCACAGGGCCTTGTTCGAATCGACCGCGCCTTGGGCGGGAGTTGCACCGTTCCAACCCGTGTAGATGTGAATGTGCCCACCCGTGGCCGAGCCCGCGACGTACTCACTCGCCGAGACACCGATGCGCAACGGCAAGCATTCGAACGAGTCCGAGCCGCCGGTGGAGATCGCGATATTAGGCAGTGAGCCTTCGCTCGAGTTTGCAGGCAAGCGCAGGTTGGGGATGACGTTGGCCTGATTGGCCACCACGTTCACGTTCTCGTACTTGCGGCGCCACTTGCCGGTTTGGACGACGAGCGTCACGTTTCCGCTCGGCGCGCACGGGATCTCGAAGTGCCCAGCGGCGTCAGTCGGCGCGCCGATCGCCATGACCTTGTCCGGCAAGAGTTGGCTGCAGCCGCACGATACCGGGATCTTGTCCAAGTCCGGCAGCGGCGAGCTCGGGTCGGCGACGAATACCGAGATGTTGTACAGCGGGTTCTTGCCCGCGGGGTCCATGACGACGCCGCTGATCGTGGTGGTGTTGCCGGGCTGGCACGAGGTAGTCCCGGATGACGAGCCACCACTCGGGGGGGTATCGAGCATCAAGCCGCTGCCGGTGCCGGCGTTGGCGAACATGGGCCCGCTGTTGCCGGTGCCACCGGTGACGGTCTGTACCGGAGCGCTGCCACCGCTCGACACGCCGCTAGCCGGTGTATTGGTCGTCCCACAGGCGATTGAGCCAAGCAGCGCGATGCCGGTGCACAAAGAAAAAGGGAGGGTTTTCATGTCGGATTTCCTGCGCTCGATTTGGGTTGGACCCCGAGGCGGTTGCTGGTCGGCTCACGCGCATGCGCCCTGTGCGGAGCGATGCGGTCAACTACGTAATGGGACCTTACGATCTAGAATCGATCGATTCAATGCCCAGCGGCGCGATTGAATCCGATTATTGACATGCTCCTTTTCGAGATCGCGCGTACTCGCGAATTCTCGTCCGTGAGTGGATTTCATGCGCTGTACGCGGGCTCGAGAAGCGCGACCTGCAGCGATCGACTCCAGCACGGCAGGGGTCAAATAAATTCATGCTCGAGGGGTGACAAATCTGTCCTCGGTGACTGCGCGTGACCGTGGCCAGGGCGCTGATCCGATGATCAAAATTCGCCGTCAGTGGGCGCTGGCGTCGGGTCAGCGTGCTCGCCAGGAACAGCCGGTGTGATGGTGGGGCAGGTGGCGAGTGAGGAGGTGCAGTACCCTTCCGGCGGTACTCCAGGCAGGTTTGTTTCGAGGCCCGTACGTTTTCTTTTCGACGCCGAAGCCGCAGCCCCGGTTTCGCGCTGCACAGGGGTTTCATGCACTCTGCAGCCGGAGCTGGCCCGGCCTTCGGGCGTGAGCGGGTAGCGCATTTGCTTGGTCCGGGGGCGCGGGTTCTGATTGGCACATGGCGAACGCGTTACCCGAGCGGCCCGAGGCTGTGCCGATCCCGTCGTTCATCTACGGCACCGCCTGGAAGGAGGAGCGCACGGAGGCGCTCACTCGGTTGGCAATCGAGGCGGGGTTCCGCGGCATCGACACCGCCAACCAGCGTAAGCATTACTTCGAAGCTGGCGTGGGAGCCGCGCTGAGCGATGCGCAAAGAAGTGGAGCGGTGTCGCGCTTGGACCTGTTCCTGCAATCGAAGTTCACCTTCCTCGGCGGGCAAGATGCGCGCTTGCCGTACGACCGAGCGGCTGCAATCGAGCAACAGGTCGCTCAGTCGTTCGAGAGTTCGTTGCTGCACCTGGGCACTGACTATCTCGACTCTTATGTCTTGCATGGTCCGTCATCGCGTCACGGGTTCCAAGCGGCGGACTGGCAGGCCTGGCGGGCGATGGAGGCGCTCGCTCGAGCGGGTCGAGTTCGCTGGCTCGGAGTGAGCAACGTGTCGCTCGAGCAATTGGCGGAGTTGTACGCCGGAGCGACGGTCGCGCCGAAATTCGTGCAAAATCGTTGCTACGCCAGCAGTGGCTGGGACCGCGGAGTGAGAAAGCTGTGCGGTGCGCGAGGCACCGTCTATCAGGGCTTCTCGCTGCTCACGGCCAACCGCGCCGAGCTTGCCGGACCCGTCGCACGAGGCATCGCGCTTCGTGTCGGACGGCCGATCGCGCAGGTCGTATTTCGCTTTTGCCAGCTAGTCGGGATCCTGCCGCTGACCGGCACGTCTCAACTCGAGCACATGCGCTTGGACTTGGAAGCCAGCTCGCTCGAATTGTCCGCGGGCGATGTTTTGGCGTTGGAATCGCTCGCGAACGGTTGAGTTGCAACGCGAGTTTAAGGCATGGGCATGCAACAACTCGACATCGAAACGCAAAAGCGGAGCAATACTTGGCCTGGAACGTGCGCATGTTGTCGCTTCTGGCTGGTCCGCTAAGCTACCCGCCTTCCCGTAAGCTCAGTGGAGTTGGTGATTTCTGAATGTTCCCGAATACGAGTCTTTCTTTTTCCAGTACGACGCGTGGTTTCCTGGGTGGGCTCGGCCTGCTGCTGCTCCCCGCGTGCTCCGATAACTACCTGACCGACGGGGAGGTCAAGATCAACGTCGGGCAAGAGACGGAGGCGTGGACAACGGACCCCGCGGCCAAGGACGTGCTCTTGGAAATGGTGGAGGGGACGAAGCGGACGACGCTCGCCAACAAAGTTGCCGCGCCGGCAACGAGCATCTCGATTGGCACGAACGGACCACAAAACTCGGTGGCGAGTTTCGAAGCCACGGCGTTCGACGACAACGGCAACGTGGTCATGAAAGGTTCGACCGTTCCGCTTGCCATCTTCGGCTTCGAGGACGCAACCATCTCCCTCTTCATGGGGCGCGTTGGCGGTTTGTCGCGTGGGCGCGGAAGCTTGCTCCTTCCTTGGCGGAAGCATCCACAGGTGGCCATTTTCTACCACGCCTATTTGTTGGTCTCCGGCGGCGACGATCAGGCGGCGGACCTCGACGTGTACGATATGGCGCATTGGGGCGTCCTCGAGAAACAAGACCCGTTGCCGAAGGTCCCGCGCAGCTGGGCTGTCGCCGGATCGAACGTGCTCCTGATCGACGAAAAGGGGGGCGAGTGGCTCGATATGTCGGCGTTGACGACGACTTCAGTCACTCCTCCGGCCGAGCTCTCTTACGCCAAAGTCCTCGACGGTCAAACGATCGGCGGCCCGGGTGAGCCCCAATTCATCGTCGGAGCGACCCGCGCGACTGGTGAAATGACGGATCAAGTGTTGCGCGTCGACGTGGACGGTAGTCTTCAGGTGCTGAAGCTCAATACACCGCGCCTCGGCGCTTCCGCCACGATGATCAACGGCAAGTTGTTGGTCGTCGGCGGTTCCGATACCGGTGCGGGCGCCGAAATCGAAAACTCTGACGGCACGGGCTTCACCGAGCTTCCTTTCGAAGCCGACGCCAAGCAAGGCGCGGCCTTGGTCGCCCTCGACGAGAGCACCGCGTATTTGGCTGGCGGAAGCGATCCGGCCAACGCTGACGAGATTGCGGGTTTCCGCATCATGGATTTGAACTGCTCCGAAGCTTGCTCCCAGGTCGAGATTGCGAAGGCCGACTTTGGCTTCACTCACCCTCGCTTGTTTCGACTGAGTGGCGACCAGTTGTTGGCTGTGGGTGAAGATCCGAAGACCGAGGAAACGCACGTGTTCACGTTCGACGCTGGCATCGGTCACGCGCTGCATGAATTCGCGCTGAACACGCCGCGCACGAGCGCATCTGCATTCTTGCTCCCGAACGGTCAGGTGGGGGTGCTGGGTGGGAGCGAACTCGGGAGTGACACTGCCGCAGCCAGCGTGGAGTTTTTCTTTCCGCAACCGTGAGCGCGACGTTCGGGCGAGAAGATTAAGAGGAGGCTCAGCGGCGCGCTTTCGCGCTCGAGCCTCCATCCAAGCCGATCTGGCGCGCGCTGCGTCGGAACACGCGTTCGGTCTCGCGATCGAAGCGAAAAGCTCCGATAAAATCGTTCAATCCATAGTCGGGTGAGCGCTGACGAATACGCGCGACGAACTTGCGCGCTTCATCGACACGGCCCGCGAGGACTAGGCACTCCGCGGCAATGGTCAAGATGTGCGTGTGCGCGTTTGGTCGTGCGCTCGCGCGCACCGCCCAGTCAGCCGCCTCCGCGAATTCGCCCAGGCGAACGTGAGATAGCGCGCGGCTGGCGAGCATACCGAACTGCAAGGGATCGAAGGGGCTCAGCTGCCGCGAGTAGTCCGTGGCGACGATCGCGGCGTGTGGATCGCCGCTTTGGCTGTGCACGAACCCGAGCGTGTAATAGCCGAGCGCAAAGTTGGGGCTGAGCTCGATGCTGCGCTCGAGCTCGATACACGATTCGCTGTCCTTACCGCCCAACCACAGCGCGCGACCCATCGCCCAGTGCGCCGCCGGATCGCGATTGTCGGCAGCCAGACTCTCCCGTGCCGTCTCGAACGAAAGCTCGATTTGTCGTTCGTGATCCTGAGTCAAGCTCAGGAATGCGTTTTGAAAATGCGTAAAAGAAAGGCCAGAATGTGCGCGAGAAAACAGCGGATCGAGTTCGAGCGCCGCGCGGAAGAAGCGCGCCGCATGCTCATTGTCCGAACCAGTGAACTTGTACATGTGCCAGAGGCCACGGTGGTACGCTTCCCAGGCATTCAAGGAACTCGGTGGCTTGAGCAGCGCTCGATTGCACTCGGCCGCTTCGATCTCTTCGGCGATGGCGGCGACGATGCGGTTGACGATCGCGTCGAGCATCGCGAACGTATCACCGATGTCCCCCTCGACGCGATCCGTCCAGACGATTCGCGCTCCATGGGTCTCCACGAGTTCGACGAGTACGCTTAGGCGTCCCTCTCGACTACGAACGACACCGCTCGCCACGTAGTCCACGTTGAGGATCCTCCCGGCCTCTTGCGCGTCGATGCCACGCTCGCCGAGCGCATAGACGGTGCCCCTAGCGATCACGAACAACACTCGCAATCGCGCCAGGCGCGCGATCACGTCTTCGGTCATGCCCTCGGCAATTGGACGCCCGCTCGGAGCTCGCTCTGCTTCATCGCGAAATGGCATGACGGCGATCGACGCGCGACGTCGAACCACTCGCGGCTCGCCTTCAGACGGCGCGATTTCAACGGCAATCGGCGCGATTGACGCTCGAGGCGGCGCGGATTCGGTCGGCTTGCCGCGCAGCACGCGCCAAGCTTCGCGCACCGCGGACCAATCGAGGCCTTCGCGCTCGAAGCTGCGAATCGTGGCCGCTACGTGTTCATCCGCTTCGCGGATGCGCGCGCGCTTGGACAGCGCGTCCAGCAGCACCGCGTGAGCACTGAGATCGAACGGGGCCAGCTGCAACCACGTTTGCAGGTAGCCAAAGATTTCCTCCGAGTCATTGGGCGCGCGGGCAGCGAGTTCGCTGAGCAGGGCAGCGCGCATGATTCGAAAGCGTTGGCGTTGCGCGGTGAGCCAAGCCAGAAATTCTGCGCTTCCGTCGAGTTGTAAGCCCTCGAGGAGCTCACCGCTGGACTGCTCGTGTAGCTGGCTCAAGAGCTCACCGCTGGCGCGAGCGAAGCCGACCTTTGCCGCGCGCTCGATCTCGAGCGCGTCCACCTGGCAGTTCGACAAGTCGAGCGCAACCGAGTCGTTACTGCCCACGACGCGAGAGCGGCTCGGCTCGTCCAACACCGTGCGCAGCTTGCTCAAGCACCAACGCAGCTCACCGCGCGGGTCGTTGGGTATGTCCCACAACAGATCGCACAGGCGTGAGCGCGACACCGGCGCTTGCTCGAGCGTCAGGAATGCCAGCAATGCCCGCACTTTGCGTGAGCGCGGCAGAGGCACGCTCAGGCCGCTTCGCGACACACCGCAGGCTCCGAGCAAGCGCATCGAGAGGCTCGAAGAACCGCTCACGCCGCTCGCCTCGCCGCGATTCCCATGGTTATTTCCACGTCACGTCCCATGTGAGACGTGCATCCTGTCTTTGGCCGTCGGCAATTGCTACCTGAAAAGTGAACGCGGCGCGCCGGGAGACGTTCCCAGCGAGCCTTAGCATCCGGAGAACCCATGTTGTACGAAGATGTTTCGAAGACGATTGGTCGAACCCCAGTCGTGCGCATCAATCGAATGGCGCCTGCGCACGTCACCATGTACGTGAAACTCGAGGCTGCAAATCCTGGAGGATCGGTCAAAGACCGTTTGGCGCTCGGCATCATCGAAGACGCCGAGCGTCGCGGTGCGCTAAAACCAGGTCAAACCGTGGTCGAAGGGACGTCGGGCAACACGGGGATCGCGCTTGCGCTGGTTTGTGCTGCGCGCGGCTATCCGTTCGTCGCGGTCATGCCCGAGTCATTCTCCGTGGAGCGACGACAAATCATGCGCGCTTACGGTGCGAAGGTCGTGCTCACGCCTGCTGCAGAGCGAGCCTCAGGCGCGGTTCGGCTCGCCGCGCGCTTGGCGGAGGAGCGAGGTTGGTACTTGGCTCGTCAGTTCGACAACGAAGCAAACCCCGCTTACCATCGTCAGACGACTGGTCCCGAGATCTTGTCGGACTTTGCGGGCATGCGTCTCGACTATTGGGTCACGGGGTGGGGAACCGGAGGCACGTTGACTGGTGCGGGTCAGATGATCCGCTGCGCGCGTCCCGAGACGAAAATCGTCGCGTGCGAACCTGCGGGCGCTGCCTTGCTCAGCGGCAAGGAATGGGCACCGCACAAGATCCAGGGCTGGACACCGGACTTCGTGCCTTCAGTGCTCGATCGCGAGGTCTACGATCAACTGATCGCCGTGAGTGACGAGCATGCACTCGCATGCGCCCGCGAACTTGCTCAACGCGAAGGCATCTTCTGCGGCATCTCGTCCGGCGGCACGTTTTCGGCCGCGCTCGAGGTCGCGAGCGAAGCGCCAGCTGGTAGCGTTATCCTGGCGATGTTGCCCGACACGGGTGAACGCTATTTGTCGACCGCGTTGTTCGCGGGCATCGAGACCGGGTCTGATAGCGTCTGAACGATCGAGGGCGCGCGGGCCCTCGATCGTCACAGCATATCACGCGGTCAAGACCGAGAGCGGCCCGGTGGCACCCGAAGCGTCGCCGAACGAATTGAGGGTGGTGTCACCCATCGCGCGAGCGATCGACACCAACAGCTGATTGTTGTCCTTACGGGCGCTGCTGAAGTCGAGGTAGCGCCCCGCGGTGAACGCGCCGCCGCCGCTGCCTGCGAGCACGTAGGGCATCATCGTCAGGTCGTGCTGGGTGGACTCACCAATTTCGGTTGCCCACAGCACGATCGTGTTGTCGAGCAGCGTGCGATCGCCTTCTTTGTACGAATCGAGCTTGCCCAGGAAATACGCAACCTGCTCTGCGTACCAAGTCTGGATCGCGTTGTAGGCGTTGTAGTTCGTTCCACTCGATGAAAAGTCGTGCGAGATGGCGTGGTGATTACCGCTGATGGCGGCGTTGTTCACCTTCAAGAATTGGAATAGGTGCTCGCTCTCCGAGTACGACCATTGAAACGTCAGGATGCGGGTCTGATCGCAAGCCAGCGCTGCGGCGGCCAAGTTTATCTGGTTCTTGCCGGCCTGCAGGTATTGATCGTCCACCGTGAGATCTGCGGCGGCGAGCGTCGGGGCCATGCAAGCGCTGGCCATGCCGCTTCCGCTGCCACTTCCGCCGTCGGTCGTGGGTGTGCCGACCAGGCGCGATTCGACATCGCGCATTGCGCTGAGGTGCGCGTCGAGCTTTGCGCGATCGTCGGCGCCAACCAACTTCATCAGGCGTTGGGTTTCCGCGATCGACGAGTCGAATACGCTCTTGCGCTGCGCCCAGAGTCGCACGAGCGCCGGGTCGGTCATGCCGCCCGGAGTCGTGGGCGTGCTGGTGCCGGTGCCGTTCCCGAACAGCGCGCTGAAGACGTCTTTCGGATCCTCACGCGGTGGAACCGGCTGATTGGAGCCCGTATACGAAATGCGCGCGCGCACCTCCGTGTCACGAACGTGGACGCCAACCTGCAGGCTCTTGAACTTGGTCGGTGGTGCGAGCTTCGTGGCCAGGTACTGGTCGAGCGATTGTCCGCTGCCCCAGCCGGACGTGGTGTTCCCGAAACTAACGAAGTCTTTGCCCGAGTTGAGGGGGCGTCCGGTGAGCATACCGCCGGTGCCACGCGCGTGCTCCGAACCGACGGTGCCGCCGAGCGCGCCGTTCTGCAGCGCGTCGTTGAGCTTGATGCCCTTCAGGAACGTCAGCTTGCTCTTGTACGGCTCGAGCGGCTTCGTGATCGTGTTGAGGGTGAAGCTCTTTTCGGTTCCGGTCGGCCAGAACAACGCGTTGCGCGTACCGTTGGGCGTGTGAATCACGACGAAGCGCGTGGGCGCGGCGCCGTCGGCACCGATCACGCGGCGCGCGTTCAAGAGTGGAATCGCAGCGGTCGCGGCGAGGCCGCCACGGAGCAAGTTACGTCGGGTGAATCTGAGCGGATTCATGGATTGTGGACCTCGAGTCACGGCGTCACCTGCGGCCGATACCAGAAGGCATCTGTCTGAGTCGTTGCAACGATCAAATCGATGACATCACCGTTGGCCGCGTCGAACGCGCGTTGCATCGTCGCGAGTGAGCAAGCGTCGGCCTTGCCTTCTGTGCGACCTGACGCGAAGCGGAAGAACTGAGTGGCGACGCACGCGCGAACCTGCGAGCTGTTTGCGAGCTTCGCCGCCATTTCGGCGGGGCCGTTGAAGCCTCCGCTCAGACTCGCATCTGGAGCGCCCGAGATCTCGCCCGTCACGTCGATCGCTTGACCGTTGTCTTGCTCGCGATATTGCCCGATCGCGTCGTAGTGCTCGAAGGCGAGCCCGATCGGGTCCATCGTCACGTGACAACCCTTGCAGCTTGCGCCCGCTGACTCGTGCGCAGCGAAACGAATGCGTGCCGTCGCGCCTTCAGCAACCGTGGGCAAGGAGATGTCGACGTCGGCGGGCGGGGGCGGCGGCGGTTGGCAGAGCAGCATCGACCGCACGAACTTGCCGCGCAAAACCGGTGAGGTTTGATCGGGGTGACCCTGCACGGACAAGAAGCCCGCCTGAGTCAGCAGACCCGCGCGCTGCTGGTTCGCCGGCAGCGTCACCTTCACTGGGCTACCATCACTGTTCGCTGCCGGCGGGCTCACGCCGTAGAGTTGGGCAAGTGGCCCGCTGACGTAGGCGACCGGCGCGGTGAGCAAGGTGCTCAAACGACCGTCGCCATTCCACAGTACGTCGTTGACGAACGCTGGGAGCTCCATGGCCATCGCGTCGCGCAGTTGAGTGGAGAACGCGGGGAACGTGGTGGTGTTCTTGGTCGTGATCGAGAGCCGGCGAGTGCTCGCCCACTGGTCGAAGAAGCTGCCGATCGCGCCGCGCGCTTTGGGCGCCGCAAGGAGCTCGCGCGCCTTGGCTGCAACCTGATCTTTGGTGGATAGTCCGTTTTGGGCGGCGACGTTGAGCAAGGCGTCGTCAGGGCCAGAGCCCCATGCCAGGTACGAAAGGCGACTCGCCAGCTCGAACTGGCTGAGTGGAATGCGCTTCGCCGAAGCATCCGACGCGGGCGTCAGTTCCAAGCGATACAAGAAGTCCGGTGACTGCAAGGCAGCGCGGATCATCACTTCGATGCCTTCAGCGTAGCTGCCGTCCGTGCGACCCGCGCTGTACGCGGCCATGAGCTGCGTTTCGTCGTCTGCGGTAGTCGGGCGGCGGAACGCGCGTCGACCAAAGCTCTTCGCGAAGGCTTGCGCGCAAGCGTCCTCGCCCTTGCTGGCTGCGTCGCAATTGGTCAGCGTGTTCAGATTTTGAACTGCGAGCTTGGCGAGGGTTTCCGAGACGAGCACGTATTTTTCAACGTGGAGGGAGGAGACCGTCAACACACCCGCGTTGTTGTCGTAGCCGTTGGTCACTTCGTCAGCGGGCAAGTCCGCCGCGGCCGTCACGTCCACGTTGAGCAGATCCCGAACGGTGTTGGTGTACTCAGCCCGAGTCAGGCGGCGCAGGGGCGTGCGCTCCACGTCCTGTGCACTGGCGCAGGTTTCGACCGATGGCAGGGGCTGTGTGATACCGATACCGGTTCCGACCGCACTCGCCGGGCCAGCGGCCGCGCCTGCGCTCGAGGTCGCGCCTGTAGCGGAGCCGGAGCCCGCGCTCGAACCGGCGCCACCAACGCCCACGTCGTTCGGCCCTGCGCCAGTGCCGCCGCCGGCTTTCGAACTACAGCCGGCCGCGACGATCAGAGTGAACGCCAGTTTGAATGTTGCTGAGCGGCTCAAGGGAATGCTCCGTGTGTGCTGCTGAGCGTCCAACGAGCACTATGGGGTCATATTTCTAACACGGCACGCACGAAATCCGCGCTGTCGATAGCAGTCCGAGAAAATTCCAACGCAGCGCCTGACCGTCGTGGCGTGCATCTCACCCGTAGCTCGCAGACTCCATGCTCCGAGTTGTTGCTACGCGCAGACCTGTCACACCACGTGTCGTGTCCGATCGACGGAAGGTCTGGCTTCGCGGCCAAGTCATCATCCGTCAGTGACGGATCAATCGTCCTAGACTGGATATTTATTTCTCACTTCGGCCCCGCGACGCGATGACATTTGGGGTGCGTTCATCGCTCGAAGCGCGTGTCGGAGACTGCTCGTGAGCGAGCTAAAGGTCGCTTAAGGATCCCACGAACATCAGCGATCTGGCTGCTTTCCGGGGACGAAGCATGTCTGTGGCGAAACCCGCACACGCCCCGATCGCCTCACTGCTCTCCGGCAGAGAAAAAGTTGAAAGGTGCAGATGAGGAAGATCTCACTAGGACTTTCGCCGGCAAAACTCATTACCTGTACTCCTGATGTGCGAGAATCGGAGCAGGAGAGTCAATGTCCACGAAGCATGAATCGAAGGTTGGCGCGGCAGTATCGAAGGGCGTGAGCCGCCGACAAATGCTCGAGGGATTGAGTGCGCTCGCAGCAGTCACCGCCTGCGGCTCGAACGTTGACACGACTCCGACTCCGGGCGCAGCTGGTCATTCCGCGGTCGGAGGAATGCCGGGCACTGGCGGTTCAGGCCCTGTTCCGACGACTGGTGGTTCGGGTCCCCTGGGCGGCTCAGGTCCCGCTGGTGGTTCAGGCCCAGCCGGTGGCTCGGGTCCTGCGGGTGGCTCGGGCCCCGCTGGCGGCTCAGGTCCCGCGGGGGGCTCAGGTCCCGCCGGTGGCTCGGGTCCAGTCGGCGCCGCCGGTGGTTCGGGTCCAGTCGGCACACTCGTTTCGCCGCCGTGGACCAGCGTGCCCGTTCAAGATTCGACCAATGCGGATGCGCCGAAGCCGCTCTCTTGCAATGTGGTGACGAAGACCGATGCCGCCGGACAAGGTCCGTTCTTCATCCACGAGCTCGAGAAGACGGACGACATCTCGCTCATCCGCCAAGACATTCGCGGTCAGTACAACCCGACCGCCACGAAGGGCGTGGACATGGAGCTCTACGTCCGCCTGATTGACAAGACCAAGAGCGACATGGCGTGCATGATGCTCGTGCCCGTGCCGGACATCGAGGTCTACATCTGGCACACGGACGGGCAGGGCTTCTACAGCGGCTTCGGCACGCGCGGCACGTCTGACGAGCAGAAGCCGGACACGCCGTACAACGGCAAGCCGAGCTCGATGAACCTCGAGAAC
>Ga0164309_10000553_pt1 | contig 20433 bp, 19 predicted proteins | sample Whisoiple_247_MG_FD_109984 | JGI IMG/M metagenome (GOLD analysis project Ga0164309, IMG submission 109984) | Soil microbial communities amended with fresh organic matter from upstate New York, USA - Whitman soil sample_247_MG | ecosystem: Environmental > Terrestrial > Soil > Unclassified >...
GATGAAATCCGACGGTGTGGTTGGAGGAGGCGAAGAGGACTCGCGCTTTGGCGTGACGTGCCGCCTCGTAGATGTTGTAAAGCCCGCGGATGTTCGGGCCGATCACTTCGTCGAACGGCCGTTCGACGGAGACGCCGCCGAAATGCAGGATCGTTCCGCAGCCATCGGCGAGTTGCCGAATGCGGCTGCCGTCGGTATCGGCGAGATCGGCTGATACGAACGTTGCGCCATCGGGTACAGGTCCGGGAAAAGGCTGGATGTCGGTCAGACGCAAGGTCCAGCCCTGCTGTGTGAGCGCCGCGGCGAGCACGCGGCCGAGCGCACCGGACGCGCCGGTGAGCAGAACGGGCTTTTTCGTTTCGTTCGGCACGGAACTCTCCGTTTTGGACGGCCGCCTTGACGCTCATTGCCGGGTGACCGTATCGAATCCGGCACGAGCTCAGCGAATGCTACATCGGAGGCGGTGGTGGAAAAAAGCGCGTCCTGGACACCGGCCTCGCGCTATCCCGATCCGGCGGTGCAGGTGCTCGATCCGAGCTTTGCGCGTTATCACCTGCCGCTCGCCGCCATCGAGCGCCTCGCAACCGGGTTTCGCTGGTGCGAAGGCCCGGTCTGGTTCGGCGACGGGCGCTATCTCTTGTGGAGCGACATTCCCAACAATCGCATGATGAAATGGGAGGAGGAGACCGGCGCCGTCAGTGTTTTCCGCCGTCCCTCGAATTACGCCAACGGCAATACGCGCGACCGGCAGGGGCGGCTTGTCACCTGCGAGCATATGCGGCGCGTGACGCGCACCGAATATGACGGCTCGGTCACCGCGCTGGTCGACAGCTTTGAAGGCAAGCGGCTGAACTCGCCGAACGATGTCGTGGTGAAGTCGGACGGCTCGATTTGGTTCACCGATCCCCCGTTCGGCATTCTGGCAAATTACGAGGGACGCAAGGCCGAGCCCGAACTTCCGCAGAATGTATATCGCTTAAATGCCGAGACCGGCGAGGCGGTCGTCGTTGCCGGCGATATAAAAGGCCCGAACGGCTTGTGCTTCTCGCCGGATGAATCGCGTCTGTACATCGTCGCATCGCGTGACGTGCCGAACCGTACGATTCGCGTCTACGACGTCGGACGTGACGGCCGCAGCCTTTCCGGCGGCGACGTTCTCATCGATGCCGGCCCCGGCGGCACCCCCGACGGCATGCGTTGCGATATCGACGGCAATCTCTGGTGCGGCTGGGGAATGGGCAGCGACGAGCTCGACGGCGTGATGATCTTCAATCCGGAGGGACGGCCGATCGGCCGGATCGCGCTGCCCGAACGCTGCGCCAATCTCTGTTTCGGCGGGCTCATGCGCAATCGCCTGTTCATGGCGGCGAGCCAGTCGATCTATGCGCTTTATACGGCAACGCAGGGCGTCGCCGGCGGGTAACGCGCGAACGCAAGCGAACAGCGGAGACTTTCAGTGAACGCGGTGAACTTACCCTTCGAGGCCGAGACCATGCTCGCCGGGTTAAAAGCCTGGATCGAGTGCGAGAGCCCGACATTCGATGCGAGCGCCGTCAACCGCATGATGCGCCTCGCCGCGGGCGATCTCGAAAGCCTGGGTGCGAAGATCGAGACGATCCCCGGCCGGATGAATTTGGGCGATTGCGTTCGGGCAAGCCTTCCCCATCCAAGCGCGGGCGAGCCGGGCGTCCTCATCCTCGGCCATTTGGACACCGTGCATCCCGTCGGCACGCTTGCAAAGCTGCCGTGGCGACGCGGCGGCGGTCGCTGCTACGGGCCGGGCATTCTTGACATGAAGGGCGGCAATTACCTCGCCCTGGAGGCGCTGCGCCAGCTCGCCCGCGCGGGAATCGCGACGCCGCTGCCGGTGACCGTCCTGTTCACCAGCGACGAGGAGATCGGCAGCCCTTCGACGCGCGATCTGATCGAGGCGGAAGCCAAAAAGCACCGCTACGTGCTCGTTCCGGAGCCCGGCCGGAATGACGGCGGCATCGTCACCGGGCGCTACGCCATCGCCCGCTTCAACATGGAAGCGATCGGCCGCCCGAGCCATGCCGGCGCGAGCCTCGCGGAGGGGCGCTCCGCAATCCGTGCCATGGCGCGCAAGATCATCGACATCGAGGAGATGACCACGGAGAGCTGCACGTTCAGCGTCGGCGTCGTCAATGGCGGCACCTGGGTGAATTGCGTGCCGACGACCTGCCGCGCCGAGGTGCTGAGCATGGCGAAGCGTCAGGCCGATCTCGACCGCGGCGTCGAGCGCATGCTGGCGCTCACCGGCAGCCACGACGACGTGCGCTTCGAGGTAACGCGTGGCGTGACGCGCCCGGTCTGGGAGCCCGACCAGGGAACGATGCGGCTTTATGAGGTCGCCCGCGGCATCGCGCGCGATCTCGGCGTCGAGCTTACGCATGAGAGCGCCGGCGGCGGCTCGGACGGCAATTTTACCGGCGCCATCGGCATCGCCTCTCTGGATGGCTTAGGCGCGATCGGCAAAGGCTATCACACGCTCGAAGAATATATCGACGTCGAGAGCCTCGTTTCGCGCGGCTGCCTGTTCGCCGGTCTGCTTGCGGAATTGCGGTGAAGAGTATCTGATCCCTGGCATGCCCTCTGCATGTATCCGCAAAAGGCATGGCCTGAGCGGAATTTGCGGAGCGGATTGGCTCACCTGCCTGCCGAACAGGCTACTTGATGAGGCATCGCATGCTGCGCATTTTCGGCACCCCTCTTCGGACAGTCGGCGCTTTTTTTGTGCTCGCGGCTTCGCTGCTGAGCCTCGGTGAGACCGCCGCGGCGCAGGACAAGAAGGTCCTGCGCGTCGTCATGCATTCGGGATTGCGCATCACCGACCCGATCATCACGACCGCCTATATCGCGCGCAATCACGGCTACATGATCTATGACACGCTGTTTGCGACGGACGAGAATTTCGACATCAAGCCGCAAATGGTGAAGGATTATAGCGTCAGCGACGACAAGCTCACCTACACCTTCACTTTGCGCGACGGACTGAAATTCCACGACGGCGCGCCGGTCACATCGGCCGATTGCATCGCTTCGATCCAGCGCTGGGGCAAACGCGACGGCATGGGCCAGAAGCTCATGGATTTTACCAAGGAGCTGACCGCGGTCGACGACAAGACGTTCAAGCTGGTCCTGAAGGAGCCTTATGGCTTGGTGCTTGCCTCGCTCGGCAAGCCGTCTTCCAACGTGCCGTTCATCATGCCGAAACGCATGGCGGACACGCCCGCCGACAAGAACGTCTCCGAAGAGATCGGCTCCGGTCCGTTCCGGTTCGTCGCGGCGGAATTCCAGCCGGGCCTCAAGGTCGTCTACAAGAAGAACCCGGATTATGTGCCGCGCACCGAGCCGCCGAGCTGGATGGTCGGTGGCAAGATCGTCAAGCTCGATCGGGTCGAGTGGATCAACATCACCGATTACCAGACGGCGGTGAACGCGCTGATCAACGGCGAGATCGATTACATCGAGCAGCCGCCGCACGATTTCATTCCGGTGATGAAGAAATCGAAGGACGTGCAGCTCGTCGATTATAACAAGCTCGGTTTCTCCAGCATGCTGCGCATGAATTGGCTTTATCCGCCCTTCGACAATGTCAAAGCGCGCCAGGCGGTGATGCTCGCGGTCAACCAGCAGGATTATCTCGACGCGCAGATCGGCAATCCCGATTACCAGATGCTGTGTCCGGCAATGTTCGTCTGCGGCACGCCGAACGAGACCGATGCCGGCGCGCCTAAGCAAAATCTCGAGAAAGCGCGCGAGCTGCTGAAGGAATCGGGCTACGACGGCAAGCCGATCGTCATGATGCAGCCGACCGATCTCGCCATCGTCGCGCCGCTGGCGCCGGTCACCGCGCAGGCATTGCGCGCCATTGGCTTTAATGTCGACATGCAGTCGATGGATTGGCAGACGCTGGTCGGGCGCCGCGCCAAGATGGACCCGCCGGCGCAAGGCGGCTGGAACATTTTCCACACGACCTGGGTGAATGCCGACATGATGAACCCGCTTGCCAATGTCGGTGTCAATGCGCGCGGCAAGACTGGCGGCTGGTTTGGCTGGCCGGAAGATGCACAAATTGAGAAGCTGCGCGACGCATACGCGCGCGAGCTCGATCCGGCAAAGCAAAAGAACATCGCCGCGGAGGTGCAGAAACGCGCCTACGAGCTCGTCACGTATTATCCGACCGGGCAGTATACGAGCCCGATCGCCGCGCGTGCGAACGTGAAAGGCATATTGAGCGGTCCCGCGCCGGTGTTCTGGAACATCGATAAGCAATAGCGCGGCCGGGAACGAGCGGCTCAGGATGGGCCGGTTCCTCGCCGGGCGGGTGCTCGCCACCATTCCCGTCATGGGCGTGGTGGCGACGATCGTCTTCCTGCTCTTGCGCCTCGCGCCTGGCGATCCCGCCGCGATCCTCGCCGGCGATGCGGCAAGCCCGGAACATATCGCCGAAATCCGCGCGCGGCTCGGCCTCGATCAGCCGATCCTCGTGCAGTTCGCCGAGTGGATCGGCCGCCTCTTGCATGGCGATCTCGGCACGTCGATCATTTCCAACCAGCCGGTGACGACGCTGATCGGCCAGCGGCTCGAGCCGACGCTGGCGCTCGCGACAACCACCATCCTGTTTGCGGTGATCGTCGCCGTCCCGCTTGGTGTGCTTTCTGCCTGGCGTCACGGCACCTGGATTGACCGCGGCGTGATGACGCTCTCGGTGCTCGGCTTCTCGATCCCGGTTTTCGTCCTCGGCTATCTCTGGATTTTCGCAGTGGCGATGCAGCTGCAATGGCTGCCGGTGCAGGGCTATGTCAGTTTCCGCCAGGGATTTTGGCCGTTTCTCGAGCGCTTGATCCTGCCGACGCTGACCCTCTCGGTCATTTACATCGCCCTCATCGCCCGGATCACACGTGCCAGCGTGCTTGAGGTGCTCGGCGAAGATTATATCCGCACCGCACACGCCAAAGGCGTCGGCGAACGCGCGGTGCTGACCCACCACGCACTGCGCAATGCGGCTGTGCCGATCGTCTCCGTCATCGGCATCGGCATCGCGCTTCTGATCAGCGGCGTTGTCATAACGGAAAGCGTCTTCAACCTGCCCGGCCTTGGACGCTTGACCGTGGATGCGGTGCTGGCACGCGATTATCCCGTCATCCAGGGCGTGATCCTTCTCTTCTCGGCCGCCTACATCCTGATCAATCTGGCGGTCGATGTGAGCTACACGATCTTCGATCCGAGGATCTGTTATTGAGCGCCCCGGCCGAGCCCTTTATCGCGCATGAGACGGCAGCGGATTTGCCGGACGTACGTCGGGCGCGCGCGCTTTGGCGCAATCCCGGCGTAGTTTTCGGGGTAGCGGTGCTCCTCATCATCCTGCTGCTTGCGATCGGCGCAGCCTATCTTGCGAATGTCGATCCCATTCTGCTGCGCCCGCGCTTCCGTTTGCGCGCGCCGTCGGCAATCGCTTGGCTCGGCACCGATCAATTCGGCCGCGACGTCTACAGCCGCGTGCTTTTCGGCGCGCGCGTATCGCTGTTCATCGGCTTTGCCGTCGCGACGATCGCTGTCGTCGCCGGTCTCATCATCGGACTTGTCGCGGGTTATCTGCGGCTGCTCGATGCGATCCTTATGCGCGTCATGGATGGCGTGATGGCGATCCCGAACATTCTGCTCGCGATCGCAATGGTCACCCTTTCCGGCGCCGGCATTCTTACCGTGATCGTTGCCATCGCCATTCCCGAAATCCCACGCGTCGCGCGGCTTGTACGCAGCGTCGTGCTCAGCGTGCGCGAAGAGCCGTATGTAGAGGCGGCGATCGGCGTCGGCACACCAGTGCCGCTGATCATGTGGCGCCACATCCTGCCGAACACGATTGCGCCGCTGATCGTCCAGGGCACTTACACGTGCGCCGCGGCGATTCTCACCGAAGCGATTCTGAGCTTTCTCGGCGCCGGCATTCCGACGGAAATCCCGAGCTGGGGAAACATCATGGCGGAAGGACGCCAATCCTTTCAGATCGCGCCCTGGGTGATCCTGTTTCCCGGCTTTTGCGTCGCGCTGACGGTGCTCGCGGTGAACGTTCTCGGCGATGGTCTTCGCGACATGCTCGATCCGCGCATCGCGCGTGGCATGGACAATCTGCGGTGAGCGAAGCACCCGCTCTCGACATTCAGGGCCTGAGCATCGCTCTGCCGCGCAGCGCCGAGCGCGGCTTCGCCGTCGAGAACCTCAGCCTGCAAGTGCGGCCGCAGGAGATCGTCTGCATCGTCGGCGAGTCAGGCTCGGGAAAGTCGGTGACGGCCTTGTCGATCATGGGCCTGTTGCCACGCGCGCTGAAAGCGACGCATGGCGCGATCGATGTCGGCGGCGAGAATGTGCTCACCGCCAGCCGCGCGCGCTTACGCGAGTTGCGCGGCAACCGCATCGCGATGATTTTCCAGGAGCCGATGACGGCATTAAATCCGGTTTTGTCGGTCGGCAACCAAATCGACGAAGCGTTGCAATGGCACGCAGCGAACGGCGCGCGCGCCGCGCCGCGCAAACGCGTGCTCGATCTGATGGAAAGCGTCGGTTTGCCTGATCCGGAGCAGCTTACGCGTTCCTATCCGCATCAGCTCTCGGGTGGCCAGCGTCAGCGCGTGATGATCGCGATGGCGCTCGCCAACGAGCCGGCTTTGATCATCGCCGACGAGCCCACCACGGCACTGGATGTGACGACACAGGCGCGCATCCTGCGCCTGCTGCGCAAGATACAACGCACGCATCGCAGCGGCATCCTTTTTATTACCCACGATTTCGGTGTCGTGGCGGAAATCGCCGATCGCGTTGTCGTCATGCGGCATGGGCGTGTTGTCGAGCAGGGCTCCGTCGACGAAGTTTTGCGCAATCCGCAGAACACCTACACGAAGATGCTGCTCGAGGCGGTTCCGAGTGCCAAGCCACGGCCGGCCCGCCTGCTGCCGAAAGCGGAGGCGCCGATCCTTACGACACAAGACCTGCAGAAGACGTTTAGCGACGCCTTCTTCCTGCGTGCCGGCCGAAAAGTGCGCGCGCTCGATGATGTCAGCATCGACGTGCATCGCGGCGAGACGTTCGGCATCGTCGGCGAATCCGGCTCGGGCAAGTCGACGTTGGCGCGCTGCATCGCGCGTCTCATTGATCCGAGCGGCGGCGAAATTCGTCTCGACGGCGAGGAGATCGGCAACAAGACGCAAGCCGCGCTGCGTCCGTTCCGCCGCCGCGTGCAGATCGTTTTCCAGGACCCGTATCGCTCGCTCAATCCGCGCCGCACGATCGGTCAATCGATCACCGAAGGCCCGCGCAATTACGGCACAGACAAAGGTGCGGCGTGGGCGCGGGCGGGCGCGCTGCTCGATCTCGTCGGCATAGAGGCACGCGCGCTCGGGCGCTATCCGCACGAATTTTCCGGCGGGCAGCGCCAGCGTATCGCCATCGCCCGGGCGCTGGCGATGGAGCCCGACGTGCTGATTGCCGACGAGGCGGTCTCCGCGCTCGACGTTTCGGTACAGGCGCAGGTGCTCGATCTCATGGAGCGATTGCGCGATGAGTTCGGGTTGACGACGCTGCTCATCACACACGACCTGCGCGTCGCGGCGCGTCTCTGCGACACGATCGCAGTGATGCTGAACGGCAGGATTGTCGAGCATGGGCCCGCGCAGAAGGTGTTTCTGAAGCCCGAGCATAACTACACGCAGGCGCTGCTCGCGGCGGCGCCGAAGATGCGGCATCTGGAGCGCGCGGCTACAGAACCGTCATTGCGAGCGAAGCGAAGCAATCCAGAGACAAATATTGGGTATTGAACCGGTTGTCCCTGGATTGCTTCGTCGCTGCGCTCCTCGCAATGACGGCCGGAAGTGCGTCAGCTTCGACGCTCTCAACTAAATTGCCCGCCTTTACATCCATGAGCTTTCGGAGCGCTCCGCAATGGCCATTTTTCTGGTAGGCGAATTCGACGCGCAGGACCATGCGCGCTGGCGTGAGTCTCTCACCGCGCATTTGCCGGTGGGCGAAAACCTTTATCTGCCTGGCAACGATTACGATCCCGCTTCGATCGACGTGGCGCTTGTCGCTAATCCGTCGGCGGGCTCGCTTGCCGGTCTCAAAAATCTTCGACTGATCCAAAGTCTTTGGGCAGGTGTCGACCGGCTTCTGGCCGATACAACCGTGCCGGCCCATGTGCCGATCGTGCGGCTGGTCGATCCCAACATGACGCAGGCAATGACGGAATGCGCGCTTGCTTGCGTGCTCTACTTGCATCGGCAATTGCCGGCCTATGCGCGCCAGCAGGCTTTGCGCGAATGGAAGCAATTGCGCCAACCGCTGGCGCAGGAGCGACGTGTCGGGGTACTAGGTGCGGGTCAGCTCGGGGCCGCCGTGGCGCAGGCGCTCGCGCCGCTGAATTTCGATGTCGCCGCGTGGAGCGCAAGCGTGCGCACTGTTGTTGAAGGCGTAAAGACATGCAGCGGCGAGGCGGGATTAAGCGCGCTGCTCACACGCACCGAGATTTTGATAAATCTTCTGCCGCTGACGCCGCAAACCTCAGGCATTTTGAACGCTGACCTCTTCGCTCAGCTGCCGAGCGGCGCGGCGATCGTCAATCTTGCCCGTGGCGGGCACCTGAACGAGAGCGATTTGCTTGAAGCACTGGCAAGCGGCCACATCTCTCATGCAATCCTCGATGTGTTCAGCGAAGAGCCGCTGCCGGCTGCGCACCCGTTCTGGAGCCACGCTCGCATCACCGTGCTGCCGCACATCGCCGCCGTCACCGACGTGAAGACCGCCGCGAAGATCGCCGCGGAAAACATCAAAACGTTTCGCGCCGGAAAAATGCCGGGACCGCTGGTCGACCGCGCCAAAAGCTATTGAGGCCGCGCCGAGTGGATCGGTTTACCCCAATGAGCAGCATTTCATTGCCTCTGCGGGATCGATGATTAGCATCGAGATAATCAGATGCCGAGATAGGCTGCCTGCACCTGCTTGTTGCCGGCTAGCTCGGCGCTCGTCCCGTGCATGATGACTTTACCGCTTTCGAGCACATAGGCACGCTGCACCAAACCAAGCGCGCGGCTGACATTCTGCTCTACCAACAGAATCGCGGTGCCCATCGTGTGGATTTCCTGGATTTTCTGGAAGGTGATGTCGGTAACGACGGGCGCCAAACCGAGCGACGGCTCGTCGAGCATGAGCAGACGCGGCTTCAGCATCAGGCCGCGGCCGACCGCGAGCATCTGCTGCTCGCCGCCGCTCATCGTGCCGGCGAGTTGTTTTCGCCGCGCCGCCAAGACCGGGAAAATCTCGAAGACAAGCTCGAGCGAGCGTTTGCGCTCCGCCTTCGCAGCCGGCACGTAGGCGCCGATTTCCAAATTCTCCTGCACGGTCAGCTCGGGAAAGACCTGGCGCCCTTCCGGCACATGCGCGATGCCGAGCTCCGTCACTTTGTAGGGCGGCAGCGCGCCGATATTCCTCCCGGCGAACGTGATGGCGCCCGAGGTCGCGCGCAACAAACCGGATATCGTGCGCAGCGTCGTGCTTATGCCGGCACCATTCGCGCCCAACAAACCGACCGCTTCGCCTTCGCCGACGCTGATCGAAACGTCGCTCAGAGCCGGAACCGAGCCGTAGCTCGCGCTGATCCGGGCGAGCTCTAGCATTGGCTCGCCGCAGGCTGCGCCGCATGCACGTAGCCGGTGCCGAGATAGGCGCGAATGACCTCGGGGTTCGCCACGACATCGTTCGGGCTGCCCTCGGCGATCTTCTGACCGTGATCGAGCACGATGATGTGACGTGCGACCGCCATGATCGCCCGCATCACATGCTCGACGATCACGATGGTCAAACCACGCGTCGAAAGCTTGCCGACCAAAGCGACAGCCTGATCGATCTCAGCGGGATTGAGCCCGGCCATGACCTCGTCGAGAAGCAGAACCCGCGGCTGCGTCGACAGCGCCCGCGCCAACTCCAGCCGGCGCTGATCTATGGTGGTCAAACTGCGCGCCGGCATGTGCTCTTTTGTCGAGAGGCCGACGAATTCTATTGCCTCGCGCGCACGTTTGCGCGCCACGTCGTAATTCTTGTCGCGCAAGAACGCGCCGGTCATCACGTTCGCCAGCACCGTCATCGTGCCGAAGGGCCGCGCCACCTGAAACGTGCGCGCCAGCCCATGCGCGCAAACCTCATAAGGCGGCAACCCCACGACTTCGCGACCGAACGCCGATACCGAACCGGAATCCGCACGATGAAATCCGGTGATGAGATTGAAGCTCGTCGTCTTGCCGGCGCCGTTGGGGCCGATCAGCGCGAGCGTCTCGCCTTCGTTCACGGAAAAACTCAGATCCTGCACGGCGCGCAAGCCGCCAAAGCGCTTGCTGAGATTGCGAACGATCAGCGCCTCAGCCATCGAGCAGCGCCTCTTCCGCGCGTGGCGGCCGGGCACGTGTCATGCGCCGATAAACGTCCGAGAACACGCCGAGCAAGCCGGATGGCCGCCAAAGAATGACGGCAATCAGGATCAGGCTGTAGACGGTCAATTGTACGCCACCGGCGCTGCTGCCGAGCCAGCTTTGTAGCAAAGCGGAGGTCGTTTCCAGCAAAACCGTTCCGACGACAGGACCCCATAGAGTGCCGATGCCGCCGACGATCGAAACCAGCGCCGCCTCGACGGAAATGTTGAAGCTGAACGCCGTCGCCGGATCGATGAAGTAGATGTACTGAACGTAGAAAGTGCCGGCGAGGGCGGTGAGAAACGCGCTGATCATGTAGATATCGCGCTTGATGCGCGGGGCATTGACGCCGACCGCCTCTGCCGCGTCCTCGTCCTCGCCGATCGCGACGAGATAATATCCCATCCACGAATGCTCGATGCGGTAGGTGATGATGAGACCGAGCGCCAGCAGCCCGAGCGCGACATAGTAATACGACGATTTGTCGTCGAACTGCATCATCAGGGGCGCATCGCCGAAATTCGGTATCGTCGTGCCCTCAGCGCCCCAGGCGAAATCGCGGAACTTTAAGAAGAGCAGCATCAGCACTTGCGCGGTGGCGATGGTGGCGATCGCGAAATAGGGTCCGCGCAGGCGGAAGCACAACCAGCCGATCGGCAGGCTCGCCAGCATCGCCACGACACCGCCGGCGACCATGCCGAGCCAAGGAGAGATGCCGAAGCGGATTTCCAGGATGGTCGACGTATACGCGCCGAGGCCGAAATAGGCGGCGTGGCCGAGCGACAGCTGCTTGGCGTAGCCGCCCATCAAGTTCCAGGCGACGCCGATGAAAGCGAAGAGCAGGATGCGGATGAAAATGTCGGTGGCAAAGCGGTTGGTCACGAGCAGGGGCAGGACGAGAACGATCGCGGTCAGCGCGCCGAGCCATAGCCAAGTGCGATGCTTGTCCGTCATCGCGCCCGCCCGCCGGCGAGACCGCTCGGCCTGATCGCCAGCGTCAGGAGGAGCATGACGAACACGACAATCAGCCCCGAATCGGCGCCGACGAACTGGATGCCGAGCGATTCTGCGATGCCCATCATCAGGCTGGCGATAAGCGCGCCGGTGACGTTGCCGAGCGTGCCCAAAACGACGGCGACAAACGCCATCAGCACGAACACCTGACCGGCCATCGGCGAGGCCGGGTAGAACGGCATGAGCAGCGAGCCGGCGGCGCCGGCGAGCGCCAATGCCGCGCCGAAGGCGACCGCAAACACGCGGTGCGGGTTGATGCCCATCAGCATGGCGACGTCGGGATTCTGCGCCGCCGCGCGCATCGCCTTGCCGAGATCGGTCGCGTGGAGGAACAGCCACAGAATGCCGCTGAAGGCCATCGCCAGCGCGAAGGCAATGAGCTTTGCCACCGGCACATAGAGCGCGCCCAGATGGATCGACTCGTCGGAGTACGCGGTGTGCACGGTGCGGTAATTCGCGGTGAACAGGAGCAGCGCCACGTTCATCAAGAGCAACGACAGCGCGAAGGTCAAAAAAATCTGCGGCATGTCGCCGAGGCCGAGCACGCGGCGGATGAGGAAATGCTGCAATAGCGCCCCGACGACGAACAGCACCGGAATCGACACGCCGAGCGAAACAAGCGGATCGATGCCGAACCGGCTCGCCAGGAAGAAGGTGATATACATGCCAATCATCACGAACTCGCCTTGTGCGAAGTTCACGATTTTGACGACGCCGAAAATCAGCGTGACGCCGATGCTGACAAGCGCGTAGATGCCGCCGATGAGCAGGCCGTTGATGACGGCCTGTGCCAATGTCTCCAGCATGCGCGCGACGGCTTAAGTTTTCATCAGCGGCGCGCGGGCATCCTCTTTCGGGAACACGCTGGCAAGATCGCCGTGCTGCCACTGCACGCCGACGGGGTGGCCGTAGATGTTCTTGCCGTCGGGGCCGAACTTCACCTTGCCGCCCGGACACATCGCGGCGTAGCCCGAGGAGACGTCGAGCGCGGCCAGCGCGTCGCGCACTTTCTGCGGATCGGTCGAGGCGGCACGCTCCAAGGCGTCGGCGAGCATGAAGGTCTGCGCGACCAGCCCGCCGGCATATTCGAACAGGAACTCGCCGTACATTTTCTGATAGACCGCGTTCACCTTCTGCGCGTTCTCGTCGGAATCGTGGTTCCAGTGGGCGACGCCCTGCAGGCCGTCGGCGAGACTGCCGACCGTCTTGTAGAAATCCGGGATGACGAAGCCGCCGGAGCCGCCATTCATGCCGATCTTTAAGCCCACCTGCTTGATGGTGCGCACGATCAGGATGAGGTCGTTCAAGTACGACACCGAGAACAGCATGTCGGCGCCCGACGCCTTCACTTTGTTGATGAGCGGGCTCGCATCGGCAAAGCCGGCCGAATAAGGCTCGAACAGCACGATCTCGACGCCTTCGCCTGGCGCTTTTTCGCGCAGGCCGTTCGACGTCGAGGTGCCGAATGCGGTATTCTCGAAAATCACCGCGACTTTCGGCTTTTCGTTGACGAGCCGCGCCATCTGCAGCTGCGCCTGCGCGAATTGCGAGGCGCGCGCGAACGGCGTGAACGTGTAGCGGCGGTTGACGTTGAGTTGGTCGGAGCTCGAGCCGGTGATCAGCGGCACTTTCGCGCGCTCGGCAACTTCGCTGGCGATCAGCGTCAGCGCGCTCGCATAGCAGCCATGGATGGCTGAGACTTTCGAGCCGTTGATCACGCGGTCGGTCTCGGTGCGCGTCACCGTCGTGTCGCTTTGGATGTCGGAGATGATCAGGTTGAGCTTGGCGCCGCCGAGCGATTTGATGCCGCCGGCATCGTTGACCATCTGCACGGCGAGTTTGGCGGCGTTGACGCAGCCCTGGCCGATCTGCGCCATGCTGCCGGTCACCGGGTAGAGCGCGCCGATATTGATCGGCTCGGCGGCATAGCCTCTGAGCGGCACGGCGTCGAACGCGGTCGCGGCGAGCGCGCCGCCGGCGGTTTTGGTGAGAACCTCGCGGCGCGAAACGTTAGCAGCAGATGGTGCGTTCGCCTCGCCGGTATCGCCTGTGACCGAAATTATCTTCATGTCGTTTTCCTCCCTCTCGCGACTATAACCGCCGCGGCCAAATCCTCAAATGCCGGCCGTCCTCGTTCAAACCACCGTCTTGATGCGCTCGATGCAGGTCAACAAAACCTCGTCAATCGGCAGCGACCACCAATGGTCGGAAAAAATCTCGACCTCGACAAAGCCGGAAAAGCCGACGTCCTCGACCCGCGACCTCAGCTCGGGAATTGCAATCACCCCATCGCCCATCATGCCGCGGTCGTTCAATAGGTCCTTCGTCGGCACGAGCCAATCGCAGACATGGAAAGCGAGCAGCCGGTCCTTACCGGCGCGCTCGATCTCAGCGTAAATCTCCGGGTCCCACCAGATGTGGTAGCAATCCTCGGCGACGCCGATGCCGCCGATGCGCGCCGGGTCGAGCGCGTCGCAAATGTCGAGCGCCTGGCGCGTCGTGTTCACGCAGGCGCGGTCGGCCGCATACATCGGATGCAGCGGCTCGATGGCGAGTGGCATGTCTACGGCGCGCGCGTAGACGAGCATCTCGCCGAGGGCGTCCTCGACCATCGCACGCGCCGCAAGCAAATCCTTACTTGGCGCGCTGCCCGGCCGCGAATATTGCGGCAACCCGCCGACGACGAGCACGATACATGCGGCGCCGAGCGTTTTTGCCTCGTCGATCGCGCGCCTGTTATCGTCGCGGATTTCGCCGCGGCGCGCCGGGTCGGCGGTAAACATGCCGCCGCGGCAATAGCCAGAGAGCTTGAGGCCGGTCTGCCGAATCGCGCGCGCGGCGCGTTCGAGCCCCACCTGCGCCACCTGATCGCGCCACGGCGAGATGGCGCGGATGTCATGCCGTGCGCAGGCCTCGATGATCGCGAGAAGATCGCCCTGGCGGCGCACCGTCGCCGTGTTGAGCGAAAGCCATTCGTGCGTGCGGGAGAAATCCCTCACGCTTCGACGCCTCGCGTGGCGAGGACGGCGCGCATGCGGCTCGCGGCGCGGACGGGATCGCTCAAAAGCCCCGCCGCATCGGCGAGGCGGAATATCTCGGCAAGATGCAGGGTCGAGCGCGCGCTTTCCTGGCCGCCGACCATGGTGAAATGATTCTGGTGCCCGTTGAGATAGGCGAGGAAGACGATGCCGGTTTTGTAGAATCGCGTCGGCGCGGCGAAAATCTGCCGCGATAGCGGCACGGTCGGCTCCAAAATGTCGAAATATTCGTTGCGCGAGCCGCGCCCGAGCGCCGCCAACGCCGCCGCCGCAGCCGGCGCGATCGCATCGAAAATGCCGAGCAGCGCGTCGGAATAGCCCTCATCGTCGCCGGCAATCAATTCGGGATAATTGAAATCGTCGCCCGTATACATGCGCACGCCCTGGGGTAGGCGACGACGCATGTCGACCTCCCTTTGTTTGGAGAGAAGCGAGATTTTGATGCCGTCGATCTTGTCCTTGTGCCCGTGCATCACCGCGAGGCAGGCATTCATCGCCTCGTCGAGATCGGCACTGCCCCAATAGCCCGCGAGCGCAGGATCGAACATGTCGCCGAGCCAGTGGATGATCACCGGCTCGCGCACCTGCCGCAAAATGCGATCATAGACATGGACGTAATCGTCCGGCCCGCGCGCCACGGCGGCGAGCGCGCGGCTCGCCATGAGAATGATGCGTCCGCCGATCTTCTCGATCGCCGCGATCTGCTCTTCGTAAGCGGCGATGACATCGTCAAGATTGCGCGCCTCGTTTGGCGTCAGCTGATCGGTGCCGGCGCCGGAAAAGACGAGGCCATTTCGCGGCCGTGCCGCTTCAACGGAGCGGCGGATCAGTTCGAGCGATGTGGTCCAGTCCAAACCCATGCCGCGCTGCGCGGTGTCCATCGCTTCGGCGACGCCGAGGCCGAGATCCCAGATATATTCGCGATAGGCGATCGTCGCGTCCCAATCGATGGCCGCATCAAGCCACGGATCGACTTCGGCGAGCGGATCGGAGACGACGTGCGCCGCGGAAAAAGCGATGCGATTGAACGCGCCGTTCTTCGCCTGCCGCTCGAAGCTGCGCGGCTCCGACAGCGTGTAAGGCGTAAGTCTGCCGTCCTTCAGCGGCAGGCGGATCGTGGTGGCGCCGTTCGTCTGTTCCATGAAACTCCTCACACGCTGAGCGGCGGAACGTCGATCCATCGGCGTTCCTTCCAGCTCTGCAGCGCGCATTCGACAAGCTGCACGCCTTTCGCACCTTCGAGCAAAGTGTATTTGTACGGCGCGTCTTCAAGAACGTGACGGATGAACATTTCCCATTGCTCCTTGAACCCGTTCTCGTAATTGACGTTGTCGGGTACCTTCTGCCAATCGGCGTAGAAATCGTGCTCGCGCTTCTCGTCGGGATTCCACACCGGGCGTGGCGTCCCCTGGCGCGGCTGGATCATGCAATCAGTGAGGCCGGCGACGGCGGAGCCGTGCGTTCCGTCGACCTGGAAGGTGACGAGATCGTCGCGATAGACACGCGTCGCCCAGGACATATTGATATGCGCGATGACGCCGCCCTCGAGCTCGAAGGTGGCATAGGCAGAATCGTCGGCGGTTGCTTTGTAAGGTTTGCTTTCTTCGTCCCAGCGCTGCGGAATGTCGGTGCGCCCGATACAGACGACGCTCTTCACGTTGCCGAAGAGATTGTCGAGCACGTAGCGCCAGTGGCAGACCATGTCGAGAATGATGCCGCCGCCGTCCTCGCTGCGATAATTCCACGACGGGCGCTGGGCTTCCTGCCAGTCGCCCTCGAACACCCAGTAGCCGAATTCGCCGCGCACCGAGAGCATGCGGCCGAAGAAGCCGGAATCGCGCAGCATGGCGAGCTTCTTCAAGCCCGGCAGAAAGAGCTTGTCCTGCACGGTGCCGTGCTTCACGCCGCGCGCATTCGCGAGTTTGACGACGCGCATTGCCTCATCGAGATTGGTGGCGATCGGCTTCTCGCAATAGATGTGCTTGCCTGCTTCGATCGCCTGGGTGAGCAGCGTCGGACGCATCTGCGTCGTCGCCGCATCGAAGAAGATCGGATCGTCTTTGTTGGCGAGCGCGGCTTTGAGATCGGTCGTCGAGCGCTCGATGCCGAATTGCTTGCCCAGCTGCGCGACTTTCTCGGCATTGCGCCCGACGAGGATCGGATCGGGCATGACGCGCGTGCCGTTCTTCAGGCGCAGCCCGCCCTCGGCGCGCATGGCGACAATCGAGCGGATCAAATGCTGATTGAGTCCCATGCGTCCGGTGACGCCGTTCATGATGATTCCGAGACGCATTTCACTCACGTGTAGGTCCTCTTGTCGTTGACGTCCCCTCTCCCCGCATGTTGGGAGAGGGACAGGGTGAGGGGGCAAAGCAGGCGCGAACACGTTTTTTTTCGCCCCTCACCCCAACCCTCTCCCCGTAAACGGGGAGAGGGAGCTTGCCGTTGCGCCGTAGGAGACTCCTTGGCGAAAGCTGCGCACGTGCCGAATTAATCCAAGCCCCCTTGTGCAAAAAAATGCCGCCGGATGCGTGCGACGTAGTCTGAAAAGCGCGGATCGGCCATGACTTCGACGGCGCGCGGATGCGGCAGCGCGATGTCGTAGGACGCGGCGATCGTGCCCGGCCGCTCGCTCATCACCAAGACACGGTCGCCGAGAAACACCGCCTCGGGGATCGAATGCGTGATCATCAGCACGGTCTTGTGCGTCTCGCGCTGCAGACGCGCGAGCTCCATGTTCATCTTCTCGCGCGTCAATGCGTCGAGCGCGCCGAAAGGCTCGTCCATCAGCACGATCTTTGGATCGTGCACGAGCGCCCGGCAGATCGACACCCGCTGCTGCATGCCGCCCGACAATTGCCACGGCAGCTTGCGCTCGAAGCCGGCGAGGCCGGCTTTCTGCAAAAGCGCTTGCGCGCGCGGCAAGTATTCCGATTTGTCGAGCCCCTTCACTTCGACCGGCAGCATCACGTTGCGGAGCACGTTGCGCCATGGCAAAAGCATCGCGTTCTGAAAAACGATGCCGACGTCGCGATGCGGCTTCGTTACGCGCCGGCCGGCGACGCGGATCTCGCCTTCAGTCGGCGGCAGCAATCCGGCAACGAGCTTCAGCAAGGTCGACTTGCCGCAGCCGGAAGGGCCGACGATGACCACGAACTCACCATCCTCGACGGTGAAATCGAGCCGGCCGAGAGAGGGGACTTCGCCCTCTTTCGTTTTATAAATTTTGGATGCGCCGTTTATCTCGATGACAAGCTGGCGCGAGCCAACATCGGCAGCCTCAGGCGCGTGCGTCGACGAGACCTGCGCCTGGGCCATAGCTACTTCGGCAGATAATCGTTCGTATAGAAGGTCTTCACCTTCTCCTTGGCTGCCGGTTCCAGTCCGCCCCATTCGACCAGCGTGTCGATACTGTCGGACATGACTTTATCGCTGACGCGGAACGGCCGGGTGGACGAGCCCTCCGGCGATTTATAAAAGCTCGTCGTCAACTGAAAGCCTTCCAGCAACGTGTCGCGCTGGCCGCCTTTCGGATTTGCCTGCAGCAGCGCGTCGACGGCGCCGGGCATGTCCTTTTCCGCCGCTTCCACCGCCTTTGTCGTCGCCGCCATGAACCGGCGGACGAGATCGGCTTTATCCTTCGCGGTGCTCGTGCGCGTCACGATGCCGGAGCTCACCAGCGTGATGCCGTAATCGCCGAAGCGAATGGGGTAGACGCTCTTGCCGGTGGCATCCTTGAGCTTGATGCCCTGATCCATGGGATAGCCGAGGAGCAGATCGGCGCGGCCGTTGATCACGGCGTTGAGCTTCGTCGTCGCGTCACCGGACACCGTCGTGAACTCGCTCTCCTTGAGGCCGGTCTTCTTCAGGAAGAGCGGCCATATTTGCGACGGCGAGTCGCCCGGAGTTGTCGCAACGGTCTTGCCCTTGATGTTCTCGGGTTTGCGGATGTTCTTCTCGGCAAATCCCATGACCGAGATCGGCGTCGTCTGCAGGAGCACGCCCACAGCCTCGACAGGCGCGCCTTTCACCGCGGCACGGATCATGGTCGGAACGTCGACATAGCCGAAATCGACGGTGCCAGCGGCGACCGCCTGCGTGGTGATCGCCGAGCCGCGGCCCTCCTGGATATCGAGATCGATACCCTCATTGGAATAGAAGCCCTTGGCTTTGCCGTAGAAGAATGGCGCGTGCTCGCTATAGACGTACCAGTTCAGCATGAGCGTGACCTTGTCCGCCGCATAGGCCGAGCCGGTGCCGAGAATGAGAAGCGCGGCGGTCAGGATTCGCATCATCTTTTGTCACTCCCAACAGGTTCGGCTCAGGCAAGAGCGATGAACTGGTCGCGCTGACTGGCGTGCCAAGGCACGGCAAAGCGCTCGGCAAGCTCGATCAGCCAGAACAGGATGACGCCCATGAGAGCCAGGATCACCAGCGCGGCGAACATGGTCGGCAGCTCGAAATTGCCGATCGAGCGCTGCAGCACGTAGCCGATGCCGGAATTCGAGCCGACGAACTCGCCGACGACGGCGCCGACGATTGCCAACGTGATCGACACTTTGAGCCCGGAAAAGATCGCCGGCAGCGCATGCGGCAGGCTGATCATGCGGAAGGATTGCAGGCGCGTCGCTTCCATGGCGCGGGCAAGATCGAGCATTTCCGGATCGACCGACTTGAAGCCCTGCACCGCCGAGACGACGACCGGGAAGAAGCCGAGCAGAAAGGCCGACAGCACTTTCGGAAACAGGCCGAAGCCGAACCAGACGACGAACAGCGGCGCAATCGCCACTTTCGGTACCGATTGGGAAAAGACGAGCAGCGGATAGACGTAGCTCTCGACCGTGCGCGAGCCGGCGATCAGCATGGCGATCGGAATGCCGACGATGGCGGACAAAGCGAAGCCGTAGAGCGTCGCGGTCAGCGTCGGCCAAGCTTGCGCCAGCAGCTCCGGGCCGTCGTGGAACAGGGTGAGGAGAACGTCGGCGGGGGCCGGAATCTGGTAGGGCGGAATGCGGAAGACGCGGATCGACACGTCCCAGAGAACGATGATGAGGAGGAGGAGGAGGACGGGCCGGACATAATCGGAGTGCAGCGCGCGCAAAGCCGCTCTCCTCTGTCCCGGACCCATGCTTCCTCCGCCATGTTTTCCTCGTCTCGTACGAGGGTGCCCGTGACCCGTCAAGCGAGGCGCGACGAGGCAAAGTCCCGATCCAATCGCGCGGCTCACGAAGCTCTAAAGTCTTCGTGAGCGCGCGTGAACGTCTATGATTTGCGAAGCGGCCGTCGAGCGGTGAATTTCGCGCACTCGCTGCCGGTCACGTGCCCGTGCGGCGGACAGACGGAGAAAGCTCATGCATAATCTCAAACTTGCCGTACTCGCCGCCGGTCTCCTGACCGCCTTCCCCGTTCTCGCGCAGACGGCTGGCAACACGCCGAATACCGGCCCGCAAGGCACGGGCAATTTCGTTGCCGGTCAAACCGGACGCTCAAGCACCCCGGTCGCCGGCAAGCCGGAAGGTACGGGAAATCCGGTCGCTGGTCAGCCGGCCGGTACCATGGATAAGATGGATAAGAAGTAAGCCTGATTTTCGTGCGGGTTTTGCCTCCCCGCCTCCGGCATTAAGCTGAGGGCGGGTGGCCGAACCCGCCGACCAGATTCCGGATAGGACCATGGCATACTGGCGTAGTCTCCTTCCCGCTCTTATTGCTGCTGTTTCGCTCGGCACCACATCCGCACGCGCCGGCGAGCCGGATTCCTTCGCCGACATCATCGACAAGGTCATGCCGAGCGTCGTCAACATCTCGGTCAAGGGCATGGGCGAAATGCCGATGATGGACAAGGACGCGAAGAACGTCTCCTACGCGCCGCATATCGTCGACATTGTCGGCTCAGGATCGATCGTCGA
>Ga0164309_10000556_pt1 | contig 20345 bp, 11 predicted proteins | sample Whisoiple_247_MG_FD_109984 | JGI IMG/M metagenome (GOLD analysis project Ga0164309, IMG submission 109984) | Soil microbial communities amended with fresh organic matter from upstate New York, USA - Whitman soil sample_247_MG | ecosystem: Environmental > Terrestrial > Soil > Unclassified >...
ATCTTCGGGCGATCGGCGAGAAATTTCCGAAGCGGAACATGGGCCGCATCGAAATCGACCGCCTGCCGGAGGATGCACCCGAGCTCGTGCTATCACGCCTGCTGCAGCAGTACCGCAAAGTGCGAGAGGCCAGGCTCAAAGACGCCACCAAGACCCAGCAGGCCTCCGCGATGCTGGTGGTGATGTCGTTGCAAAAGCGACTACTTTCCTCGATCGAAGCGTTCTCGCGAACGGTCGACAAGCATCGGGACGGGATGCTCAAAACCGTCGACAAGGCACTCGCGCTGGACACGCGCAACCTGGACCTGCTCGCCGCGACGCCAGACGCGGACGACGAGCGTGCTGAACTGCCCGAGGAAGACGTCGAGAGCGAGGAAGACGCACAGATGGCAGCGGCGACGCAGGCTTCGAAGACCGAGGTTTCGACCCTCGGCCCTGAACTAGCGCTGCTCGAGGAGATGGCTCGCATCGCGCGCGGGGCCCGCTACGAGACCGACCCACGCGTCCGCCACCTGCTCGACTGGATCCGACAGAATCAGTGCCCTGATCTCGGGCGGGAGGGGGCGGCGTGGAAGCCGCGGCGAGTGCTCATTTTCACGGAATACGCCGATACGAAACGCTACTTGCAGCAGCTACTCGGCGAGAAAATACGCGACTCCGACCGCGCGTCGGAGCGCATTGAGACTTTTCACGGTGGCATCGGCGAGGAGCGCCGAGAGGCCATCAAAGCCGCCTTCAACGCCGACCCTCAGAAGCACCCGCTCCGCATCCTCATTGCGACCGACGCCGCTCGCGAAGGCGTAAACCTGCAGAACAACTGCTACGACTTGTTCCACTTTGACGTGCCTTGGAACCCGGGGCGAATCGAACAACGCAACGGGCGCATCGACCGCAAGCTGCAGCAAGCCGACGAGGTGAACTGCATGTACTTCGTGCTCCCGCAACGAGCCGAGGATCGCGTGCTCGACGTGCTGGTGAAGAAGACCCGTAAGATTCACGAAGAGCTGGGCAGCCTCGCCCCCGTCATTGGGCAGGGCATCGCCCAAGCGTTCGTACGCGGTATCGAGCACGAGCGTATCGACGATCTAGCCAACGTGATCGAAAAGGCCGACGCAGATGCAAGCGCGATCGGCGGTCGCGTGCGGACGATGCAGGTCGAGATGGCGCAAGACGAGACCGACGGCCGCCGCGTGCAGCTCGAACGACAGCTGACCGACCTGCGCGGCCTGCTGGATAAGTCCCGCGAGTGGATCGGCCTCGATGATCGGCATTTTCGCGACGCGCTGTCAGCGTCCCTGGAGACCGTTGGCGCTGGGGGACTAACCGCCGCCAGCAACGCGGAAGCAGCAGCGGACCCCGACCGGGCCCGCTGGCTGCTCCCACACCTGCACGAGCGCAAAGGCGCGGACCCGACTTGGGCCGCCACGCTCGACACGCTACGCGCGCCCCGGAAGAAGGGACAAACACCAGCGGAATGGCGTCGCGACGCACCGATCCGCCCTGTGGTGTTCAAAGATCCAGGCAACCTCGACGGCGAGGTGGTCCACCTGCACCTCGAGCACCGGGTCGTGCAGCGTCTCCTCGGTCGATTTCTGTCGCAGGGCTTTCGCGACGACGACTTGCGGCGCGCGTGTGTACTACGAACTGTCGAGGCTCGGCCACGCGCGGTGCTCCTTGGCCGGCTCTCCCTGTTTGGCGATGGCGGAGCGCGCTTGCACGACGAGGTGCTAGCGGCTGCGGCAGAGTGGGTTCCCGTCGAGCAGAGAAAAGGTGGCTTGCGCCCAATGGGTGAAGGCGACAAGGCAGACGTCTTGAAGCTGGTCGAGGAGGGGCTCGCGCAGCCGCGCCTCCGTGAAGTCGAACCACTCCTGCAGGAAAGACTGCGCGCCCACGCCGGCCAGGACGTCCGCGAGCTAACGCCCCATCTCGAACGCCGCGCGGCGGTGCTCGTGGAACGTGCCCGGCGCGACTTGAGCAAGCGGGGGGACGCCGAAGCGCGTGACATGGCGGCAATTCTCGAGGGCCAGCGTGAGCGCATTTTGGCGCGGCAGCTTGAAATCGAAAAGGAATCGCGGCAGCGGAAGCTAGCCTTTAGCGTCGACGAGGAACGGCAAATTGCCGCCGACCAGCGGCACTGGGCCGACCGACTGAAGGCGATCGTCGGAGAACTGCAAACCGAGCCCGATCGGATCCAGAAAAGCTACATCGTCAAGGCGACTCGCATCGAGGCGGTAGGGATCGTTTACCTCTGGCCGCTTTCGAGCTGATCCGGATCTGGGAACAAGATGGCGAAGTTTGATCCCGAACGTGAAGCGCACAAGGCTTGGCTAGGACTCGTGCAGCCTGTCGGGCTGGTGGTGTCACCGCCGGCCCTGATCAAGGCACAAGTCGTTCTCGACAAGAACGTCATCGAGATTCAACAGGCGCTCCTGCGAGTTGTCTGCCAGCCCACGTCAGTTGGGGACGACGCCGACCCCGTTTTGCTCGACTTCCCGCGCTTCGCGACCGAGGTCCTGGGGTGGTCCCTTGTCGACCTGGCTGGAGCTTCGGGCGGTCCGCATTTGCCAGACGTTTTGGCGGTCGCCTTGCCGGACTACGGCGAGACGCTGCGACCGACTTACGCCGCACTCGACGCGATGGCCGAGGGCAAAGTGCTGCTGCTCGTTCAGCTCGCCGAAAGGGGCATCAATCTAAACAAGCCTCCGTCTGAGAATGCCCGCACGGGGTGGCAGGCAAGCCCGCAGGCGCGGTTCGAGCGGCTGCTTCGTGACACCGGCGTCGCCGCCGGTTTGCTACTCAACGGCGATGAGCTGCGCCTGGTATACGCTCCACGCGGCGAGTCTTCCGGACATATCGGCTTCCCCATCGCTGAAATGTGCACGGTGGGTGGGCGTTCGCTGCTCGCCGCTTTGCACATGTTGCTCTCGGAGCACCGAGTGTTCGGCGCGCCAGACAGACAGCGATTGCTGGACCTGCTGGTCGAGAGCCGTAAGTACCAGAATGAAGTATCGAATCGCCTGGCTGAACAGGTGCTCGGTGCGCTGTGGGAGCTGCTGAGGGGCTTTCAATCTGCAGATGAAGCGGCAAACGGCCAGGTGTTGCGCGACCTAGCGCGGACTGAGCCCCAGCAGATCTACGGCGGTCTGCTAACCGTCATCATGCGCTTGGTATTTCTGCTCTACGCCGAAGATCAGGGTCTGATGCCGGACGACCCTGTCTACTCGCGAAACTACGCGATCGGTGGACTTTTCGAGAGGCTGCGAGAAGACGCGGGCCGTTACCCAGACACGATGGACCAGCGCTTTGGAGCCTACGCCTGGCTGCTTTCCACATTTCGCATGGTTTTTGACGGCGGCGCCCACGGCGGGCTCAGCCTTCCGACGCGCCACGGACAGCTATTCAACCCCGACGAGTATCCCTTCCTCGAGGGTCGCCCGGCGGGGATCGGTCGCGTCATGGGCGATACCTTCGACGCGCCGCGGGTTTCCGATGGCATCATTTGGCGTGTGCTCGAGGGCTTACTTGTTCTCGACGGCGAACGGCTGTCCTACCGAGCACTGGACGTTGAACAAGTAGGCTCCGTCTACGAATCGATGATGGGTTTCGATGTCCGCGTTTTGCCGGGACGAGCGATCGCGGTGCGCCCGAAGTATGTAGTCTTCGACGTCGACGCACTCCTGGCGATTGCTGGCCCCAAGCGCGTAGCGTGGCTAAAGGAGCAAACCGAATGCGACCTCAGTGGCAAAAGCGCGGTCGCGCTCAAGGACGCTGGAAGCGTGGAAGACGTCGTGGCCGCGCTAGGCCGCAGGGCCGCGCCGCAAACGCCGCGCGCAATCGCTCCAGGTGCCTTGTTCCTGCAGCCCGGGCAGGAGCGGCGCCGTTCGGGCTCGCACTACACGCCACGCGAGCTCACCGAGCCAATTGTGAGGACGACGCTGCGCCCGGTGCTTGAAGCACTCGGGCCGCGGCCCACCCCCGAACAGGTGCTCGAACTGAAAGTCTGTGATCCGGCCATGGGCTCGGGCGCATTCCTCGTTGAGTCGTGCCGTCAGCTAGCCGAGGCACTCGTGGCGGCGTGGGAGACTCACAAGGCCACTCCGAAAATTCCACCAGATGAAGATCCGCTGCTGCACGCGCGCCGACTTGTCGCCCAAAGTTGTCTCTATGGGGTGGACAAGAACCGCTTCGCAGTGAACTTAGCGAAACTTTCGATCTGGTTGGTCACTCTCGCGAGGGACCACGCATTCACGTTTCTCGATCACGCCCTGAAGCATGGCGACTCCCTTGTCGGGCTTACGAAATCGCAGCTCGGAGCATTTCACTGGAATCCGCCGGACACTGATTCCGGGCCACTATTCAAAGGCATCACGGCTGACGTGATCAAGGTCACCGGATGGCGTCGCCAGATCCAAGCGCTCGGCGAAGGCGACTACGACCAGCGCAGAACGGCATGGAAAGAGGCCGAGGACGTGGTGCACGACGTGAGGCTTATAGGCGACCTTTGCGTCGCAGCGTACTTCGGCGCTGAGAAAGACAAAGATCGGGACGCGTTGAGAAATTCGTACCGCGAGAAGGTCGACGCTTGGAAGGCGGAAGGCGACCGCGCAGGGATCGACGGCATTGTCGAAGACCTGCGCGCGGGCGAAAAGCCGGTGCTGCCTTTGCATTGGGAGATCGAGTTTCCCGAAGTATTCAGTCGGCCCAACCCGGGATTTGATTGTTTTGTCGGAAATCCACCATTCCTGGGAGGCACCCTCGTTGGCAGTCATCTCGGTCTGGCGTTCCATGACTTCCTCGTCGATCATTTCACGCCTGCGACCGGCCTGGCCGACATCGTCGCGTTCTTCTTCCGCCGTTGTTACTCCTTATTGCGGCGCAACGGTACCTTAGGGCTCATTGCGACGAACACAGTCGCTCAAGGAGACACGCGGAGCACTGGGCTTCAACAGGTCGTTGAAACCGGCGGCACGATCTACTCGGCGCGCCGTCGATACCAATGGCCCGGAGATGCAGCAGTAATCGTCAGTGTGGTGCACATCGCGCGGACTACCACCCCGCTAAAGCCCACGCTAAACGAGGTGCCTGTTGAGCGCATTTCCTCGTTCCTCCTCTCGGGCACCGTCGATGCGATGCCCGCCGCTGTCAGGGCTAACCGCGGACGCTGCTACCGTGGAACGAAGATCTGGGGCGCGGGCTTCGTCTTCGAAGACAACCCATCCAATGGCTCCTCATCGTTGGCCGACCGGGAGCGCCTAATCGCCGCAGACCCGCGGAACGCCGAGGTGATCGTACCCTACATGGGCGGCGAGGAATTCAACGACAGCTCTTCCCTCGCGTCGCGGCGATACGTGATCGAGTTTGAGGATCGGTCAATGGCCGAGTCGATGCGGTGGCCCGCTGTGTTCGCCATCGTCGAAGAGCGGGTAAAACCCATCAGAGAGAAGAACGAGCAGAAAAGCCGCCGTGATGGTTGGTGGCGTCATGCAAACAGAGTGACTGAGGCGGCGCCATACTTCCGCGAGCATGGCCGGGTACTTGCAGCGACGTCCGTCTCAAAGCACCTCTCCTTTGGATTTGTGTCAGCTGGCACGATCGTGGCCGACTCTTGTGTCATTGTTCTCCATCACACCGAAGCCTCATTTGCGGTGCTGCAATCACGACCGCACGAGCTTTGGGCCCGCTTTCTAGGGTCCTCTATGAAAGACGATCTTCGTTACACAACGAAGTGTTTCGACTCCTTTCCTTTCCCACCCGAATGGGAGTCAAATTGCGTTCTCGAAGTCGCTGGCAAGACTTACTATGAGTTTCGTGCCGCATTGATGGCCAGGAACAACGAAGGGCTCACGAAAACCTATAACCGCTTCCACGATCCTCACGAGCACAGCCCAGACGTTCGTCGCCTACGTGAACTGCATGCTGCAATGGACCGCGCTGTGCTCGACGCCTATGGTTGGGCGGACTTGACCTTGGACTGCGACTTCCTCCTCGATTACCAAGTCGACGAAGAGAGCGGGCGCGGCAGGAAGAAACCGTACCGCTATCGATGGTCCGATGCCGTTCAAGACGAGGTCCTGGCGCGGCTGCTCATCGTGAATCAGTCGCGCGATCAGGTTGAGGCGACGGCGAGCGTGCACGGCAAGTCAAGTCAGCCAGAGCGAGATCCCATTGCGGCTTCGAACGCAAAGCCTGATGACAAGGTGGAGAAACCGCGCGCAAAATCAAAGGCACGTCGTCCAAACGGAACGCTCGGACTGTTTGATCGAAAAGAAGAGGACAAATCGTGACCACTCCGAAAGACGTTCGAATCCAGCTCATCGACGCCCTTCGGCTTGATCTCGTCGGACCACGCACGGGCCATGCGCCACACGCCCACTACGCCGAGGAGGTTCTGCCGATCGCCCCGTCCAAGTGGTACCTCACCGGCTTCCTCGTGCCGAACGAGGCACCTGCGAGCCAGCGCACTGACGACGACGGCGAGGACACGCTTGACGAGGTCGGGCGCAAGGTCGACGCCGACGACGACAACGCCCCTGAAGCCGCCTCTGCACGGAAGGCCTTCTTCCCGTCGTCCTTAGGCCTCTCGGTTTTAGTGGGCGCCGAAACCGCGGAGCTATTGGTAAAGGTCGCTTGGGCGGACTACCAGCCCGTCGTCAGGTCCGTGGAGCCCGGCACCGATGAGGAGGGCGAAGGTCCCAAGAGTGCACCCGAGGAGCGCGCTGGACGTGGGCAGTGGCGCCGAGTGCCCCGCGAGGTCGAGCAAATCGTGCACCTGAGCGACGGCACGCAACCGCGGGTGGGACTGCCTGGTTTCCCGGACCTTTCGATCATCGCCTCGGTGCGCTCGGTCAGCGACCATGGCTTGCTCGCAAAGGGAACGCGCTCGGTATCGGTGTTCCTCGTAAACAACCGGGAGCCGGCGCCCGAAGTGCAGCGGGACAAAGCGTACGTCTTCCAGCCCGAACTGTCGCTCCACACCACCAAGCCGTTCGTTGCTCGCCCCGACCTGCATGGCCAGGACAGCGAGGATGGCGACGAGAAGGTCGCCGACCTGCAATACCGCGACGTCGTCGAATACGCAGTAGGCCACAACATTGCAGCCATTGCGGAGCGAGACGCAGGCGGTCTATGTCGCGAGGTTCGCTCCACCTGGATGCCGATGGCGGACGTGGAAAAGGTCGTCCCCCGCGATCTGAGTGAAGGGCCCGACAAGGTCGAGCTCGGCATGGAGGCGCTCGCCGCGGCCACGTCAGCCCAGCAGGTTCGCGAAAAGGTCGGCCCGATGCTGAATGCTTACGCTGCGTGGCTGACGCAGCAGCGAGCGGAGCGCCCCGAAGAGCCTGCGCGCAGGGAAGTCGCGGACGGGCTGCTCGCCAATGCTCAGCGGGTCCACGGCCGAATCCAGGCAGGCCTCGACGCGCTCGATGACCCGCAGGTGTTCGAGGCATTCAGAATCTCGAACCGAGCCATCGCCGTGGCCATTCGCCAGCGCTTGTCCCACGACAAGCCCGACGCGCCGCCCGAGTCGCACAAACCTCCGATGTGGCGACCGTTCCAGCTCGCTTTCTTGCTCATGAACCTCGTCGGGACGGCCCAGCCGAACCACGCGGATCGCAAGGTCGTCGACCTGCTGTTCTTCCCTACCGGTGGCGGTAAGACCGAGGCCTACCTGGGGCTGGCCGCATTCGCGATGGTGCTGCGACGTTTGCGCGATCCGTCGGTGCAATCCAGTGGCCTCTCGGTGCTTATGCGTTACACCCTCCGTCTTTTGACGCTCGACCAGCTCGGCCGTGCCGCGACCATGGTGTGCGCGCTCGAGCTCGAGCGGCAGCAGGATATTCAGAAACTCGGCGCCTGGCCCTTTGAGATCGGTTTGTGGGTCGGGCAGACCGCGACGCCCAACCATATGGGTCGAAAAGGTGACAACAACACTTTCTCGGCGCGCGCTCGCACCATCGCGTACCTCAACGATTCAGGCCGCAAGCCATCGCCGGTGCCGCTCGAGAACTGCCCGTGGTGTGGCTGGAAGTTCACGCGAGACAGCTTCAAGCTCCTTCCCAACAGCGACGAGCCCACCGATCTGCGCGTGATGTGCGTGCACCGCGAGTGCGCGTTTCACGGTCGTCGTCAGCCGCGCGGGATCCCAATCCTCGCTGTCGATGATCCGATCTATCGGCGCCTTCCGGCCTTCATCATCGCAACCGTCGACAAATTCGCAAACCTGCCTTGGGTCGGCGAAACGGCTGGTTTATTCGGGCGCGTCGAAAGGCACGACGCCGAGGGCTTTTATGGGCCAACGAAGGCGGGGCAAGGCGCGCCGCTGAACGGGCCGTTGCCACCACCTGACCTGGTGATTCAGGACGAGCTGCACCTGATCTCGGGTCCGCTGGGAACAATGGTCGGCCTGTACGAGGCGGCCATTGACGCGCTGTCGAGCTCTGTGGTCGGCGGCCACGGACCCCGGCCGAAGATCGTTGCGTCTACAGCCACGGTCAGGCGCGCGGAACGCCAGATCCGCGCGCTGTTCGGTCGCACTGCCGTCGAGGTGTTCCCCCCGCCCGGCCCGGATCGGCGGGACTCGTTCTTCGCCGTCACAGTGCGGGCCGACGTGCGGAACCCACGCACGTACCTAGGCATCGCCGCGCAAGGGCGAAACCTGAAGGTCGTGCTGCTCAGCGCCGCCGTTGCATTGATGGGCGCCGCGCAGAAGGCCTGGCACGAGAACGGCGGAGACAAGAATCCCAACAACCCTGCCGACCCGTACATGACGCTCGTCGGGTATTTCGGTTCGCTGCGTGAACTGGGCGGCAGTCGACGCATTGTCGAGGACGAAGTGAAGACACGCCTCGTCGACTATGCCTACCGCCGCAGGCGCGTGGGCGAGAGCAGTAGCTTGTTCCTTGCTCGGCCGCGCCTCAGCGAACCCTACGAGCTGACGAGTCGAGTGAGCACCAACGAAGTTGCCGACACGAAGCGGCGACTCGCCCTGTCGCATTCGGACAAGGAGCATGTGGACGTGGCTCTCGCGACGAACATGATCTCTGTCGGCTTGGATATCCAGCGCCTCGGCTTGATGGTCGTCCTGGGACAACCCAAGACCGCAGCCGAATACATCCAGGCAACAAGCCGCGTTGGACGCGATGACGAGCGACCCGGGCTAGTGGTCACGCTTCTGAATGTGCACCGCCCGCGTGATCGCAGCCACTATGAGCGATTCTGCGCGTGGCACGAAAGCTTCTACCGATCCGTCGAGGCTACGAGCGTCACCCCCTTCTCCCCGCGGGCTATCGACCGGGGCATCGCCGCCGTTACCGTCGCACTCGCGCGATTGGGGCACCCCGGAATGACCGCGCCACGAGGCGCACTAGCCGTGAACAAGCATCGGGTACAGCTCGAGTACGTGGCCGATGTGCTCGCCCGCCGTGCCGAAGGGCACGACGCCCAGCTCGGTCGTGATCAGGCAGAGGCGCTCCGGACGAAGGTGAAAGACCGTGTAAACGCGCTGCTGGATGCCTGGCAGTCCATCGCCACGAAGAAGGGCGACTTGCAGTACCAACGCGAGGTCGGGGTTGCGCCACCACTCCTCTTCGATCCGCTTGACCCCGAACTCGAGAAACAGACGAAGGAAGCCCAGCAGTTCAAGGCAAACCGAAGCCTGCGCGATGTCGAACCTTCGGTGAATCTCTGGTTGCGCAACCCAGATGGCGGAATTGTGGAGGAGGAGTCCGAATGAAGCCGAAGGTCCCGCCAACCGGCGAGCTGCGACAGAGCCAGGTGCTCACGACGTTCGGACCAGGATCGATGGTCGATCTACCCAACCACTCCGTCCTGATCGCCGGTCTCGACTACTGGAAAGGCGACAAGAAGCCAATCTACGAGCCCCGCCTCCAAGCGTGGCTCGGCGAGCGACTCAAGGTCCCAGATCTCAAGTTCTTTGCGCCACCCGTCGATTCGGGTGACCCCAACGCTACTCGGACAGGCATCGACGCAGTCCAATTTCCGACGTGGTTCTTGGGCCAGGTGGAGGAAACGTGGAAGGCGCCCGATGGCCAATTCTACCGCACCCGACCCCTACTCCCATGGGATCGGCTGGTTAAGGGTGGCTACTTAACACGTGACCGTAAGGTTAGGCCGGTAGTGCCGGTGCGCTTCGTTCAAGCCTGCGTCCGCGGGCACATCAGCGACATCGACTGGTATGGCTTCGTGCGCAAGGACTACAGGGCCGAGCGCACCGGGGACCTGTGGTTCGACGAAGGCGGCGCCGGCAACGACTTCTCCGAAATCTACGTCCGCGACGAGAAGAATGGCAACCAGCGGCGTCCTCTCTCCGAGGCCATGCTGCGCGACGGCTCATCCCTGGGTTGGTGCAATGGTTACAGCCCATGGCTCGGTCCGCGCGTACGGGACTCGTCATGCAAAAAGCCAAACCGACTGCTCACGCGCTCAGCATCGAACGCATATTTCGCGCAGACAGTGAGCGTGATCTCACTGCCCGACAACGACCAGGTGCTGCGCGACGCCATCGATCGCGTTTGGGAGGACTATCTGCAGTACTGCGAGATCGACGCGGATGTACGCAAGGAGCGTCGCAAGGAGAAGGTCGCCGCAGCTCTCGAGGGCTTCACCGATGCTGTCGTATGGACGGAGATCCAACGGCGCCTCAGCGGCGCACCGCCTGTTGAGAAAGGCATCAAACAGGCCGAAATCGAAACGCTGCTGACGCAGAAAGACACCCTCGGCGAAGACAAGCCAGACGGCGACTTCTACGCCAGGAACCAGCCGCTCGGGCCGCTGCCCCGCGGCGTAGAGGGCAAGCTCGAACGCCTCGTGCTGGTCCATCGCTTGCGAGAAGTTACGACGCAGGTCGGGTTTACGCGCTTCGAAGCGACGCTGCCCGACATCAACGACGAGCTCGATCTGAACGTCGAAATGGCGCCGCTGTCCCGCGACCTCACGTGGCTACCAGCCAACCAGAATCGCGGAGAGGGCGTATTTCTCTCGTTCTCCAGCAAAGCGATCGCTGACTGGCTCACGCGGCGCGAGGTCGCGGTGAGAAAAAAGGAGCTCGAGGCCGGCTTCGATGAGTGGAAGAAGCGTAAGGAGATGGACACCGCCATCTTCGTCGGCCTCCCGTACATCATGCTGCAGTCGCTCGCACATCTCATGATCACCGCGCTCTCGCTCGACTGCGGGTATTCGGCGAGCGCCATCCGCGAGCGGATCTACGCGGGGCCATCAGGCCACGGCATTCTCCTTTACACTGGCACCCCCGGTTCTGAGGGCAGCCTTGGCGGGCTCGTGGAAATGGGAAAAAACATTGGCCGGCATTTGGAACGGGCCCTGGAGTTGGGCCGATTGTGCTCGAATGACCCCGTGTGCGCACAACACGATCCGGCGGATCCCCACGAAGAGCGGTTCCTCCACGGCGCGGCGTGCCACGGCTGCTTACTGATCGGCGAGACCAGCTGCGAACGCCGGAACGAGCTCCTAGATCGCGCATTGGTTGTGCCGACCGTGGCAACACCCGGCGCTGCCTTCTTCCTTGAGGACCGATGAGCCACTCGCTCCGTGCGCTTGGGAGGTCGGCACTTGCGGGGCTCGCCGAAGCGCTCGGCACCGGCCGACTCGGTGCGCCACTTGCGCGAACATCGCTGGCCCCCCACGTGCCCGAAGAGCACCTCGATGCAATCTCAGCAGCGCTAGCGGAAATGGAGGCCGACGGGATGGCACCCCGCCATATCGCGCGCACCGTCCAGTTGCTGGTGGAGGAACGCGACGCCGGCCAGCGCATGGCCGACCGCGTCCAACTCGTGTGGTCCCCCCCTGACCTCGATACGGTCGACGCGCGAGACACATCTGTCGTCGTCCAGGAACTATTCCGTCAGGCGCGACGCTCCGTCTTGATTTGTACCTTCGCCCTCGACCAGAAGAAGAAGGCCGAGGCGTTGTTCGGCGAACTCGCCGCGCGCATGGACGCAGACGGAACACTCGTCGTGCGCGTCTTCGCGAACATTCATCGCAAATACCTGGACGAGACGCCCTCGGCCCAACTTATCCGCGACTTCACCACACTGGTCCGAGATCACATTTGGCCGGGGCAACGGCTGCCTGAAGTGTTCTACGACCCGCGCTCCCTCGAAACGGATGCGCAAAGGCGGGCCGTGCTGCACGCGAAGGCCGTGGTCATCGACGGACGCTGGACGCTCCTAACCTCCGCCAACTTCACCGAAGCCGCTCAGGAGCGAAACATCGAAGCGGGCGTCGTCATCGACGATACCAGGCTCGCCGAGCGCGTTGAGCGGCAGTTCGACCAGTTTGTAGAGGCCGGGATACTTCGTGCAATTCGGGCGTAGTCAGCTCATGGCCGCCCTGTAAGGTCAGATCCTACCCCGCTTGCGGCGCGCCCTGATCGGAGCACCCGTTCGAGCGAGCCCTGGGAGCGATTGCTGAACACCGGGCGACGGTGCTTGGACGCGCCCCTTCCGCAGCGTCATGTTCGTGTGACCGGGTGCGGGATAGCTCAGACCTTGGCCGCCGATGAGCTGTTCAGCCGTCAGGATCTGGATTCGCGGGTGCTTCGTCCCCCAAGGGGAATTGTAGAATCCGGCGCTCGATGCCTCGCGGATGATTTCTCGAGTGGGCTCGTGCAGGGTAAGCAACGCCCCCATCACGGCTCCCTGTCGCTCCTCGCGCTCCAGAACGCCTCGAAGGTCCCTCACGTGTGCGGGCGCGATCTTGCCTGCTTTCACCGAGAGTACGATTTGGTTGAACCCCTTCGATTGTGGATCGTCTTGGAACACAAGGCGGCCATCAATGCCGCGATCCTTGCCCTTCTTACGCTCAGCGGGGCGGCCAAGGATGCGGCCCACAAACCACCATTGGAATTGGTACGGGTTCTCGCTTGCGAGCTGCGCGGCTGCCGCCAGTGATGTCGGTTCGCCAATCACTTCGTAGTTGGCACGACCGCCGAAAGCCGTCTCCATTCGATACTTGATGAGGCCAATCGCCAGGTGCGTGATATCGATGCCGATCCACTGCCTCTTGAGGCGCTCAGCCACAGCAACGGCCGTGCCGCAGCCACAAAACGGATCGAGAACAATATCACCTGGGTTGCTGCTCGCCTTCACTACACGCTCAAGCAGCGCCTCTGGCTTCTGAGTTGGGTAGCCGAGGCGCTCCTTTGCGACCGGCGCGATGATGCCAATGTCCCACACGTCGCCCATTGGCACTCCGAGAGACTCTTCGTCGAGCGTGCTGGACTTCTGCCGATGCCCATCTTTGAAGACCGCGTTCTGCTTCTTGGTGCCCCAGGTTTCGACGGTGCTTGGCGCAAGTTCATCGTAGAGTTTGTTGAATGTGCCGTGCCCATCTCTGTCTTTCGTGTAGCGCAGCAGAACGTCATGCACTCGCTGAAAGTCGCGCGATACGGCAGGCATGCGGCGGTACCGCCAAATGACCTCGTTCCGAAAGCACGTCCCTCCGAAACAAGCGTCCAACAGAATCTTCAAGTAGTGGCTGGCGCGCGAATCGCAGTGTAAGTACAGCGTGCCGCTCGCCTTGAGCACCCGATGCAGCTCTTGAAGCCGAGGCGCCATCATCGCGAGGTAGGCGAGCAAGTCGCACTCGCCGAGGATGGACCGGAGCGCAACCATCGTCTGCGCAAGGTCACCGCCCGCGGAAACCACCTCGTGAAAGCTTTCCTCAGCCTCAGGACCCCAGAACCACGTGTCCTTGAACGCTTGGACTTGCTCCTCGGACTTTGAACCAGATTCGTTGCGGAAAAAGATGTTGTAGTTCTTGCCGCTTTGGAACGGAGGGTCGAGGTAGATCAGGTCAATCGACTCGTTGCCGACGTGCCGCCGCAATACGTCGAGGTTGTCCCCGTAAAAAAGCTGGTTCAAGCAATCGCAATGATTTCAGGCCAGCAAGCCAATGGCCAATTTTCTGCAGAGCCCCGCAGAACCAATTCCTCCGCAAATGCCGGCCGTGGACGAAACTCAAGGTTTCCGGCGGCAGCCCGTCGGTGCTGCCCGGCTACGCTGAACGTTCAAGACGGCAGTTCACCACTGCTGTCATCGGCGAACTCGCCTATCTCTGCGACCTGGACGCGTGCGCTCGGCCGCTCCGACCCACATTGACAGCAGCCCTGTCCGAGTCGGAGGGGTCCGCTCTTTACCAATGCTGCGGCGTCGCGGAGATGCTGCGGGCGAGCGCTACCAATGATCCCGACGCTCGTTCGTCGAGCGCGCCGGCTAGGGTCATGAGATCCTCGGCGCTGCCCTGCAAGGTCATCTAGAACGGCACATGTCCGAAGCCGCCACCACCGTTCTCCCGTCTCGGACACTCCGTGCTGCGTCGCGGCTCACGCCCGGTGCCACCAGATTGGCAACGCCGGTCGGCCGCGATGCGCACGGAGCTGACGGCGGAGCAAGTATCCGGCGGCACCGCGCATTGGCGGCGCCCCTCTATTCTTTCCAGGGGCACCATTCTTGTGTGCGGCTTGCCGACGACAGGCGCCTCTTCCTGCGATAAACTCCAGGCGCATGGTCCATGGAAAGCTGCAAGCGGTCGCGAGCACTGCCGAGAGCAAGACTACCGCCGCGCCGAGCGCGCTCTTTGACCGTCTCACGCGCGGCGACCTGGACGTCGACGGCTACTTGGACGCTCGTGTCGACGAAGCGGTCGCGCCCCTCGCCGGAAAGCTCCCTGCCGAGCGCATCGCATGGCTGCGCCAAATGCTTCGGGACCAGCTGCTCAGCGATCCCGTCTTGAGCGAGCGCGTTCGACAGGCGACCGGTGGGGATCCGCGATCCACATGATCGCGCACAACGTTCTGACGTCCCCGCGCATTGCGGCATTGGCCTGAGATAGGACCCTGACGTGAGCGGCATCATAGACGCACCTGACGTGCTCGAGCGGTTTCACGCAGAGCTTGCGCTGGTCGAGATCATCGCGGCGCAAATCGCGCGTTCGGTCGGTCGCGCGATCGAGTTCGATGATCTAGTTGGGACCGGCCGCGAAGGACTGCTCGATGCTGCTCGGCGTTTTGATCCGACTCGCGGCGTGCCGTTTCGTGCGTACGCGAACTTCCGGGTGCGCGGCGCAATTCTCGATGGCTTGCGGCAGCTTTCCGCGTTGCCTCGTCGGGCTTACGAGCGCATCGCTGCGCTCGAGGCAACGGCCCTCGTCAGCGAAGGCGAGGCCGAGCGTGCGTTCGCGCGCGGAGCCGCCACAGAGCCGAGTGCGGCCGACCGCGCGCTGGCCGAGCACTTGTCGGCTATAGCACTCGCGGCCGCCGTGGAAATGGCGACCGAGGACCGCGGCGAAGCTAGCGACGAGGACGACAACCCCGAGGATTCTCTCGCTCGTGCGGAGCTCATCCATTTCGTGCGTGGCGCCCTGGACGAGCTGTCGAACGTTGAGGCAGAGGTCGTTAGCCGGCACTATTTCGACGGTGAGCGGCTCGAGGACATCGCGCGGGACCTCGACATGAGCAAGTCTTGGGCGAGTCGCGTTCAGACTCGCGCCGTCAACCGGCTCGCGAAACGGCTGCGCAGCCTCGCCTAGTAATCACGGCAATCGATCCGGCATTGGTCTGTTCAACCAACGTCGGGAACGGAGGCGCGACTTCCCTCGCGGACGCCAGTCCCGAACGCCGACGATAGCCAAACCGCCAGCGCGGTCGCGGCTTCGCCATTTGCCGTCAATTCGATCGCTCCGATCCGACTCACTCGCTTTTCAAACGGCAGCTCCCGCTTCGCCATGTGCCGGTCCAGATCGTCGAAATCCAAGAATACCGGGAACGCTTCGCCATGCTCGTCGAACATGTCGCGCAGGTAGCGCGGCAGCCAGGTTGGGCGAACGTGAACTCGCCACGCTTCCTTTTCCGGAACGCAGAACAGGTTCAAAAGCAACGCTTCGTCGGGTTGTTCAGCGTGGGCCTGAGATTTCATGGTGTTACCTCACGATGCAACGAGGGAGATCCTAACACGGCAGACTCGAAGTGCTGAGCTCACGGCTCGCACCGCCAAGCGCTTCGGTGAACGCTGCTGCACTTTGGTAACGGTCTTCCGCGCGTTCTGCGATCGCTCGCAGAACAACGGCATCGAGCTGGGCGCCAATGGCCTCGCTCGCAAACATCGACGGCGGAGGGACGCGCAAAGCTGGCCTGTCGTGCGGACCGCGACCGGTGAGCATCACGTACAGCACAACGCCGAGCGAGAAAAGATCGGCGCGATGATCGACGCGCTCGCCGCGAGCCGCCTCAGGGCTCATGAAGCGCGGCGACCCCAAGATGGCTCCCGTCTTGGTGGGAACCGTGATCGGATCCGGAGCAAGGCGCGACGCGCCCGGCAGAATTCGGGCGAGGCCAAAATCCAAGATCTTCAATTTGCGAGCAAAACCGGGAACCTCGTGAAGAAAGAGATTTTCGGGCTTCACGTCCCGGTGAACCACACCGAGGGCATGAGCAGCGGCAAGGCCCGACAGGGCCTGGAGTGCGAATGCAATCGCTTCGCTTGCGGGCAGTGACCGCCGCTCTTCGAGCTCCTGGCTGAGGGTCCGGCCGCGCAGGAGCTCCATCACCACGCACGGATAGCCATCTGGTGAGATCCAGAGGTCGACCATTTCGACGATGTTGGGATGATTTAGACGCGCCGCCGCCTGGGCTTCGACGCGCAGCCGCTCGGCAAACTGGGGCTCGGCCAGGAGATGGGAGCGGAGCAGCTTGAGCGCGAATTGGCGGCCCATGATGCGGTGCTCCACGACGTACACCTCACCCATGCCGCCCTTCCCGAGCCGCCGGACTGCCCGGTAATCAGTGCCCACAAGCAGGCCTTCGAGGCTTTCGGCCGATGGGCCCATGCGCTTCGGTCTCTCCTTCGCCACGTTAACATATCGGTCAGGCAGCGGAGTCGGGTGACGGAAATCGACCGACGCCGTGCGATTGCTTCGCCACGGCCGCCGCGGCATGAGGTTTGGACCGAGTGGGTTCCGGGCCAGCGTGCGCACGGGCTGATTTCTCGGGGCGGTGGTCGATTTCACGCAACGACACCGGAGTTAGATCCGATTAGGACTCGTCATGTTGCCCGCGCCCGGACCGCTCGAAACCATTGACCCGGAGGACGACCCGCTGCGCGGGCTGCCCTACCGCGCCATCCGGAAACTTGGCGCAGGTGGCATGGGCGACGTCTACCTGGTTGAACACCGGCAACTCGGCAGGCAATGCGTAGCCAAGATTCTCCACGCACACCTAGCTGGCAACCCGCAGATTGCTGATCGAGTTCGGCTTGCGGCTCAGGCGCTGGGCCGCATCCATCACCCACACATCGTTTCAATCATCGGCGCTGGGTCGACGTCCGATGAACGGCCCTTCATCATCATGGAGCAGCTGCGGGGGCATACGCTCGAAGATGAACTCGCCAAGTGCGGACAGCTTCCGGTGCGGACTGCCCTCGAATATACCTGCCAACTGCTTCGTGCCCTGGCCGCGACGCATGCGATCGGCATCATTCACCGCAACGTAAAGCCCGGGAAGCTGTTTCTGTGCGACGAAGGCCCCGGTCGCCCGGGAACGCTCAAGGTGCTCGACTTTGGAATTGCTCGGGTCATGCCCGAGGTGTCCCCGCTTGCGCCGCAACCGCTAGTAGTGTCTACCGATGCCGGAACGGTCGTTGGGACGCCCGAGTACATCAGCCCCGAAGCCGCAACCGCCAAACCCCTCGACCAGCGGGCAGATCTGTATGCTGCCGGGTTGGTGCTCTACCGAATGGTGGCCGGTCGCGGACCGTTCGATCACGCTCCCACTGAAGCCAAGCTGCTAACCGCGCAAGCCAACGAGGAGCCCGCCCCACCCTCTCGCTTCGCCCGCGAGCCGGTGCCGCCCGAGGTTGACGACGCAATCTTGCGTGCGCTGCGTAAGTCGCCCGACGAGCGCTTTCAAACCGCGGACGAAATGCGCGCCGAGCTCGAGCGCCTGCTGAGCGTGCTGCCCGAGTCGTCGAGGAGGCGTTCGAGGCCGCCTCACGAAGCTGAAGAGAGCGAGCCAGAGCTCCAACGCGAGGCTCACGTCAAGGCAGAGCTCGATATCGATGAGCTTGCAGCAGCAGGCCTGCCCGTTCGACGAAAAATGTCGAACATGTGGCTCTTTTTCGCTGCAGCGGTTATCACCGCCACTGCGACGGCCGCGATTGTCGCGCTGTTGGTGGGTGCCCGATGAACGCGACGACAGAAGAGGGGCCGCTCCGAATCGGCAGTCGGTTTCAAGGCAAGTACGAAATCGTTGGTCACCTGGGCAGCGGCGGGCAAGCTTGGGTCTATCGAGGTTTGCACCTCGTCACGCGACGTGAGGTCGCAATCAAGGTCATTCACTCGCCGTATGGGGTGACGCGCGAAATGCGAGAGCGTGGGGAGAAGGAGGCCCGCGCGCTGGGACTTCTCAATCACCCGAACGTCGTCGCCATGCATGATGCTGGCATCACCGACGACGGCATCTTTTTCATTGTCATGGAGCTTCTGCGCGGACGCTCCTTGCGCGCGGCGCTGCTCGCGCATCCGCGACTGGAAATCGAAGAGGTTTTACTGCTCGCGATCCAGGCAGGAGAGGCGCTCCAGGTCGCGCACACACACGGCATCATTCACCGTGATTTCAAGCCGGACAATACGTTCTTGGTTCAGGGCAACGTCCTCAAGGTCATCGACTTCGGCATCGCCAAGATCCTCGGGGAAATCGGGTTTACTACGCGCAAAGAGGTAGTTCTCGGGTCGATTCTCTACATGAGTCCCGAGCAAGCGCAGGGGCACACGCTCACGCCGCGCAGCGACATCTGCGCGCTGGGCTTGATCATGTACGAGGCGTTGATCGGAAAGCACCCGACGCTGCTCGTGTTTGAACGCGAGCTCCTATTGAGAAAGGAACCGTACCGAAAGCCAACCATTCTCGATATTCCGCCTCTTCAGGTGTTCCGCCTGCCCCCGATACTGTCTGACCTCGACCCCAGCATTCCCCTCTACGTTGCTCAAGTCGTTCAACGAGCGCTTGCGAAGAAGGCGGAGCAGCGCTTCGCGAGCATGGCCGCGTTCGTCGAGTCCATGCGCGAGTGCTTGGCGCTTTACCAACGTGATAAGCCGCCCGAGCCTCGAGGCGTCAAACGCGACTTGTCGCTCGCGACCGCTCCGACATCGGACCCGCCGCCCAGCTCACACGGTGCCAACGGTACGGAAGTGATGAAGCCCGTCAGACCGGCGTCGCGGGCTTTCCCTGTCGCGCCGGTGGCGTCGCTGAACGCCGTCACGGCCCTCACGGGAACGGCACTCGCAGCGTCCTCGTCCACTCCGCCTCCGCCCGAACAACCCCCAAGCGCGACCGCTGTACCCCGCGCACCCTCGCCGGCTCACGAGCGGACGCCAATTGCTGAACCGTTGGCTGAACAGCGCGGTCAGAGGCTCGAACCGCAGGCATCGCAACCTCAGCAGGTACTGGCAGCGCAGTCGGCCCCCGCTCGACGTTCAGAGGAGCAGCCACCAGCGCCGACGGGGGCGCCCGCGTTGCCAACTCGTAGATCGCAAGCCCCCACGATCCCGAGCCGCGCGAGGCTATCGTCTCCGAAACGAGTCACTGCGCCGCCGGTCACTGTGGGCGCGCGTCGAACTGGTCGCGGAAAGCCACTGGCACCTGAAGGTGCCAGCAAGGGTCGCTTGAGCGCGATCATTGGAGGATGTCTTTTTGGCGCGTCCGTTGGCGCATTCGGCATGCTGACTTATTTCCGCGTACCCGTGTTCTCCGTGGCTCGATCTCATGAGGGACCAAGCCTTACCCGGTCAGTAGCAGCCCTGCCTCCAACGAGTGCCCCCACAGCTTCAGCGCTCGGCGAGCTTGCAGAGCCGCAGGCCGAGCAAGCCGCGCCGGAACAAACTCAGGAGCCAGCACCTACTCCTCCGCCGATCGTTAGTTCGTCGCCTTCGAAGGCTCGCGCGCTAAGCCAGATAAACCGACCGCCCGCACCAAAACCGAGCAACAGCGCGAGTGCGGTCGAACAAACCCCGTGGGTCCGGCCTAAAACACACGAGTCGATCTATTGACCAAACGTCTTCCCGTCACCCCCGGCGCTGCGTCGGAGCCAAATCGAGCCGGGCCCGCGAGCGAACACCCCGCGGTCACGGAGCACTCCGGGCTGTCAGAGTTCGACCTTGCGGCGTTGCCCACAGCGATGCGGCGCCAGTTGATAGCTGGTGAGCTCCCTGTCGTACCAGCGCACGAATTGTTCGATACCAGTCCGCCCAATCGCAATCTCGCAGCGCCGCCATCGAAGGACGTGCGAGTCGCTGTTCCAGCTTCGCCCCCAGCGCAC
>Ga0164309_10000557_pt1 | contig 20329 bp, 14 predicted proteins | sample Whisoiple_247_MG_FD_109984 | JGI IMG/M metagenome (GOLD analysis project Ga0164309, IMG submission 109984) | Soil microbial communities amended with fresh organic matter from upstate New York, USA - Whitman soil sample_247_MG | ecosystem: Environmental > Terrestrial > Soil > Unclassified >...
GCCAGCGACTCGTCCTTCGACAGGCCGACGACGGCGATCAAATCGTAGTCGGCGAGCTTGCGGTAGCTCTGGAACCGAACCACCCCGTCGAGCCTGCCGGCACCGACGAAATCGCCTTCGGGACTCTTCTCGTAGAGGTGGAGCAACCTGCTCCCCCGTACGTCCTCACCGAAGCTGTCGCCCTCGCCGGCGCGACGGGCCCGGGTGAAACCGTCGGTGCCGAGGAGCATGACGGCGCCGTTCTTGCCGAGCTCCTGAGGCCGATAGAAATCGATGAAATAGGCCGGATCGACGCCGCAGGCGACGACGCCCGCGAACTCGCCCGTAGGCCCGACGATGCGCCGCGAAACCGGGATGATCCAATTTCCCGTACTACGACTTCGAATGGGCTTGCCTACGTAGAAGTCCTGGCTGCCCGAGTCGCGCAGGGTCGTGAAGTACTCGCGATCGCTCATGTCGGCGGAGCGAACTTCGCTGACACTGAGAACGATGTGTCCTTCTCGATTCAGCACCGCGAGCTCTCTCGACGTTCTTTCGTCGATCAGCTTGGTTGCGAGCAGTTGGGTGAGTTGGAAGCTGCTCGGATCGGCCAAGTAGTCGCGCGCGACAATCTGCAGAGCCAGATCGATGTTCTTGAGCGTCCTGGCGGTCTGCGCTTCGAACACCCGGGTCAGCGAATTGGCCTTCTCTACCGCGGCCTCGGTTTGTTCCTCTAGATCGCCCCGTCCGCGCTCGAGCGAGTAGACCCAGAGCAGGACCACCAGGCCCAGCGACAGCAGCACCACGCCGGCCTCCCAGACGCCGAAAGCCCGCCAACCAGCTCCCCCAAATGCACCCCGCCATCGGCGCTGGATCGAGCGCTCCACCATCGACCTCCCCTGCTGAGCCCCCGGGGGTCAGTCTAGGCGAGGTTCGGTGGGCCCAGCCAGGGCGACGTCGCCCCAGCGCAGGGACCCTGGGACGGGCTCACTTCACCACGATTTCGAAGCACTCGATGTTCGTCTCGACGCGGAAGTTCGACTCCAGGGTCTGCCGCTCCGCGTGGAAGATGGCCATCTCGTACTTGTTGCCGGGCATGATCTCGAGGGTCGTCGCCCTACTGTCGAAGTTGATCGTGCCTTCCATGGGCTCGTGCACGCCACCGAGGTCGAGCGCCAGGTGATTGTTCACGAACACCCACAGGTCATCGTCGCCACGGAAGGTGAAGAGCTGACCCTGCTCGTAGGTGAACATCACGTGGGCTTCCGTCGTGAAGTGGTAGTTGTGCTGATAGCCCGTCGTGTTGCCGAAGCCCTGATTGTCGATGGGGAAGAAGGCGGTCGTCTCGTAGACGTACGATCCGGTGCCAGTCGGGGTGAGCGGCAGCTCATCCGGGATCTCCATGTTCACGTTCGGGGTGGTGTTGTACCACTGGTTGAAAGTGCTCGCGCTCGTGATCACGTCCGGCGGCGTCCAGCCCCAATCCCAGTCCCCGCAGCTCGTCACGTGCTGCACGACCGGCGGCGTGTTCATGGCGTTGCGCTCGGGCGCCAGTGCGCGCTTCTGGCCGAGCCCGGGGTTCGGCACGGTGGTGTTGTAGACGGGCTTGCCGTCGGTACCGAGCGCGTTGGCGACAAGGTTACAGCCCGCTTCGTTCAGTCCCTTGTAGGCAGCATTGCCTTTGTCCGGGCCCTCACCGTATTCGCCACTCGGCCAATTGCTACCGCCCGCCTTGTACACGTCCGAGATCTCGAAATCCTCGAGCCCGGCGTCCGCGTGGCTCTTGAAGTCGCGGAAGATGACCGGCAGCGCCGTGTTGCAGTTGCTGCCGCCGCCGGTGCTGCCGTCGCTGCCCAAGTCCGACCCCAAGTCCGAGCCGAGATCGCTGCCGAGATCCGTGGCCACGGAGCCGCCAGTCCCGGGGATCGGCGTGGTCCCGCCGCTGCCAGTGCTCGAGCCACCGGTGCCCACGGGCCCCGAGCCTCCCGTACCGCTCGGCAGGGTGCCGGCAGAGCAGGCCAGTGAGATGGCGACGGGCAAAGCGGACAGGGCAAAAAGACGAAGCTTCATGCTGATTATCTAGCACAGCAGCCGAGGTCGCGCGGACGATTCTGGCCCCGCTGGAGTCGTCCCCGCGGCGCAGCGACCGAAATTTTCCCGCGCCGCTTGACCGCGCTGGCTGACGAACGCCAGAACGCGGCGCGCCCGATGAACCTGCCCCCGCCTTCCAGCTCCGAGCCGAGCGCAAGCCCCACCGCGCCGCCCAGGCAAGAGGTGAGTGCCAAGAGCGCCGGCCGAGGCGGCGTCGCCATCTTGGGCGCCAAGGTCTACTTCGTCCTGATCGGACTCGTCCAACAGATCGCTCTCAAGGCGGTGCTCGGCCTCGCTGGGTACGGGGCGTATTCGACCGCGCAGGCAGTCGCGAGCATCACGTACAACCCCGTGGTTCAGGCGTCGATTCAAGGGGTGAGTCGCACGCTCGCCGCTACGGACGAAGCGGAGCGACCGGCGCTCTTGCGCAGCGTCTTGCGTCTGCACGGGCTCTGGGCAGTGCTCTTGGGCCTTCTGTTCTTCGCCCTGGCCGGGCCGATCGGCACCGTGCTAGGCGCCACCCACCTGGTCGGTTCGATCCGCATCCTGGCCGCGGTGGTGGTCGTGTACGGAGTCTACGCGCCGCTCATCGGTGCGCTGAACGGGCAGAAGAGGTTCTTGGCGCAAGCGGGACTCGACGTAGCAGCCGCAACGCTCCGCACGGCGGGACTATTGCTCGGCGCCTGGGTCTACGTGCGTGTCCGCGGGCACGACGAGAGCGGCGCCGTGGAAGCCGCCAACGCCGGTTTCGTCCTCGCCAGCCTGCTCATCCTGGTCACGGCAGCCGCCATCACTGGCCTCGGTCGAGCTGGTCCGGCGCCGCTGAACGCCAGGCGCTACGCAGCATTCACCGTGCCCGTTCTCGGTGGCCAGTTTCTCTTGAACCTGCTGTTTCAGGCCGACTCGCTGCTCTTGCGTCGATTCCTGGGGGAGGCTGCGCTCGCTCGGGGCTTGGGACCCGAGGCGGCGGATCGGTTCGTCGGTGCCTATCGGGCCGCCCAGATGTTCTGCTTCTTGCCCTATCAGCTGCTCATGAGCGTGGCGTTCATCTTGTTTCCCTTGCTCGCGGAGGCCAGCTCCCGCGGCTTGGACGACGACGTGCGCCGCCTGGTGCACGGCGGCCTGCGTCTCGGGACCATCGCTACCGGAGCCATGGTCACAGCGCTCCTGGCCGCCCCGAAAGGACTCATCGCCTTGGTGTACGGCACCGACGCGGCGGCGCTTGGGGCTCCGGCCATGCGCCCGCTCGCCGTCGGGCTGGGCACCTTTGCTCTGGTCGGCCTGATCACCTCGGCGCTCAATAGCCTGGGTCGGGCAAAAGCCAGCCTGAAGGTCACGGCCATCGCCACGCTCCTGGTCACCGCGTTCTGCTGTGCTGTTGGCTTTCGCGCCGAGCTCGGAGCGGATCTGCTCGTGCGCACGGCCTTCGCGACCTCCGCGGCGCTCATCATCGCCTGCGCCGTCAGCGCCGGCGTCCTGCGTCGGGTTGCAGGCGCCAGCTTGGACCTGAAGACGCTCGCCCGAACCACCTTATCCGTCGCTGGCGCGGCGACCCTGACCAGCTTGCTCGTGCAGGCCAGCGGGGCGAGCGGTGGCCTACTCACACTCGCCGCCAGCGGTGTCGCCGTCGCCATCTACCTCTTGCTCTTGGTCCTCGGTCGCGAGCTTCGCCGCGCCGACCTCGAGCAGCTCCGCGCGCTGTTCGGGCGTCCGCGCTCGAACTAAGGCGAAGCCACTTCACCCGGCGCGATGGCCTCGCGCACGAAGAGCTCCTCGAGCGTCTCGTGGCGGGGCGTGACTTCCTCGATCGTCACCCCAGCGGCCAGGGCCTGGCTGAGCAACGGCGCCACCAGGTGGCGTCCTTCGATCTCGACCCGCAAGCGACCGCCGGCGACCTCGAGCGCGTGACCCTGCGCCTGGCAGTAGGTCGAGAGCTGCTCGCTCGGCGCGCCGAACACGACGCTGACGCGCTGAGATTCCGACTTCAGTAAGTCGTCGAGCTTGCCGGACACGACCACACGCCCGCGGCGCAAAATGACGACGCGATCGCAAAGGGTCTCCACGTCGCCGAGGATGTGGGTCGAAAAGAAGATGGTGCGCCCGTCGCGCCGTTCATCGACGATCAGATCTTTGACCTCTTTTCGCCCGACCGGATCGAGGCCACTCATCGGTTCGTCCAAGATCAGAAGCTCCGGGTCCCCCACCAGTGCCGCAGCCAAGCCCGTGCGTTGGAGCATGCCCTTGGACAGCCGCCGCGCTGGGCGATCGGCAGCGTAGAGCACGCCCGTCCGCGCCAAGACCTGACGGCTGCGATCCCGCAGGGCAGCGCCACGCAGGCCCGAGAGCCGGCCACACATTTCCACGAACTCCTGGGGCGTCAGGTACGGGTAGATGTACGGATTCTCGGGCAAAAACCCGATTTTTTGTCGCGCCCGAGCGCTCGGCACCGCCTCGCCGAGCAGGGTCGCCGTGCCCGCGCTCGGACGGATCAGGCCGGTGAGCATCTTGATGGTGGTCGTCTTGCCCGCACCGTTGGGACCGAGGAAGCCAAAGATGTCGCCCGCGGGCACGGAAAAGCTGATGCCTTGAACGGCATGCACGCTCTTGCGGGTCAGACCCAAACGAAAGCGTTTCTCGAGGGCGGTAGCAACGATGAGGTCAGTGGGCATGGGAACTTTCGTCCGGGGGATTTTCGAAGTTCCCCGAAAGGATGATAGAGATCCGAGCTGATTACTTCCATGGCACAGCTGACGTCCTGGACTCGCCTCTGGATCCTCACCGGTCTTCTCACTGGTCTCCTCGGAGGGGTCCCAGCTGCCTTCGCCCAAGAGGACGAGTTCGAACCACCGCCGCCGCCCCCTCCGGAGCCTGCGGCACCCGCCACCCCGCCGGCCAGCGCCCCGGCTGCTGCGGCGGAGCCCACCGCTCCGGCGGCCGCACCCCCCCCGGCGTCGGAAGGCGCGCCAGCGGATCCCTATGCCAGTGATGCCGCCGTGGCCGATCCTTACGCCACCGATCCGTATGCGAGCGGCACCAGTGCCAGTGCCGATCCGTACGCTCCCGGCGCGGCGACCGCGGCGCCCAAGGCCGAGGTCGACACCGACTACGAGAGTTACGCTCGGCAGGCGGCGCTGCGCACCCACAGCACCCTGACCGGCTCGACCGGCCTCATGCGCGTGCGCGAAGCGGGCGGCGGGCCAGCCGGCAGCTTCCGTCTGGCGCTCCAGGCCGGCATGAACGGCATGGGCGGCTTCCTCTGCACCGCCCAGGCGCCCTGCCCCAACCCGACGACCGGCGTGCCCGAGTCGCCGGATTCATCGCAGCGTTTCGACACCAGGGTGACCCTGGCGGTCACACCTTTTTCCTTCCTCGAGGCGTACGCCGGCATGCGCAGCTCGGCGACCAGCAATTCGCTCAGCCAACCGACGGTGCTCCAAGTCGTCGGCGACTGGAACCTCGGCGTCAAGGGGTTCCTGCCGGCCAAGGCCGACCGCATTTACTCGTTCGGTGGCGAGCTCGATCTCCTCTTGCTCAACGGACTCGGCGGTGTCGGCTTCGACGGCGGCGCGACGGGCTTCACGCTCCGTGGCCTCGGCACCATCGATCTGACGCGCAGGACCGACGTCAACGCCAGAATCCCCCTGCGTTTTCACGCCAACCTCGCGTACCAAGTCAACAACTCGGGCAACGTCCTGACGGACTTCGAGACCACACCGCCGAGCGAGGGCGGCCGTGGCCGGCCGGTCGAGCGCCCCGTGCGCTATGGCCTGGGCATCTCGCGTGTGGACGCGTTCGAGATCGGCCTCGGCGCCGAATTCGTCAACAAGTGGGTCCGTCCGTACATCGAGTGGATGATCGAGATGCCCGTCAATCGACAGGGCTACGTCTGCAACGTGATGGGCGCTGCGAGTCGCGGTGACCTCTGCCTCGGCGTGGCCGCCGGTTTCAACACCTCGCCCAGCCGCCTCACCCTGGGTGCGGTCGGCTACCCGTGGCAGGAGTCTGGGCTCGAGCTCAGTTTCGCCGTGGACATCGGCACGGGTGGCACCAGCGTGTTCCTCGAGGAAGTGACGCCTGAAGCGCCCTACACCGTGTGGCTCGGCGTCGCCTACGCGGTGGACGTCGTGCCCCCGAAGCTGCCGGAAAAGAAGCTGACGGATCCGGCGACCAGGCGCTTCGTCCTCGGCCGCGTGGTGGACGAAAAATCCGGCCTGCCCGTTGGCGATGCCAAGCTGCGCTTCGTCGACGACCAGTTGACGGGCATGATCGCCGGCGGGGCCGGCACCTTCAAGTCGCCCGATCTGCCCGCCGGCAGCTACGAGCTCCGGGTCGAGGCCGACGGCTACAACGAGGGCGTGTGCAAGTTCACGATCCCCGAGACGGCTGCCCCCGGCGCGCCGCCCACGGACACTCCCGAGGCCGCGCCTCCCGCTCCGACCGCAGACGCGCAGCCGCTGACGGGAGCCGAGCCGCCCGCCGAAGGTGCGGCGCCGGCTCCCGACCAGGCGGCGCTCGATGCGGCGCTCGCCCCCAAGGATCCGTACCTGACCGAGCAAGGCGAGGTCCTGGTCCCAGTCGTGTGCGCGCTGAAGGAACTGCCGCAGGTGGCCACGATCACCGGGCTCATCGTCGATGCGCGCAGCGGTGCGCCCGTCGCGGACGCCAACATCACGGTCACCGACAAGCTAAACCGTTCGCTCAAGCTCGACGTGGACGCCCAGGGTTCCTTCCAGTTCCGCAACGTCCCGCTCGGCACAGCCTACCTGACCGCTCGCGCTCCCGGCTACCTGGCCACCGTGTCCGAAGTGTCGATCACCCGCCGCGGCGACGTGAGCGCCAACTTGGTGATGAACAAGCCGCCCACCAAGCCCGGCATCACGGTCAGCAAGAGCGAGCTGGTGTTCAGTCAGCCCATCACCTTCATCGCCGAGACGGCCGACGTCGCGGTCGAATCGATGAATGTCATCGAGGAGCTGGCCTTCGTGCTCGAGAAGAACCCGAACATCGCCATGGTCGAGGTGCAGGTCCACACCGACGACGCGGGCTCGGCGGCCTATCAGAGGCGCGTTTCGCAGGACCGGGCTGACAAGATCAAGCTGCTTTTGACCCGTCTCGGCATCCCCGGCACGCGCGTTACGGCAAAGGGCTACGGCCCTGACCAGCCCCTCGCACCCAATGTCTCGGAAGCCAACCGTGCGCGCAATCGCCGCGTTCAGGTCATCATCGGCGGCTCGTCCCCCGACGCGCTGGGTATCTGAAGGCCAGCCTGGCTACTTGGGGTCGGGCTTGGGCTCGGCGGGCTCGGGCTCGCTTGCGTCGCTCGGGCCAGGCTCGTCCCCGCCGCTCGCCCGAGTCCGGTCTTCCTCTTCGATCTCCGCCAAGACGGCATCGATGCGGGCCCGATGATCCTGGCCTTGATCGTAGAAGAAGCGGAGCTCGGGCATGCGCCGCATGCGGAGCACCGGCCCGAGTGAAGCCCGCAGGCCACGGCTCATGGCAGCGAGCGCGCGTTCGATCCCAGCGCGGCCCTTGTCATCGATGGCGACGAGAGAGCGAACGCCAACACGAATGACCCCGAGGTCCGGGGCGAGCTCGACGGTTTCTATGTAGACGGAGGCAAGCCGAGGGTCCTTGGCCTGCCGAGCAAGCTCAGCCCCCAGGTGCTTGCGGATGGTCCCCGCCATTCGTTCTCGGCGATGCGATGGACCTGGCATGACAGGGTGGGAGAGTGCTGAAGCGGGGCGCGCCTCCACGCCCCGTCAGAAACTCTGTCAGAGACTCTGCTTGACCTCTTCGGTCTCGAAGACGTGGATGATGTCACCGACGTTCGGCTCGGCCGACGCCTCGAGCGAGATACCGCACTCGAAGCCCTCCTTGACCTCACGCGCATCGTCCTTGAAGCGCTTGAGGCCGGTGACCTTACCTTCCCAGATGATCTCGCCGTCGCGTTCCAGTCGCGCACCCGACCCGCGCTTGATGACACCTTCGGTGACCATCGAGCCAGCCACGGTTCCGGCTTTGCTGATGCGGAAGAGCTGGCGAATCTCGGCCTTGCCGAGCGCCTTCTCCACCAGCTTCGGCGCGAGCAGGCCTTCCATGGCCATGCGCACGTCGTCGAGCACGTTGTAGATGATCGAATACTGACGGATCTGGATGCCTTCGCGCTGCGCGACGGCGGCAGCCTTACCGGCCGGCTTCGAGTTGAAGCCGACGATGATGGCTCCGGCCGCAACGGCTAGGTTCACGTCGTTCTCCGTGATCGCGCCCGCTGCTTGGAGCACGATGCTCACCTTGACCTTCTCGGTCGACAGCTGCAAGAGCGACTCGGACACGGCTTCCGCCGAGCCAGCCACGTCCGCCTTGACGATGACCTTGAGCTCCAACTGATCGGCTTCCGCCATCAGCCGCGCGATTTCCTCGAGCGAGCGCGGCTTGTTGCCGGCCGAGGGCGCCAGGCTTCGACGCTCACGCACGCGCCTGGTGTCCGCGATCTCCTGCGCCGTCTTGAGATCCTTGACGACGTAGACCTGGTCGCCCGCACGCGGCACGTCGGACAGGCCGATGATCGCGACCGGTTCCGACGGACCCGCTTCCTTGAGCATGCGGCCGGACCAATCCTGCATGGCGCGCACCTTGCCGAAGCCCGCCCCAGCCAGCACGACGTCGCCGGGACGCAGCGTTCCTTCTTGGACCAGCACCGTAGCAACCGGACCACGCCCGCGATCGAGCTGAGCCTCGATCACCAAGCCCGAGCCGGGCTTGTCCGGGTTGGCCCGGAGCTCCAGCATTTCCGCTTGCAGGAGCAGGCGATCGAGCAACTCCGGCAGGCCGGCCTTGGTGTGAGCGGACACTTCGCAGAACTGGGTGTCTCCGCCCCATTCCTCGGGCACGAGGCCGATATCGGACAGCTCGCGGCGCACCCGCTCCGGCTGCCCGTCGGGCTTGTCGATCTTGTTGATGGCAACCACGATCGGCACCCCAGCAGCCTTCGCATGCTGTACGGCCTCTTTCGTCTGCGGCATGACGCCGTCGTCGGCGGCGACCACGAGCACCACGAGATCGGTGGCCTGGGCGCCGCGCGCACGCATCTGCGTGAACGCTGCATGGCCAGGCGTATCGAGGAAGGTGATCTTGCCGCGCGGCGTTTCCACCGAATAGGCGCCGATGTGCTGGGTGATGCCGCCGGCTTCGCCGGAGACGACATTGGTGCTGCGGAACGCGTCGAGCAGGCTGGTCTTGCCGTGATCGACGTGGCCCATCACGGTGACGACCGGCGGTCGCGGCTTCGCGTCCTCGTCGCTGGCAGGATCGGTGTCGAAGCCCTGCGCTTTCTGCAGCGCCTCCTCTTCGCTCACCGCAACGTCTTCGACCTCCCAGCCGAATTCGGAGCCCACGATCTTGGCCGTGTCGGCATCGAGCGTGCTGTTGATGTTGATGCCGGTCATGCCGAGCGTGAGCAGCTTGCGCAGCACGTCGGTGGACTTGACGCCCATGTTGCCGGCGAGCGTCTGCAAGTTGACCGTCTCCTCGATGCGCACCACCTTCTTGTGGGCGTTGCGCTCTTTGGTCACTGGCGCGCCGAGTCGGCCCTTGGAGAAGGAGCCAATGCCGCGACTCTTGTTGCCAGGCCCACCAGGGCGCCCGGGCGGCATGCTGCGACCCGGTGGTCCACCGCCAGGTCGACCACCGCGCGGACCACCCGGGGCGGGTGCTTTGGCATCGTACTGAACGCGCCGCTGGCCCGGGCGGTGCTGAGACATCGGCACGCCGGGACGGCCTTCCCACACTTCGACACCACGCTTCGGCGCCACGGCAGCAGCTTGCTGTCCGACAGCGCTTGCCGCCGCCACTGGAGGTGCGGAAGCGCCATTCGCAGCCGGTGCTCCATGGACCACAGGCGGCGGCAGCGGGGCCTCGACGACAGCAGGCGGTGCGGACGCGCTCGCGGATTCAGGTGCGCTCTCCGGCGCGGGCCGCACGTCACTCGGGTGAGCCGGTGCAGACTGAACGTGGGCGACGGGAGCGGCAGCGGCCGGAGGCAGAGGCTCCTCTTCAATCACTGGCGCGGACGGCGGCAGTGGAGGAGCGGCTTGGACCTCGCTCGGAGCGGGCGCAGGGGCAGCGGTCTCTGCTGGCACCACTTCCGTGGTGGAAGGACGGCGCACGACGGGCGCCGCGCGACGGACGACCGTGGGCGAGCCGGAAGCGAGCCCCGGTGCCGCCGCAGTCGCGACATCGGATCCCGACGATGCGCTGGTCGTTGCGCCTCGGCTGGGGGCGACCGCAGCTTGCTCGGTCACGCCATCATCGGTGCGCCGCCGACGGACCACGCGGCCCGCAACTGCGCGCGCGTCGTCAGCTGCAGCGCTGGCCGCGGTCGAGCCTGCCTGACTCGGACCAGCAGGTCCGGGGCCGGCCTTGCCGAGGTGCTTCTTCACGCGATCTTCATCTTCCGTGCTGAGGACGCTCATATGATTCTTCACGTCCTGCACCCCCAGGGTCTCCAGGACCCCAAGCAGGGACTTGTTCTCGAGTCCGAGATCGCGCGCCACCTCGTAGACGCGCCGCTTTGCACTCATTCAACCTCCGAATGCCCGCCAATGGGCGAGCGAGACTTCCCCCGCGCCGCTGGCGCCACAAATGCGGCGTCCGAGGCTCGGAGGGCCATGGCGATAGCGCCAAATAGCCGCTGAGCCAAGCGCTCATCGAGGATCGCCAAGACCGCGATTTCAGGGCGGCCGCAAAGGGCTCCCAGCCGCTCCTTTGTGCCCCAAACCGATGCTAGGCCGCGCCGGACCATCTGCTCGACCTCCGGCAGCGAGGCCGCCGCCTGCGCATCCTGAGCCACGACGAGACCTCGCGCATGCCCCCTGGTGACCGCGGCCTGAACCGGCGTGGCCCCCAGGGCGAGATGCCCCTCCCGGCGTGCTGCACCGAGAAGTTGGGCCGTGCGATGGTGCGCGGCCTCGGCCAGGAGCTCGAGCAGCCTTGCGCGGTCGGTGCGGATGTCCTGACGAAAGCTCTTTTTGAGCGCACCGGGCAGCGCGCTCAGGCACTCACGGCTGGTGTGCGTCCAAGCGCCGCGCCCGAAACTCCGGGCGAGCAGATCCGGCACGACCTGCCCGTCGGGACCGAGGACCCAGCGCACCAAGTGCTCCGGGTCGTCGGCCTTCCGGCAGGAGGCGCAGGTACGGACCCTCACAGGCAGCTCCGCGTCGATCAGCCGGGCTCTCCGGCAGCGCCCGTCGTCTCGCTCGCTCCCGCTTCGAGCTTCGCTGCGGCGCTGGCACGAGCGCGGGCGATCTCGGGCAGCTCGTGCTCGAGGAAGTACTTGGCAGCTTCCTGCACCTGGCGTGCCTTCTTGGCACCCAGACCCGAGCGAACGGCGAGCTTCTCCGGATCTTCCTCGGCGACCTCGCGCACGTTCTTGTAGTTGGACTCTTCGAGCAGCTGCAGTGTCCGCATGCCGATGCCGGCCACGAAACGCAGCTTCTCGCGCTCGGTGAGCGGCGAGGTGCCGCTCGACGCGGTGCGAATCCGTTCCCCGCGGAGGCGCTCCATCGCGGCCTCGGCGTTGACGCGCAAGACGCCCGCTTGCTCGGCCGTCTTGACGCCATCGACGAACGTGAGTTCCTCGTCGGTCGCCTCGGCCACCTCTTCCAGAGCGCGGAAGCCCAGGCGGTAGAAGGCGCGAGCCATTTCCTCGCTCACACCCTCGATCTCGCGCAGAGCACCCAGCGAGTCCTCTTCGATCTGCTTGAACTTGCTCTCGCTGATGATGTCGAGCTTCCAGCCCGTGAGCTGCGCCGCCAGGCGCACGTTCTGCCCCTTGCGCCCGATGGCCAAGGACAGCTTCTCGTCGGGTACGACGAGCTCCATGCGATGGTCGGCCTCGTCGACGATGACTTTGTTTACTTCGGCCGGCTGGATCGCGTTGATGATGTAACGCGCCGGATCCTCGTCGTACGGAACGATGTCGATCTTCTCGCCGCGCAGCTCCTGCACCACCGCCTGCACGCGCGAGCCCTTGATACCGACACATGCGCCGACGGCGTCCACGTCGGCGCTGCGCGAAGCGACGGCAATCTTGCTGCGGGATCCGGCCTCGCGAGCCACACCGACCACCGACACGATGCCTTCGTAGATCTCCGGCACCTCGGACTCGAACAGCTTCTCGACCAACTGCGGGCTCGACCGACTCAAGATGATCATGTTGCCGCGCGCTTCGCGGTCGATGTTCTTGAGGTAGGCCATGATGCGGTCGCCGGGACGGAACGTCTCGCGCGGCGTTTGTTCACGGGCCGGCAGCACGGCCTCCGTCTTGCCCAGGTCGACGATGATGTTGTGGCCGCGCTCGAAACGATGAACGATGCCCCGGATTAGCTGACCTTGGCGGTCCTTGTACTCGTCGAAGATGATGTCTCGTTCGGCATCGCGGACGCGCTGCAGAAGCACTTGCTTGGCCGTCTGCGCGGCAATGCGCCCGAAGGTGCTGCGCGCCTGGGCCATGTCGAGCAAGTCCCCGTACTCCTTGTCCTGCTGCTTGGCGGCTTCGGCGTCCTTGGGATGCCAGAACACCTGGAAGCCGAGCTCTTCGCCGACGTTCGCCTCGAGCCCGTATTTTTCGGCTTCTTCCACCGAGATCTGCTTCTCGGTTTCGGTCACCTCGGGCACCACGGTCATGTACTGGAACAGATCGATCGTGCCGGTCTCCTCGTTGAGACGAGCTTCGAGCTCACGGTTGAGGCCGAAAGCCGCTTGCGCAGCTTTGAGAATGGCCGCCTCCATGGTCTCGACCAAAACCTGACGGTTGAGGCCTTTCTCTCGTGAAACCTGGTCGATTGCTTCAAGTAGCGTGGGATCTGCCATGACTCATTTGCTCCGTGCTTTACGCGGATGACTTCCGCCGGAAGAACTGCGACCGGCATTCCATTCGAACACCAGACGCGCGCTTTGAATTTCCTCGAGCAGGACCGACACGGTCCCTTGCTCCGTTTCGATGGTGATGCGGCCGTCGTCCGTGACGCCGAACAGGTTGCCCCGCAGCACCTTTTGCCCAGCAAATCCCGCCTGGGCGAGAGGGGCCTTCAACTTGAGCTTGGCGAGCTGCCCGGCGAAACGCCGGTACTCGTCCAGGCTATGAAGCGGCCGATCGAGGCCGGGCGAGCCGACCTCGAGCCGATAGTTCGAGGACCGAATCACGTCCACCACATCGAGAGCTACCGACAGGTCGCGCGAGATCTCGGAACACAGGTCGACCGTAATGCCGGCGCCCGGAGTGCGCGCCTCGGGCTTCTCGATGGTGAGCTCGAGCACGTGCCCCTTGTGATCCGTGCGCCAAATCAGCTCCACCCCGGCCACGTGATGAGCGCGCAAGATCGGCTCGATCACCTCCAGGAGTCGGGCCTCGTCCAGGCCGGGCAGCTTCGTGAACATGGCAACAGCAGTGGGTATTAGAACAGCAGCAGATATAAAAAAACCGGACTCCCCTGCGGGGGCCCGGTTGGGTCACCCAAATTGTCGGCCGAAGGCTAGTCGAAGGATCTAGGCCCTGCAAGGGACGGGGACTGCCCCGGACCGAGGTCCCTCCGCGGGGGCCCCACCGTCCGCCCGTGACCCGCCAAGTGACGGGCAGAAGGGCGTTTTTCGGCACGTCCGCCCCGAAGGGCACGTACTCTCTCTCGCGGGGCCATCGTGACGTTCGACCCGACCTCGCCGGACAACCTGAATCCCGTCCACCTGGCCTATCTGGCCGCGGCGGTCTTGCTCCCGGTGCGGCTCTTCATCATTGCCCGCGCCATCCGGGAGGTGCCGCGCCTGCACGCCCGCGCCCAGGAAAACTCGAGGGCGGACCTCCGGCGGAGCACGAACCCCTATGCGGACCTGGCCCGGACGCTGACCAGCCTGGCGGATTCTGGTCTGGCCCACCGACAGTTCGATACGGCAGTCGAGCGGACCCTCGGCCGAGCCAAGCGGCGCGCCGCGCGTGGTCAGGCCTTGGATGCCGGCTGCCTTCTGCTCCTGCTCGGCCTGCTTTTGACCGACGGCGCGAGCTCACCCCTTGGTCCCGGCAGTCTGGGAGCGGCGAGCTTCATCGGCCTCTTGCTCGTCCTCACCATGATCGCGCGTGCCCAGCTGGCAGGGCGGCTCGACTTTGCGCTGCGCGACCTGACGAGCCAGCTGAGGCAGGAGCTGGGTCGACGCGCACCAGCCGGCGCGTGTGCATTCTGTGGGTCCGCCCTCTCGTCCACCACGATCGAAATCGACGTCGACGGCGTGCCGACGAAAGTAGCGGCGAGCCTGTGCCGGAAATGCGGCACCGTGATTGGAACCCTACCAAACTCGCCCACTCCGCCATAAAAGGAGCGCAGGAAAATGCACGACCCGCGCTTACAGGATGCGAACAGCCGCGCCTACTACGACGAATTTTCTCGGACCTACGAGGCCAAGCGCGGAAAACGTTCGGCCGGCGGCTACCACGACCTGCTCGACCACTTGGAAGCGGGGTACGTGGCGCGCTTCGGCAGCGGGCGCGACGTGCTCGAGGTCGGGTGCGGGACGGGCCTGGTGCTGGCGCGCATCGCCGATTTTGCTCGGAGCGCACGCGGGGTCGATCTGTCGCCCGGCATGCTCGAGCTGGCCAAGTCGCGCGGGCTCGACGTGGTGGAAGGCTCGGCCACATCGCTGCCCTTCGCCGACGCATCGTTCGACGTCACCTGTTCGTTCAAGGTCCTCGCCCACGTTCCCGGCATCGAACAGGCGCTGGCCGAGATGGCCCGCGTGACCAGGCCCGGCGGCATGATTCTGGCCGAATTCTACAATCCACGCAGCCTGCGCGGCCTGCTCAGAAAGCTCGGCCCCTCCCAGAGCATCGGGACGGCGCGGCGCGAAGACGACGTCTTCACGCGTTTCGACTCGACGAGTCGGGTGCGCGCGCTCACACCAGCGGGCTGCCAGTTCGTGGGCGCACGCGGGGTGCGCATCGTCACCCCGTTCGCTGGCCTGCTCGACGTGCCCGTGCTGGGCCGAGCGGTGTACCGCACGGAGGAGATTTTGGCCGACGGCGTCTTGAAGGGACTCGCCGGCTTCTACATCGCCGCCTACCGCAAGGAGGCAGGGTGAACCAGGCCGCGGTGCTCGATGTCGCCGAACGCCCGACGAGCTGGTGGAGAGGCGCTCTCGAACGACGCGCCCTACGCATGCACGACGAATACGTCGACCTCAGCCAGCCTATTGCCTTTTCCTCCGAGGGCGAACGAGAGGCCGCGATCAAGTTCTTCAACGCCGCCTTGCGGGCGGAGGAATCGGGCCTGCGCCAAGCGCACGAGCTGGCCGGGGAAGTGGGCGAGTGGGACGCGGATTTGGCCGAGGTGCTGCGGCTCTACGGCAACGAAGAGGGCTGGCACCGGGAGCTCATCGTCACCTACCTCGAGCACCTGGGTGGTGGCGTCCGGCCCATGGGCAAGACGACGCGGCTCCTCTACCGCCTCTACGCGCGGGCACGACGCATGGAGACCATCGTGCTCTTGAATCTGATGTTCGAAACCATCGGGGCCACGACGTACCGAATGGCCCTGCGGCAAGTGACTCATCCGTCCGCGCGCCACATGCTGACCATTCTGACGCGTGACGAGTCGTTTCATGTGCCCCTCAACGTGCACTTCTTGAAGCGCGTGCAAGCACGCAACCCGGCCGCATTTCGCCGGCTGCGCCCGATCTTCCAGCTCACCTTCTGCGCCCTTTTGTGCCTGCCCTGGGCTAGTCGCCCGAAAGCCAAGGCCTTCGATCACATCGAACGCGCCGACCTGAGTCGCGCCTACGCCGAGCAGCTCGGACGCGTGTTTGCCGGCGAACCGAGCCTGGGACTCACGCCGCCAGGTTGGCTGCTTCGCCTGTTCGGCGTACCGCCCAGCACGCTGACGGGCCGCCACGGTAGCAGCACTTCGGCCTTCGCCGCCGCGGCGGCCGAGGATCGGAGCGACGTCCGGGTCGACGCCCTCTAGAAAGAACCGCGCAGACCGAACAGCGCGCCCTTGTCGCTAAAGGCGGCGATCGGCAAAAAACGCGGAGCGTGTGACCTTGGCCCCTGGATCGACGAAGGCAACTGCAAGCCGTCCGGGAGCGGCCGCTTGCGCACGCCCAGCACGCGCTCGGGCTGGAACTTCAAATTCGCTTCCACGATCCCCAGCGCCGTGACCCCCAAAAGCGCGAAGGTGGACGCCACGGCCAACGTGCCCATGGCGTCGTAGGTTTGGCGAACGCTGCTCGGGACGGTCTGGTTCGAATCGACGTAGAAAACGGCGGTCGTGTAGGCCTCGGCGTGAACCGCCGCGGCCGTGATCAAGGTTGCCCCGAGCACGACCTCGCTGACCGCGAAGAAGATGCCCAAGTTCACGTCACCGTTCTGGAACTGACCGGCGCCCAGAGGCAGCATCGCGATCGCACGCGACTGCTTGACCACGACCGTTTCCTCCCCTGCGAGCTTGTAGAGGAGCGCCTCTTGTTCGGCCTGTTTGCGCTCGGCAGCTGCTGCCTCTTCCGCCTCCCTGCGCAGCTCGGTCAATTGCTCCTGCTCGCGCTTGGCGATCAAGGCTTCGACCTCGTCACGCACTTCCAAGAACAAACTCACCACCGGTGGCGGGAAGGTGAGACTATCCGGCGCCGACATGAGGGGATTGGCCTCGAGCGCAGAATGCAGGGCCGCACGCGCCTGTTCGCGGTTGCCGACCAAGAGCGAACAGGAAGCGAAATACAGGCGTCCGCGCTCGATGGCGCCCGCGTCTCGAAACGGGGACGGGCCCTTCGCATCGAGGAACACGGAGAGCTCGCTCACACAGCGCTCGTACTGCCCGGCCATGTAGAGCTCGACGACCTGCTCGAGCTCGACCGTGTCGCTCAAGCGAGCACGGGCAGCCGGGGGGCGATCACTCGCCTGGGCGCGCGCCACGCCCTGCCAGCCGAGCGCAAGGCAGGCGAGCATCAGCACTCCCCGGCCCCCACTCCGCCTGCCTTTGCTTGTCCAATCCATCAAATCTGACGAGGCCACCGCCGGTCGGACGGCCGTTATGGCCAGCTCAGCGTGAAGGTTCGTCCGGGGCGGAGGCCCACGTCAACTCGTTTTGGCGGATCCGAAGAACCCGTGGGAGGCACGACGGTACAGGTCAGCTCCCGTGCCGGCCGGTCCATGGGAATGGGCTGCGACGCGCCCGCCGGGATGACTTCGCCCAGGCCACAGGAAGCGTGACTGCCGCCCGGCGCCGACAGGGTGAGCACGGCCGGCTTGAACTGGATGACCCCGCGCACGATTTGGGCATCTTCCCCGGGTACCACCTCGATCGTCATGGGGGCCGGCGCCTGACAGCACTCGTCGTTGGGTGGCACGAACTCGAAGGTGTGCGGACCGAACGACAGCGAATGGACTTGGAACCAGGGCTCGAGCTGACCGTCGATGCGCACCCGTGCGTTCTGGGGGCCGACCACCGGAGTGCGCACGAGCCGCACTCCTTCGGGCACCGTGCGCACGGGCTTGGCCAGCTGCGGGCGCGGGGTACCGGAAGCCGGCACGCCTTTCGCCCGGGCCTCTGGGCTTGGGGCCGCCGGCGCGGGCGGGGCCGCGGCCACGGGCGCCACGACCTTGGGCTTGGTGCCAACGGTCGCAGGCTTGGCGCTCCGGACGGGCAGCTCGGGGCGTGTCTTGACGAACGAGAGCACGAGGTACACCGCTGCTCCACTCGCGCCGAGCAGCAAGACCGCTGCCAGCGAGCGCGCAACCCGTTTGCGCAGCCGCCCGCGGCGCGCCAGGCCCGCGACTTCCGCGAGGAGCTCCGTGTCGTCGGGGCGGTACGCGAGGGCGCGGTTGAAACAAGCTGCCGCCTGCATGACATCCCCGCTGTCGCGAGCTTCGGCGCCGAGGGCGGAGATCCTGTCGACGATGCTCTTCTGGTGCTGCTTGCCGTAAGCCTCGGAGTCGAGGACGAAGCGGCTGATTTCCGCGCGCGGGTCGCTGATCCCGACGCGCAAGAGCTCCGCCTCCAGTGCCGACGCGAAAGCCTGCGCACTCGGGAACCGGTCGGCCGGCTCACGAGCCAGCGCGCGAGCCACGATGCGACCGTAGGCCGCCCCAACGTGGGGCCTCACCCGCTCCGCCGGCAGGAAGGTGCCGTCGAGGACACGCCGCAGTACTTGCGCCGGATTCTGGCCCTCGAATGGCAAGGTCCCCGTCAGCATCTCGTAGAGCAGAACACCGGCCCCAAAGACGTCGGCCCGGGCGTCGACGTCACCGCCTTCGATCTGTTCCGGTGCCATGTGCGCGGGCGAGCCCAGAACCTGTCCGGTGTGCGTCACACCCTGCGCATCGAGGAGCTTGGCGATGCCGAAGTCCGTCAGCTTCACCCGAGCCAGCGCTTGCGAGCCGTCGGCTCCCCCGTCCAGCTTGAGCAGGACGTTCTCCGGCTTGATGTCGCGGTGGATCACGCCATTTCGATGCGCCTGGCTCAGGGCGTCGCAGACTTCACGGGTAATGGCGGCGGCGATCTCGGGTGGGAAGGGACCGACTTCGCGCAGCCTCTGGCGCAAGGTGACCCCGTCGATGTACTCACAGACGAGGTAGCGCTCCGCTTCGTCGTCGGCGGAAACGTCGTACACCTCGACGATGTTGGGGTGCTTGAGCTTGGCAACGGCCAGGGCTTCGCTGGCGAAACGCCGGGCGACCTCGGGGTTCTCGCGCAAATGTCGGTGGATGACCTTGATGGCCACGTCGCGGCCCAAGCGGCGGTCGCGCGCCCGGTACACGGTGGCCATGCCGCCATGCCCGATCTCGCCAAGCAGTTCGTACTTGGCGAGTTTCAACTCGCTGTCTGCTGCCGGAATCAAGATCGACTACCCTCTCGGGGACCCCAGGGCTGCTCGGGGTGCGCTGCCCCCGAGAGTTACCAGGACGACAGCATAGCGAAAGCCGGGCCGGGCTGGTAAGCCTCCGCGAGATCATGACGACGACCCATGGATTTGGCCGATCCGAAGCCGGAATCGCCACGCTCGGCGGCCGACCAATCCCCTATTTGCTCGAAGAAGCTGGGGTGACCACGCCGGCGTACTTTTACGACCTGTCTGCCATTCGGGACCGCATCCAGCGCCTCGAAGCCGCGTTCGGGAGTGCGGCCCACGTCGTCGCTTACGCGGTCAAAGCCAACAGCGCCGGCAGCATCGTGCGCACTCTGCTCGGCGCCGGCGCGGGCATCGATGCGGTCTCGGGCGGTGAGCTCGAGCTCTGTCAACGGCTCGGTGCTCCGGCGCGCAAGACGGTGCTGAGCGGCGTCGCCAAGCTGGACCGAGAGATCGATCAGGCGATCGGCGCCGACATTCTCGCCATTCAGGCCGAGAGCGTCGAGGAACTCCAGCGCATCGATGCGCGCGCGAAGGCTCTTGGCCGGAAGGCGCGCGTCGCCGTTCGCGTCAACCCGGCCGTCGAGATCGATTCTCATGCGCACGTCTCGACGGGCCACGACAAGGCCAAGTTCGGCATCCTCGCCCGAGACCTCGGCGCGGCGTTCGAAGTATTGCGCGGAGCGCCAGCCGTCACACTCGTCGGCGTGTCGACTCACGTGGGTTCGATGCTGAAGGCCACCGCTCCGTACCTCGAATCGGCACGTGTCGTGTGCGACGTGGCCAACGAAGCGTTGGCCAAGGGCCATGCGCTCGAGTACGTGAACTTCGGCGGGGGCTACGGCATCGACTACGGGCCCGGACCATTGCCGGATCCGAGCGAATACGTGGCGCAAGCCCTCGGCTACCTACAAAGGCGTGATTTGGGCCGGCTCATGCTGGTGATCGAGCCTGGTCGCAGCATGGTGGGGCCATTCGGGGTCCTCGTGGCAACCGTCGTGCAAAGCAAGCAAAGCGGCACGGAGCCGGGCGACGAGCGCCGCTGGCTGATGGTGGACGCAGGCATGAACGACCTGATGCGGCCGGCCCTCTATCAAGCCGTTCACCGGATCGAGCCGGTGCACGCCCTGCCGGGTGGCACACCGCAACGCGTGGTCGGTCCGGTCTGCGAGAGCACCGATGACTTCGGAGAGTTCCCGCTGAACGGACAGCCGGAGCTCGTCGTCATTCGTGACGCAGGGGCCTACGGCTTTACGATGGCGAGCGAGTACAACGGACGCGCGCTGCCCGCGGAAGTGTTCGTCGACGAAGGCCGCGTGGTGCACGTGAGCCCGAGCCCTGGGGTCGAGAGCTGGATCAACCGCCGTCTAGGGGCGTA